>Ga0114931_10001141_pt1 | contig 33842 bp, 32 predicted proteins | sample 2SBtaG_FD_89579 | JGI IMG/M metagenome (GOLD analysis project Ga0114931, IMG submission 89579) | Deep subsurface microbial communities from Kolumbo volcano to uncover new lineages of life (NeLLi) - 2SBTROV14_V59a metaG | ecosystem: Environmental > Aquatic > Marine > Volcanic | place: Kolumbo...
TTGTACTTTTGTTAATTCAATCATCTCTTTTTATTTAATTTATAAGTTTTTGTGAACTTCAAATTTAATTGTTGAGATGATTGTCTTTGTAATTCAGACACACTTTTTGGGACGGTATCAAAACAGACAGCATGAAAGACCCTGAATGTATTTCCGCTTATGAATATGCTAAAAAAACAAGGTGTATCATTAGCTATGAAAGATCATTCATGAGACCATTATTTAAATAAAGTGATGAGAAAAGAGCATGGTAGTTAAAATGCCCATTAATCACTAAACTTATTATAAACTACTCTTTTCGCTAATACGGATTGACTCAATCCCCTAGCTACAGTAAACAAAATAAATGCCAACCAGATTCCATGATTTCCCCAATAATATTGGAAACAATAGTAAGCAGGTAAAAACACCAAAAAAGTAGCAAACAACATGGTGTTACGCATGGCTTTAGAAGCCGTTACACCAATAAAAACACCATCCCAAATAAATGGGGTTACGCTCAATATTGGAAACAATACCAACCATATCAAGTAATCTGCAGCAGTTACTATTACCTCCTGCTGAGAAGTAAGTACTTTTAAAATATTGATTCCAAAAAAGTAGAACGTAACAGAATACAATCCTCCAAAAGCTAAGCCCCAATAAAAACAATAGAGCACTGCTTTATTAAAATTGGCTTTGTCTTTTGCTCCAAAGTATTTCCCACTAATCGCCTCAACTGCAAAAGCGAAACCGTCTATCCCATAAGCCGCAATGGCCGTAAATTCCAAGAGTAAAATATTGGCTGCCCCTACCAAAGAACCTTCTCGGGCAGACATTACCTTAAAAAAAGACAAGGCAAAAATTAAACACAGAGTTCTGATAATAATATCGGAGTTTACTCCTATAAATTTTTTGAGCGCAGTTGTTTTCAACACATTTTCCCATGCTTGTTTCGTTAGCGCTGTACGGTAATAAGCAAAAAAGAAAATTACGGACATGAACAATCCAATATACTGTGCTGCTACCGTACCCCATGCTACACCTTCTGTTTCCATATTTTTATTCACCACCAAATAGTAACTTAAAAATGCGTTCAATACGTTTACAGCTATAGTAATAATCATAGGTATAGTAGCATTTTGCTTCCCCATAAACCAGCCAATAAATGCATACAAACCTATGGTTGCTGGAGCAGCTAGTATTCGAATGTTAAAATAGGTGGCCACCTGTATATTTACCTGTGCATCAGTAGCTATTAAATACAACGAAAACTGTAATAAGTAGTCTTTAAAAATATACAACAGCAATGCTCCAACAAAAGCAATGATCAATCCTCTAAATAGTAATCGGTAAGATTCTGCTATATCTTTTCTGCCTACTTCTTGTGCAGTTAAGCCTGTCATACCCATACGTAAAAAACCAAATCCCCAGTACACAAAATTGAAAATCATTACCCCAAAACCTATTGCTAAAATATAACTCTCATCACTCAAATGCCCCATCAATGCCACATCTACTACACTCAACAACGGCACAGAAAGATTAGCCAATATATTCGGTATGGCTAGTTTAACAATTTCTTTATTGAGGTTTTTTGACATTTTAATAAATCTTTTGGAAATTCAATAGATTCCGGATATCAATTGCATTCCTTCCGGAATGGCGAATGCACTTACCAATCCTTACTGGTTCTGTAAACAGTTCCTTTAAATAAGGCTACTGTTTCATTCTGCTGATTAGTGATCGTGATATCGTAAACAGCTATCTTGTTAGATTTTGATTTTTCATCTGCTTTGGCAGTCAATACATCTCCAACAACACATTGCTTAGTATGTGATATAGATGTTTCTACTGAAACACTTTTTTTACCATGAGAGTTAGATGCAAAAGCCAAAGCACTGTCTGCCAAACTATAGGTGACTCCACCATGTGCAATTTTAAACCCATTAGTCATTTCTTCTCGAACAGTCATTTTTAATTCACAACCCCCTTCAGAAACCTCAACCACAGTAATACCCAACCATTGGCTAAATGCATCTCCCTCATACATCTGGTTGACTATTTTAGCAGGAAGTTTATTCATAATAACTAATCATTTTGTTGGACTTGTTCCGACATCTTTTGAAAATTAACACCACTATTAAAAGACCTCAGAATGAATCCGAGGGTTCATTAATAAAAAGTTTTATTATCTCTCACCATTCTTCTTAATAGTACACTCGGTCGGTAACGATCTTCTCCGTATTCACTTTGTAAAGTTTCTAACTGGCTCAATACATTATCTAATCCTATTTCATCTGCCCACTTTAATAATCCTTTCGGATAATTTACCCCTTTGGTCATGGCCAGATCAATGTCTTCTTTAGACGCAATATTTAAAAACAACGCATCTACCGCTTCATTAATTAGCATCACCAATACACGATTTAATATGGTTGTGCCCAATTTTTCATCTTTATTCGGTTCCGGCATGGTTACTCCTTCCGCATAATCATAATAGCCTCTTCCTGATTTACGGCCGTACCAACCCGCTTCAGAATGACGCTTTTGTGTAAATGAAGGCCTGTATCGAGGGTCGTAATAAAATGCTGCAAAAACGGTTTCAGTAACCGTATAGTTAATGTCATTACCAATGTAATCCATCAACGTAAACGGCCCCATTCTAAACCCTCCTAATTCAGTCATTGCCCAATCGATGGTAGCAAAATCAGCCACGCCCTCTTCGTATATTTTTAGTGCTTCTCCATAAAACGGACGCGCTACTCTGTTTACAATAAATCCTGGAGTATCTTTGGTTAATACAGTTACTTTTTTCCACCCATCAATTAATCCGCGAGCCGTATCTTTTGTTTCTTCAGAGGTCTGTACAGCAGGAATAATTTCTACCAATGGCATTAATGGTGCAGGGTTAAAGAAATGAATTCCTATCACCCTTTCTGCTTTATTACATGCCGAAGCTATTGATGCTATAGACAACGAAGAAGTATTACTTGCTAAAATACAAGTATCTCCAGTAATTCTTTCCAATTCAGCAAACACCTTTTGTTTCACTTCTAAGTTTTCAATAATCGCTTCAATAACGATACCACAACCTTCAAAATCAGTAATATCACTCGTGAATTTTAATCGTCCAAAAATTGTATCAGCTTCCGCTTGATCTATTTTTCCTTTATCTACCAAACGTGCTAATATTTTTTGGATACTAGCTTCCGATTTTGCTAAAGCAGCCTCATTTAAATCCACCAATATGGTTTGATGACCTTGTGTTGCAGCAATTTGAGCAATTCCAGATCCCATGGATCCAGCACCTAAAACTCCTACTGTTTGGTTGTTGTTCATTGTTAATATTTAGTTGTTGGCGCTCATCAATATGTCATTCTGAACATCGTGAAGAATCTATTTTATAGATGCTTCGACAGGCTCAGCATGACAATAATTATTTACCTTGGAAAACTGGTTTACGTTTTTCTAAAAAAGCATTCACTCCCTCTTGATAATCATAAGATTGTCCTGCTTCGTTCTGTAGTTTTCCTTCTAATTTTAATTGTTGAGCCAGTGTATTGTTATAAGATTCATTCAACAATCGTTTAGTCAACCCTATTCCCTTAGTAGGCATTTGAGCTAATTTTTGAGCAATGCCTAAAGCTGTTTCCTGCAAATTCTCATCTGCCACAGCTTTATATATCATTCCCATTTTTTCTGCTTCTTCTGCCATTACTTTATCTCCCAAAAACATCAATGCAGCAGATTTTTGCATACCCACCAAACGTGGCAAATAATAAGTCCCTCCACTATCAGGTATTAATCCTATCTTACTAAACGCTTGTATAAAAGCCACTGAATTTCCTGCAACGGTAATATCACAAGCCAAAGCAATATTCGCTCCTGCACCTGCAGCAACTCCATTTGCACCACAAACAATTGGCTTTTCAATTTTTCGTAATCGCTCAATAATCGGATTATAATGCTCTTCTACAATTTTTGGCAACTCTGTTTGGTTAGGATCAATTGCCTCCGCTAAATCTTGCCCCGCACAGAATGCTTTCCCTTCTCCTGTTAGATATATCGCTCTTACCTCTACATTTGTTTCACATTCGTCCAAACGAGCTTGCAAATCCATGGCCATTTGACGAACAAAACTGTTAAATTTATCGGGCCGGTTGAGGGTAATTACTCCCACTCCATTTTCTATTTTAAAACTAATGTTGCTCATTATTTTCTGTTTATTTTCCATTTTGAAATTCTTACCTCAGCTACCTCAACTGTTTTTTTATTTCCTACTCCTTCCTCATACAAACGAGCTGCAAATAAAGCTGCTATTTCTTCCGCTTCAGGATTAGAATTTTGTAACTTTTCTGGAGTAAAATGTTTCGTTACAAAATGGGTGTCAAAATCCCCACTAATAAAAGCATCGTGTTCTAGCGTGAATTTACAAAAAGGTAAAGTTGTTTCCACTCCACTAATAATATAATCATCTATCGCTCTGATCATTCTCTGTCTAGCTTCTTCTCTATCCTTGCCATGGGTAATTAATTTAGAAATCATCGGATCATAGTAAAGAGGTATTTCCATTCCTTCTTCAAAACCATCATCTACTCTCACTCCCATTCCTTCAGGACGAATATAGGTATTCAACTTCCCTATGTCTGGTAAAAAATTATTCATCGGATCTTCAGCATACACCCTTACCTCAAATGAATGACCGTTTATTTTTAAATCTTCTTGAGTAAAACTTAACTTTTCTCCACGAGCAATGTTAATTTGTTCTTTTACCAAATCTATTCCAGATATCATTTCAGTAACAGGGTGTTCTACTTGTAACCGCGTGTTCATTTCTAAAAAATAGAAGTCCTTGTTATTTTCTAACAAAAACTCTACTGTTCCTGCTCCAGCGTAATTACAAGAACGGGCAACATCTACAGCACATTTCCCCATAGCCTCTCTAATTTCAGGTGTAAGTACAGCTGATGGCGCTTCTTCTATTACTTTTTGATGTCTTCGTTGCACTGAACATTCTCTCTCAAATAAGTATACAATATTCCCGTGTGTATCAGCAATAACTTGAATTTCTATATGGCGTGGTGACCCTACATATTTTTCTATAAAAACTGCTCCATTTCCAAATGAAGATACAGCTTCACTTACTGCTCTATCCATTTGTTCTTCAAACTCATCAGCAGTTTCTACAACACGCATTCCTTTTCCTCCTCCTCCAGCTGCCGCCTTAATCAATATAGGAAATCCTATTCCCTCAGCTATTTTCTTAGCTGCTGGAATATCTTCAATAGCTTCATCAGTTCCTGGAACCATTGGAATGTTATAATCTTTAACTGTATCCTTAGCCTTTAATTTATCGCCCATTAATTCCATTGCTTCTGGAGATGGCCCAATAAATGTTATTCCTGCCTTTGTTATTTGACGAGTGGCATCAGCATTCTCCGATAAAAAGCCATAACCTGGATGAATTCCATCTACCCCTAAATCTTTACAAACTTGAATAATCTTATCTACCTGTAGGTATGATTCACTAGAAGGTGGAGGGCCAACACATACGGCCTCATCTGCATATTTCACAAAAGGAGCATTACGATCTGCCTCAGAAAAGATAGCAACTGTTTTTATACCCATTTCTCTTGCAGTTCGCATTACGCGTAATGCGATTTCACCTCTATTCGCTATTAAAATTTTATCCATATGTATCAAAAAAATAAAGTTTAAAAGTAATTATTTGCTCAGGAATTACAATGCTGTTCAAGCTGATTTTAACGCTTTAGAATAATCTACCATTTATTTTAACAAAAAAGATACTATTCCATCTGATTGACAAAGTTGTCGAAAACAGATTGATCAAAATGATAATTCAACGCAAAACACACATAAGGTGCTGCTGCAATATTTTGTGAAAAATCTGTCGATATTCCCGTCATTTTTCGCAAAGAAGAATAGCCTAATTCAACAGCGAACTTATAATGATCTCCTAATTTTCCGTTTATACCTAAATACGTTTTTAGCTGTCTGTAATTAATCGTATTATCATTTCCTTCAAGAAAAGAACCTTCTCTATCAATGGCATTGATTCCATCATAATTTGCTGCTAAATCAAAATTAAGACGGCTACTATATTTATATTTCAATTTTGCTTGCAATGGAAACACCAATGATGCAGTGATTTTGGGTAATAGTACTTTTCTAAAACCAAACATTGGAACTGGTATAATTTGACCTTGATTAATAATTAATGATGTTCCGTAGAAGTAAACAAATTTTAACCCCTTAATTTTAACTTTAGCTACATATCCTCTAAAGTTTGGATTTGGACTTTCTTTAAAAGTAACACCTGTCTCAGAAAAATAAACATTTACCGAATACATCCAAATCCCTTTCTTCACACTTGCATACAATCCTGTTAAACCAATAGCACCATCGTAAACATTTTCAAAAAGATTATCATCGCCTAAACTTGATTGAGTAACTCCTCCATTAAATGTTAAAAATAATTGACTTGCTTTAGCATCAATTTTCTTTAAACTAAAATTCTTTAACGTTAACCCATCTACCCCCAACTTTGTTTTTAAGGGTAATACAAGCTGCCCCTTGTATTTATTTAGTTGAAAATTAACAGAATCGTTTACTGCAGCACCTGAGAAAACATCTGTTCCAACTGTAACCCCTGGGTTAAATAAGAAACCTACGTTCAAAGATTGAGAAAAAGCGTTGACGTTTAATCCTAGCAACATTATGATGAGCCCCTTCTTCATTTTGTTTTCTCAAAAGATAAATTTAGTCATTTAAAGGTTATTGAAATTTTGAAGCCAAAGTTAATTAGTTTCCTTACTTTTGTGCTTTAATGAAATTTGCTTATCCAGAGTTCCTCTACGCATTATTCGCTGTTGCGATACCCATCATCATTCACTTATTCAATTTCCGAAAATTTAAAAAAATCTACTTTTCTAATGTTGAATTCTTAAAAGAAATTCAACAAGAAACTCAAGCCAAATCTAAATTAAAACACCTCCTTATATTAGCAAGCAGAATATTAGCCATCACTTTTTTGGTGCTTGCTTTCGCTCAACCCTACATTCCATCTGAAAATACTAGTAACATTAATCAAAACAACACTATAGGAATTTACATTGATAATTCTTTTAGTATGGAAAACACAGGAGAAAATGGAACATTGCTTGACGAAGCAAAAGAAAAAGCGTTAAATATTGTCAGTAATTATCCATCTACTGATAAGTTTACTTTAACTACCAACCAATATAAAGCAGGTGATCAACGATTGCTCAGCAAGGAAGATATTATTGAAAAAATTGAAGCTGTAACAATTTCCTCGTCAACCAAATCAATTTCTGACATCTACTCTAGAAATAATACAGCTTTAAACAGCATTGCAAACACCAACAAATCGCTCTACCTGCTTTCAGATTTTCAACACACCATAAGTGATTTTGAAAAAATTACAGCTGACACTTCCATATCTACCTACTTGCTCCCTATAAAGAGCAACGAACCCACCAATTTATTCATTGACAGCTGTTGGTTTAATGCACCTACCCATTTATTGTTCCAACAAGAGGTATTGTCTATTAATATAAAAAACAACAGTAATACTGACTTGGAAAACATCCCTTTAAAATTATACATCAACAACCAACTAATTGCTCCCACTACTTTTAACATAAAAGCCAACGAAAATAAAATTGTTGTTATTAACTACACGAATAAATCCTCAGGAGTTCAGCATGGAAAAATAGAATTAAAAGATGCCCCTGTTACAATGGACGATCTTTTCTATTTCTCTTATTCTATAGCTGAAAACATTAATATTATCAGTATAGAAAATGAAGATAGCCAATCAGTTTTAAATGCTGTTTATAACACCGATAGCATTTTTAATTTTTCTCATTATAATGTAAATCAATTGGACTATTCTCTTATTAAAAAAAATAACCTCGTTATTTTAAATCAACTAAAAGAAATCCATTCAGGATTAGCCAACACCATTAATCAATTCATAAATGAAGGCGGAAGCTTATTAATATTCCCCAACACAGAAATTGATTTAGATAGTTACAGAGAGTTTTTAAGCTTAATTAATGTAAACTATTATACTGGAGTTGATACCAGTTCTACAAAAGTGAGAACCATCCACTATAAACATCCAGTTTTTAAAAATGTATTTGATGAACAACCAAAAGGAAACATTCATTTACCAAAGGTATTTCAACATTATTCACTATCTAAAAACACAACTACTTTCAATACTGAAATTCTAACCTTGAAAAATGAACAGCCTTTTTTAACTTCTTATAAAACTAAAAAAGGCAACGTTTATCTTAGCACTTCACCTCTTGATAAAACGTCTAATACTTTTAGCAAACATGCTTTGTTTGTTCCTATACTTTATAACATTGCATTACTTAGTCAAAAAAATTACCCCTTATTTTATACTGTAGGAAAAAACAGTTCCATTAATGCTCCCACTTTTCAAGAGGATAATATATATCATATTACTAACTCCTCTATTGACATTATTCCACAAATGAAAAATACTCAAAATGGCACCGAAATATTTATCAATTCATCTATTGATATAGCCGGCAATTATACATTAGAAAATAATTCATTTAAAACTGGATTAGCTTACAATTATAGCCGAATAGAATCTGATCTAACAACCTTATCTGCTGAAGAAATTCAAACTCAATTGGGGACACATAATTTTAATGCTAAAATAATCCACAACACCTCCAACAACATTAAGTCTACCCTAACCGAATTAAGTATAGGTAAACGTTATTGGAAATATTGTATTATTTTAGCCTTACTTTTTTTGGCCACTGAAATTGCTTTAATCAAACTGTTTAAGTCATGAACGCTCTAATCAAATCAGCAAAAATAATTGACAGCAACTCTCCTTTTAATGGTAAAACTGTTGACATCTTAATTGAAAAAGGAATTATCCAACAAATCGGAAAATCCATTAAGAACGATAAAAGTTACAAAGAAATTACCTATAAAAATTTACACGTTTCTGCCGGTTGGATTGATATGCGTGTTAACTTTTGTGACCCTGGACATGAATATAAAGAGGACTTAACAACAGGATTGAAAGCTGCAGCATTAGGTGGGTTTACAGAAGTTGTAACCATGCCAGACACCAACCCTGTTACCGACTCAAAAGCAGGAATTGAATACCTCATCAATAAAGCTAAAGGCAACCTTGTTACACTCTACCCTACAGGAAGTGTTTCTCATCAATGTGAAGGAAAAGAAATTGCCGAAATGTATGATATGCACTCTAAAGGTGCGGTGGCTTTTACTGACAACAAAAAGAGCATCACCAACCCTAGCTTACTCAATAGGGCATTATTATACAACCAATCTTTTAATGGCTTAGTGATGAATTATCCTAATGATAAATTACTCTACCAAAATGGACAGATGAATGAAGGAGTAGTAAGTACCCAACTTGGTCTAAAAGGAATTCCTGCATTAGCGGAAGAACTTATGGTTAGCCGAGATATTTACCTAGCCCAATATTGCAATGCACGTCTTCACCTCACCAATATTTCTACTAAAAAATCGGTAGAGTTAATCGCTGCTGCAAAGAAAAAAGGAATCTCAATTACTGCTGACACCAATTCCCATAACTTACTGCTTAACGAAACAACATTAACAGATTTCGATACCAACTATAAAGTAATTCCACCCCTAAGAACCAAAGAGGATATTAATGCGTTAATAAAAGGCCTTAAAGATGGAACATTAGATATTATTTGTTCAGATCACACGCCAGAAGACATTGAAAACAAACAATGTGAATTTGATCATGCTGCCTTCGGTATTGTTAACCTACAAACTTCTTTTGCTGCAAGCTTAACAGCACTGAACAATAAAATTGAATTGGAAGAACTCATCAAAAAAATCACTGTTAACCCTAGAGCTTTACTGCAAATTAAGCAAGCTGAAATTAAAGAAGGTTCCTCTGCAAACATTACACTGTTTAATCCTACCGGAAAAACAACGTTAACTAAAGAGGCTATTGTTTCAAAATCTAAAAACAGCCCTTTTATCGGGGAAGAACTAACAGGGGAAGTTTACGGGGTGATTAACAATAATCAAACACTTATTGCTAAATAAATATTAAGTTTCTATCTTCTTCCAAAGCAAATCTTTTAGCTCCGTTAATCCTTGCTGAGCTACTGAAGAAATAAAGAGGTAAGGCACATTAGGCAAATCTTTTTCGATTTCTTGTTTGAGCTCCTCATCCAACATATCTGATTTGGAAATGGCCAAAATACGCTCCTTATCTAATAGTTCTGGATTGTATTGTTTGATCTCATTTAAAAGTGTATTGTACTCTTTATGAATATCATCACTATCTGCCGGCACCAAAAAAAGTAATACTGCATTTCGTTCAATGTGCCTCAGAAAGCGTAATCCTAACCCTTTCCCTTTATGTGCTCCTTCAATTATTCCAGGGATGTCTGCCATTACAAACGAACGGTGGTCACGATAAGCCACCATTCCCAAATTAGGAACCAAAGTAGTAAATGGATAGTTAGCAATTTCAGGTTTTGCAGCGGAAACAACTGATAACAATGTTGATTTTCCTGCATTAGGAAAACCAACCAAACCAACATCTGCTAAAACCTTTAATTCAAGAATTTTCCATGCCTCAGTATGATCTTCTCCTGGTTGAGCATAACGTGGGGTTTGGTTAGTAGCAGATTTAAAATGGTCATTACCTAAACCTCCACGACCACCTTTTACTAAGATTTGTTCTTCACCATCTTCAGTAATCTCAAAAAGAACTTCTCCTGTTTCTGGGTCTTTAGCAATGGTTCCTAATGGAACTTCTACGTAAGCATCTTCTCCTTCTGCTCCACTGCTTCTTGAGCCACTACCTGCTCCTCCATGTCCTGCCTTAATATGTCGCTTGTGTTTTAAATGAAGTAAAGTCCATAAATTCTTATTCCCTTTAACAATCACGTGTCCCCCACGCCCTCCATCACCACCATCAGGACCACCTTTAGTTGTCCAATTGTCTCTATGGTAATGATGCGATCCTGCCCCTCCTTTTCCAGAACGGCAATGAATCTTTACATAATCAATGAAATTAGAGTTAGACATTTGTTAAAATTCTCAATAAGACTATAGTGCAACTTTGTGTGCATCAATAGCAGAACAAAGTATATCAAATATTTCTTCTATCGATCCCACCCCGTTAATCTTTTGAAATTTATCCTGAGCATCATAAAAATCGGCAACAACTGCTGTTTGCTCATTGTACACTTTTATCCTGTTAGCAATAATCCCTTCATCCTGATCATCAGCTCTGCCACTATTTTTACCTCTTAACAATAATCTTTTAATCAATTCTTGCTCTTCTACATCTAAAGCCAACATTACCGAAATTTCCGTTCCTTTCTCTTGTAAAAAAACTGACAATGCTTCTGCCTGTGGTGTTGTTCTCGGAAACCCATCAAATATAAATCCCGCAGCATTAGGTGATTTTTCCACTTCTGCTTCTAACATTTTTATAGTTACCTCATCAGGAACTAAATTTCCCTTATCGATATAACTCTTTGCTAATACACCTAACTCTGTTTCACCCTTAATGTTAGCTCTAAAAATATCTCCGGTAGATAAATGTACCAAGTTGTATTTCGCAATTAATTTCTCAGCTTGAGTTCCCTTCCCTGCCCCTGGAGGACCAAATAATACTATATTTAACATAGTTCTCGTTTTTGAATTAATTATTATTTATAACGTATATTGATTTCAAATTTCTGCCAAACCCATCATAATCTAATCCATACCCTACAACAAATTTATTAGGTATTTCTATTCCTTTATAATCTATGGGGTGTTTTTTTTTGTATGCATCAGGTTTGTACAGCAAAGTAGCAACTTTTATACTCTTTGCTTTTTTATCTACAAGTAGTTCTATCAATCGATCTAATGTGTTTCCTGTGTCAACAATATCTTCAACCAAAATAACATCTTCTTGCTCAATGTTTTCTGCCAAACCAATTAATTCGTTAATCTCTCCTGTAGACGATGTTCCTTCATAAGATGCCATTTTAACAAACGACACCTTACAATTAACATCTATAAGTTTTAATAAATCTCCAAAAAACATAAAAGAACCGTTCAACACCCCAATAAAAAGTGGTGATTTTCCATGGTAATCTTCATTAATTTGTTTGGAAACTTCTTGAACCGCTTCTTGAATTGCTTCTTCCTCAATAAAAGGTGTAAATAGTTTGTCTTTGACAATCACACTGTCCATATCTCTACAATTGCATTACAAATGTAATTAAATAATCATCTATGAATTACTCATCATCATAAATAAGTATTTGGACTTAAAAGAAAAAATTGTCAAAACAAATGGAAGTTTAGCTTCTCACGAACTTGATTACCGAATTTACTGATTGAGATGCTTAAAGAAAAAAGTATTTTACTTTCTTCTTTCAATTACATAGTGTGTTATAATTAAAGACTGTCCTTGCATGGGGTAGACTTCAACTAATCTCCAACCATTCTTTTTTAAATCGTTAAGGATGGTTACCACCGAATTAACTCCTTCAAACCCTTTAGATACTAACTCAGCTCCTTGATTATTTCCAGTAAAAACAGAAATTCTTGCTAAGCTTGAACTCCCTCCTTCTACTGTTCTAAACTCATCTTCTTTGTTTAATCGTACTTCAATTATCGCATAATCTCCTTTACTTGTAAGGCCTTTTAACTTTGTATACAAGTTAACATTACCTTGCGCTTTCAATCCAAAAGCAACAAATAAAAAAAATAGGATGGAAAATATGTATTTCATAAATCAAATAAATTAAGCGACAAATATAACTTTATTCTATGGAAAAAAACACTGCTGTCTCCCATTTTTCTGGATTAACCTCTTTAGCGGGATCTGTAATATATGATTCCCATGGGGGGCCAGTTACAGTTACTTTATTTTTCCTCATCCATTCATTTATACCAAAGTAAGTTTCAGGAAGTCGCTCATATGGTCCGTGATGAATGGCTGTAACAACATTTCCTGAGGGAATTTTCTTTAAATTGATGCTATTACTTTCTATTAAAATAGAATCTTTAACGGGAATTCCCGCTTCAATATCAACTATGCTATCCGTCCACAAATGATAAATAACAAAAGGGGAATCATTAGAAACAATACCCTGTTCATCCATAAATTGATTAATCTGTGTGAAAAGTTTTCCATGAATATTACTAGCTCCTTGTTGGTTTACAGTATCCCTTAAAGATAAAAACCAAATTGGCTGCTCTAAAAAATTCTTCTCTACCTTAACCCGATGAATTTTAGGCAAATTTTCGATGTGTTTTTTAATACTATCTAATTTATCTTCAAATGCTTTTAACAAGTCCTCTTTATCAAAAATTGCGTTAAATTTTGTAATAGGATTAAACCCAAAATCAACAGTTATTGACCCCGTTAATTCATTACCCCCATCTACCTCTGTAATACTCCATAATTCATCCGTTTGCTCAACGTTATAACCCAACAAAGTATTAATTTGTAAGTTTTGTAACTGTTCTTGTATAATTTCTTCATCATTATCTATCACTACCGATCTATCAATGCCAAAAGAAGAAGGGAAAAACATTGAAACGGTAAAAGTTATAATAAGAAATATTATTATTACCAGTAAGAAACGCTTTATATAATTCACTTAAAAAATATTTGAATGTACTTTATAAAAGTAAAAATTTAATACCTCTCACCAAGTTTTCAGCACCTCAATTTTTGACAAACTACTGTTAAAATAAGTGTTTTTAGGATTTTTTATTATATTAGCCTCCCTGTTTAAGGGGTTTTTATGCATTTTTATTTAAAAATAACGACTCTTTTTATCCTTCTATTTTGTTGGAATAACAATAGTATTTATGCCAACAAAGAAGAAGTTAAAAAACCAAAAAAGGACACTGTTACCGCATTGGTAATAAGTCCAAACAACCCTATATATAATAGTATTTCTGATCTTTCTGGCAATCAAATCATGGACATGATTGATTCTCTTTTAAGTTTAGACAAAATACCTACTTGCTTAATAGAAGAAATAAATGATTATGCCAATAGCAGAATTAACGATCATCAACAATATGTTACTTTAACTAATTTTTATGATAATTCTCCTATCCCTTCTAATTCGATGTATAGAAAATGGGATACCAAAACTGTTTCTCCTTATGATGATTCAATTACAAAAAATGACTCTTCTTTAACACTAACACTAGTTGATACTGCCAACTTTTGCAACTTTGTTGCTCCACTACAAAGTCCAGTTGTTACATCAAATTTTGGATGGCGAGATGGCAGAGCTCATAGTGGCATAGACCTAGATTTGGAAGTATGGGATCCTGTTGTTGCTGCTTTTGATGGAATGGTGAGAATCGCCCTATACCACCCAGGATATGGGAGGGTTGTGGTTATTCGCCATCATAACGGATTAGAAACACTTTATGCCCATTTGCATCGATTTAAAGTTAAAGCTGGAGACATTGTTTCTGCGGGTCAGGTAATTGGTTTGGGAGGCAGTTCAGGTCGTTCTTCTGGAAGCCATTTGCATTTCGAAGTACGGTTTAAAGGTAAATCTATTAACCCAAAACACGTTATTTCTTTTAAACAAAACAAACTCATTAGTGATTCATTATTACTTGTAAAAAAGAAATGGGATTATGCAGCACTCCCTGTAGGTGTAAAGTACCATACCATTGTTCCTGGAGATTATATGTATAAAATAGCCAATCGCTACAATCTCTCTGTAAACGAAATATGTGAAATGAATGGAATAAGAAGAAACTCTCTACTTGTAGTTGGCAGAAAACTTCGCATTAATTAATCATTCCAAATGTTCAACATCACTAATTACTTTGATCATCCAACACGACCTGGACATACTATTTTCCGTTTTTATAAAAAAGAGAGGGCTTCTGCTTTTCAAGAATTATTAGAAAAAGAAGATATTTGGTTTGAGTGTGAAGATCATGAAGAAGATGATAAAACAACGTATTTTTTCGGTGTTAAAAACGGATCAATAAAAGCTGCCAATCGATGTAATTATTTAGTTAACGCTCAATTCCGGAAACCGTTTATTACTAATACTTATTTAAGATGGGGAGTGTTTGTTATTGCTATAATTGTTTTAACGTTAGCTTTGATAGGCTATATCAATCAACACTAAAATCGAAAGCCTAAGGTAAATGAAATGTGATGGTCTTTTAAATTGACATCAGCAAATTCATTATGCTCTGATACTATTGGTGATTGTGTGTTGTATGTTTTCAGAGCATAACCCATATCGAAATAATATTCATCTTGCTTAATTCCAAACCCAAGAGAATAAACATTGGCATTATTACTCGCACTAAATTGATTACTCATCGGGTCTCCCAAATATCGGTATCCAGCTCTAATTCTAAAAGGGTCTAATCGCCATTCTGTTCCTATTCTTATGTTCTGCGTCATCTCAAAATTATTTCTAATATTTTGGTTTTCAACGCTAAAATCAGCTCCTGAAGAACCCAGCGTTTTATCTTCCCTCAAATAGGCAGATGAGTAATCAACAATTTCATAATCTCCGTTTATCACTCCATATTTTCCAATAATAAAACTAGCGCTAGAAACAAAACGATAAGGAGTGGTTACAAAATAATCAAACGATCCATAAGGAGATGTTATTTCGTACGAACTTCCGTCTTTTAATTCAGCATTTAAGGTGGTTTCATAGTTATCTGTTAAAGCATACACTGTTGGCGTATGGAAAGCCGCCCCTATTCTAAACCAATCTACTATTTTATATATTAACCCTAATTTTAGGTTAATACCTGTTCCACTTGTTTTCACATAATCATTTACAGAAAAGGAAGTATTCATAGTATCTGATAATTCAGTTGTTTCAGAGTAGGTACGATCATACACATACCTAACCATTGGAATACCCATTAAAGCACCCAAATAAAGTCTATCAGAATAATTACCACCAAAAGCAAAATACATTTCTCCAGCACCCCCTTTTGTTTGATAATTGGTAATTTGAGTTATATTTTTTGAGTTCTCTAACACATGATCATACATTAAAGAATCTGTAACTAAAGGATTAACTAAATAAGCTTGATAACCTAGGTCAGCCGAAAAAGGAAACGCATCTCCAATTTCATCTCCTATTATACCTCCTGTAGCATTCAATTCATCAACATAAGTATCCAAATACGAATCATCTGTTGTACTTTTTATAGAAATTCTAGAACTATAATTGGCTGTTCTATTGTAGCCGATTCCAAAACTAACCGATTCCCAATTGCCAGAAGATTTAAAATTGCCTACGAACCCAACATTTCCAAAATGGAAATTCAATTTACCGTCAAAATCACTTCCTCCACTTTGAGTCATGCTCTCCGTAAAATTATAATGAAAAGCAGGAGTAAAAGAAAAGTCAGAACTTTTATACACTCCTATACCTCCTGGGTTAACACTTAATGAAGACATATTTGCTCCTAAAGCTCCAAAAGAACCTCCCATAGCATTAAATCTTGCATCACCATAAAAATCATGTGAAGAATACCTTAATACATCAAATTCGTTTTGTGCGTACCCAAATTGCACAAAAAATAAACTTATAAATAGGAAATAACTTTTTTTCATCAGTTCTACGTTTAATAATTCAACTATCTTGGTCTACTTGTACTTCTTGAACGACTCGCACCACTGCTCCTTGATGTTCCACTACTCCTGCTTCTTGTAGCTCCACCTCTATTATAGCTATTGCCTGAAGGTTTGCTATAAGTTGGCCTTCTTTGATTAGTAGGCCTAGCATAATGTTGTCTTGGTTTAGAAGAAGGATTAGTATACCCACTTCTCGGTTTGCTGTATCCAGGTTTGGAATAAGATTTTTTTGGTTTAGAATAAGTATTCCTTGGCTTACTATAAGTAGGTGAAACACCACTCCCTGGTCTAGACGTTCCTTTACTCGGCTTAGAATAAACATTACCAGGCCGTGAAATTCCTCTAGGTTGAGTATGTGTTCCATTACTAGGTCGTGAAGTAGTTCTCGGAGTTGAATAACCACTATTATTTCCTCTAGTTGGAGCAGAATTAACATTTCCAGAACCTCTATTATCTCTTGACTTAGTAACAGGAGTTCTCGTCTGGGATCCCGTTCTTGGTTGAGCAACAGTATTCACACCTGTATTTGACCTACTCCCTCCATGTGTAACTGCATTAGTTCTAGTTCGAGAACTACTTACTACACCGCTTTTTATGTTGCCTGAATTTCTTACTGCAGACTCATATTTCTGACCAAAAGTTTGGTGATTTTTACTCACTCCTACAACAGGTCTTGATCCAGTTCTTCTACCATAACTAGTTCTAGAAGAATTTCCCCTACGTCTTCCATAATAATAGCTATTACGATCGTAACTATTGTAATAGTTATTAGCACAGTACCCTCTATTATAGCGAGAATAGTTCCATCCTCCCCAATAAGGAGTATAAGCATAATAAGTGCCCAAGCCATAATATCCATAATTTCCTGTCCAACCCCAGCCCCATGACCATCCAATATTCCAACCTCCATAATACGACCATCCAATATTTAAACCAGAATATCTTGGTCTCCACCAGTTAAAGCTAGTATAAATACTTGTTCCATAATAATAAGGGTCGTAATCATACCAATAATAATTGGTGTAATAATCATCATAATAACCATACCTACCTCTATTTCTATGAAATCTTCTTATACGAGATGAATATTCATAGTCATAATATTCATTGCCATAATCATAATTATCTCCATAATAATAGTTGTTGGTAACTCTCGTATCACCATTCTCATCTTGATAATAAGTAGTGCTATCAGTAATTCCCATACGGTCATTATATGCTCTCTCTTGTTCTTTAGCTCGTTTATCATAGTAATAGTCTGTAGCTGTAGAGTACTGACTATCATCTATCAAATTGTTTTCTTTTTGAGGTACAGTATTATACTTTTTATCCTTTGGTGTTGTTGGATAAAAATCATCTTGAGCAACAACATTTCCTGTTATCCCTATTAATAACATCAGTTGTAATACTATTAGTTGAATTGTTTTCATAATAAACCTCCTATTTTTCTTTTTCACTTTTTAGATAATAACCAAATTCTATGCCACAAATTAATTCCAAAAGGTAGCCACTATAAAAACAGCATGAATAAATACCTCCAATACAATTTCTGCTGCTATTTGAACGGCCTCTCCATTATCCTTCCTTTTTTCTTTAAGATTATCTTCTGTAAATATCTCAATCTCTTTCTTTTTTTGCTGTTTTGCATAGTACTCTTTCTCCGTAACATAATTATTAATGTCCTTCTCATCTACATTCGTAGTACTACTATCTATAATAATTTCTTGTTTTTGCTTTTCATTATAGATTTCATCTTGTGCATATGTAGCAATTGCAAACAACAGAAACAAACTAACCAATATGCCCCTCTTAACTATTTTCATCTTAGCCCTCATTTTTATTAAAATTCACTTAATTTTACCTTCTTTTAAAATTACCAATTATTGATGCTCACATCAATAATTATACCTAAAACAAAACAATGGCAAAGAATTTTACAAAACGGGAGGAAGATTATTCTCAATGGTATAATGAATTAGTTGTAAAAGCTGATTTAGCTGAGCATTCAGCAGTTAGAGGCTGTATGGTTATTAAACCCTACGGATATGCTATATGGGAAAAAATGCAAGCTCAATTGGATAAAATGTTCAAAGAAACAGGGCATCAAAATGCATATTTCCCCTTATTTGTTCCTAAAAGTTTATTTGAAGCTGAAGAAAAGAATGCCGAAGGGTTTGCTAAAGAATGTGCTGTTGTTACCCATTATCGATTAAAAACAGATCCTAGCGATAAAACCAAATTAATTGTTGATCCTGATGCTAAACTAGAAGAAGAGTTAGTAGTACGACCCACATCTGAAGCCATTATATGGAACACCTATAAAGGATGGATAGAATCATATAGAGATTTACCTATTCTCTGTAACCAATGGGCTAACGTTGTTCGTTGGGAAATGAGAACTCGATTGTTTTTGCGTACTGCTGAATTCTTATGGCAAGAAGGACATACCGCTCACGCTACTAAAGGAGAAGCCATTGAAGAAACTGAAAAAATGCTTAATGTTTATGCTGATTTTGTTGAAGAATTTATGGCTGTTCCTGTAATTAAGGGAATCAAATCAGAAAATGAACGATTTGCAGGGGCTGAAGAAACTTATTGTATTGAGGCGTTAATGCAAGATGGAAAAGCATTACAAGCTGGAACATCGCACTTTTTAGGTCAAAATTTTGCTAAAGCTTTTGATGTAATGTACGCTACAAAAGAAGGGAAAAGAGAGTATGTTTGGGCAACCTCATGGGGCGTGTCTACTCGATTAATGGGCGCTTTAATTATGACGCATTCAGATGATGAAGGATTAGTATTACCTCCTAAATTAGCCCCCATTCAAACTGTAATTGTACCTATCTATAAAGGTGAAGAACAATTGGCTCAAATATCAGAACAGGCGCTAAAGATAAAATCAGAATTAGAAGCAAAAGGTATTAGCGTTAAATATGACGATAGAGATACCTATAAGCCAGGGTTTAAATTTGCAGAATATGAAATGAAAGGTGTTCCTGTTCGTATAGCAATTGGTCCTCGAGATTTAGAAAATGGAACGGTAGAAGTAGCGAGAAGAGATACGAAAGAAAAAGAAATTCTTCAACAAAAGGACATAGCGAATAAAGTGGAACATCTACTAGAAAACATTCAAACAAACATTTATCAAAAAGCACTAGACTTTAGAGAAGAAAAAACACAAAAGGCTGACACCTGGGATGAATTCAAAACAATAATAGAAGACAAAGGAGGGTTTGTTTTGTCTCATTGGGATGGCTCTTCCGAAACAGAAGAAAAAATTAAACAAGAAACAAAAGCAACGATAAGATGTATTCCTTTATCGAATAACCAAGAAGAGGGAAAATGTGTTTATAGCGGAAACCCATCAAAACAACGTGTTATATTTGCTAAAGCCTACTAAAAAACCTACCCAAGATGACTCCAAAAAAAGACACCAAAGCCTTAATCATTGAAACATTGAAAGAAAAGGCTTGTTTAAAACAAAAAGTTTTTAAGCAAACCACCTCAATTTTTCAAGATTTTAAAGCACAAGGAGAACAGTTGGCTAATGAGTTAAAAACAGAAATGCATAAGATTGATAAAGATGTAAAAATAGATTTCATCAATAAAGGCGACCATGAGTTTCACCTTAAGTTTGGAGGAGACATTTTGGTGTTCTATATGCATACTAATGTTTTTGACTTTGAAAGAAGTCACAACATATGGAATAGCTCATACATTAAGGAAGATGAGCTAAGGGTGTATTGTGGAATGATAAATGTCTATAATTTTTTAGCCGATTCTTTTAAATTTAATCGTGTTAATGATCTTGGATACTTAGTTGCACGTTGCTTTTTTAATAAAGACTTACATTATTTTGTAGAAGGGAAACGTCAATTAGGCTTTCTTTACAACGACTTTATTAATGAAGTAATTACTCCAAAAAAAATTAAAGAAATTATTGAATCGGCAATCCTCTACTCCTTAGACTTCGATTTATTAACCCCTCCATATAATACCATGCAAGAAGTTAGTGTACACGATATCAAAGAAGTAACCAACGCTATGAATATTAAAACAGGGAAACGATTAGGCTTCAAATTCCAAGCAGACAATGATTTAATTGAATAATTTTCTTCCTTTTTTTTGTGTACCTATTAAAAAATTATACATTTGCACTCCTTTAATGAGAAAAGTCATTATTTGGCCCGTTCGTCTAGGGGTTAGGACGTCTGGTTTTCATCCAGGAAACAGGGGTTCGATTCCCCTACGGGCTGCAACTTAAAACCTCAACTTGTTAAATACTAACTCGTTGAGGTTTTTTCTTTTCTGTTTTAGTTAACATTTAGTTAACTAGAATGTTAATCATCTTTACTAACCACATAAGCAATTGTTGCTAAAGCCGCGAGCCCAAGTATCCAAACAGCGACCTTTTTATTCTTACTCGCTAATGCAGCTAGCCCAACGAATACTGATGTAATTCCAACTTTACCTACAGCGGAATTAAAGTTCTTAGCTTGTTCGCTATAATTTACACCATAATGAACATCATTCTTGTATGACTCGCAGTTATTACTAAAAATATTATATGCGTTTTCCCCCATCCTTGATAAGGCTCTACTTACAGCATTCTCCCTTATATTATCATCACCATCAAACCTTTCAATCCGAGTAGGTTCTAACTTTATTAGAAATTCATTTAGCTCAGTCATGCTAATCCTTCGCACTCCTTTCGTATAATTAGCCACAAAATAAGGAAGGTTTTCCCCATCATAACCAAGAAATATAGCAAAGTGATCTACCATTCCTAAAAATTTCTTCTTTAAAACAATAGCATCAGCTGGTTGTAAATTATTAGATTCTATTAATTCGATTGCATAATTCATAAAGTATTTTTAATTATTCTTACCCAAATCTACCAAAGATTTAAATCCACCAACCATTCGACTTCTGGAAATCGAATGTAAGTAGATTATCTAGGGATAATACCATCAACCCATTTATCTATACGAGCCTTGTTTATATTCCATTCTTTCTTATTCTTTCTTAACATATCATTAAACTCTCTTGGACTTCGTTTCTCCAAAATCTTATTCTGGAAATCGATTCCATGAAAAAGTAATGGTTCATAGAACCCCCCTTTTGATGCCGACAAGCACCTATATTCATTTTTTGCCAAAAAGAAAAAAGTCATGATCAAACGAGATTTATCTGGATTAAAGTCAATCTTCAATGAAGACTTAGCTTTCTCTGGATCAAACAGATCATAATAAGATTTACTTTTTCCTCGCACAAGATCATATTCAGACATCAAGCTAATAAACGCTTGTTTTTTACTATTGTTTCCTTTCCACGTATATCCAGATTTAACCTTAGGAAAATCAATAGCAGAGCCTTCTCCTTTTAATAATACACTTGCATAACGTACCAGACCATCAAACCTCAAAAATCGATGTAGTTCTTCTTCATTGTAACCATGAATACTGCATGTATCATGCAGAGAATATGAAATTTGTTCAATTAGTTTACCTTTATCAGATTTGGTTGACAATAATATTTTCTCAAAAACTGCAACAGATACATCTGCCAAAACTTGTTCCAAATTATCTGGTAACTGATCTTTTTTGATAACTCTTATCTTCTCATTAATCCCAACTAATAAGGATGCTGCCACACCACCTAATTGAATCACTCCAAATTGATCTATTTCCTTTAGCTCTGACTTAAATTTATCATTAATTCTGAGGATACAGGAATCAAAAATCTTATCAAATTCAAACGAACAAATTAATTCGTAGGCAACAACTGAATCTTCTTCAGGATAACATTCTTGTAATATTTTTTCTAATGGTGATATCATTGGAACAAATAATAATGCTAGAGTTTTAATTCTTGAAGCTGTATAACCTTATTTGCATCTTTAAAACTCAACTCTCCATTAGACCACTTCTTTTCCATTTCCTCAAAATATCCTATATCATACTCTTTTACATTGAATGAAAGATTAGCCTCCTCTTCCAATTTATCGTTTAGATAAGATATAACATCTTTTAATCCATTAATCAAGGAGTCATTACAATAGATCCCCATTTTAGCGAATTTAAACTCGCTATACATCTTGTAGTATTCAGAAACCTCTAGATGATTGTTAGGCGCTCCCCAATCACCTAAAATTTTATTGTATTGCTTATCCCAGTTCTTTGAATAATCCAATGAACCACCTGGATTATTAGGATCGAAATTATACTGACTACCTAACATTCTAACTTTCTTAACTTTCCTTAAAAAACCTTTATACCCTCCTCTCTCCTTAGGAAAGTCAATTATTACACATTTCCTCCTAGATATTTTTACTCTTTTAATTTCCCCACTTTCTGTAGGAGCTTTAAATACGACATGTTTGGATCTCACCTTACAATATTCATTATCTAACCACAGTAACTCAAACCCATAAAATTGATTGGAGTCATTATCAAACCAACCTTTTATTTCAAAAATCAATCGCCCTCTGTAACACAATCTTTCAGCCCACTCACCAAGTCTACTTGTAATATTATCTCTACCATACCTATCTTGACCAAAATATAATTCAAACGTTTCTAAATAATTCTCTGTGCAATTTTCAAATTTTAAGCCATCCAAGTAATTATTCTTACGAAGAAGATTGGGGTTGATTTTTGAACCTAAATCTCTCATATAAATTGAAATGAATGTACTACTAAAAACATCCCTTTTCTTTTGACTATCATCATAATCATACGGCACCCTCCATGACATAGCATCATGATAACCATTTCCTTCACCAGGAGTAGTTGAACCTATTAAAGCTAATTCTTGATTAGCTTTAATCTCGCTCCATGTATCTTCGGACAGATTCCCCATATCTAGTTTCTTTTATTTTTACTTCTTTTAACGACATTCTGGTTCTCAAGAAGAACTCTATAAATACTTCTGATAATTCATTAAGAGTAAATCCTCCTATTCCATCTATAGAAAGCCTCTTTACAATAGCTTGCAAGTAAGGATCATCAATGTCAGTCACATAATGCTCCATAGCAAAAGGATGATCTTTCATTTCCTCTATTCTAACCAACGAACTTTCTTTTATAAATTCTTCAAATTTTTTCTTTCTATCTTGCTCCTTCATGTAAGAGTTAGTAGCAAAACCCTTCAAAGGTTGATTAAAGTACTCGTAAATAACTATCATAAAACTCCAAAAGCTCTTCTCCTTAGCTTCATCACCATCAAATGCATTGTTCCAAAAATCAAAAAATTCTTGTTCAGCATCCTTCAAATGAAACCCCCTAAATACCAAGATGGATATAGAACAGATCTCAAACAAATCGACTAAAATTGGATACAACTTGGATGTTGAATACTCAAAATTTTTATTATCAATATTTTTTTGTAATTTCTGTAAATAAAGGAGATTAAAAAGGCAAAACTTTGGTAAGTACTTCTTCAAGTCAATTGGATCTTCTACCAAAGCAATTTCTAATATATTATTAGATATAAAATGATAAAAGCTACCAAACATATCTGGCAACTCATCACTAGAAACTTTGTAGCTCGTGCCACCTAAATCCCAAATATTTTTTATGAGTTTCTTCCTAAACAACTCATTCTTTTCCATTATCGCTTCCCTTTCATTAAAGTGATATTTTTCTTCCTTTTTTAGATTTATTTGGTTTAACTCTATCACTTTACTCTTAACCGTATGTGAAAAAAACTCGATTTTTTGATACAACTCAAGTGATTCATTACATAGTTCAAATGCTTCCACCAGCATTTTTTTCTTTTGTAACTCGCTTGAGAACTTTAAAATTTGCTCAAAAATGAATTCTGAAACTGCCTCAAAATGCATTTTAATTACATATTGAAACCTATTACTAAATAAATATTCTACATAAAATAAAGGTGTAACTATTTTCCCTTCGGTATATTTTTCGTTCCTTATTTTCTTTTGAATGTCATCGATTAATATCCTCATGGAATAAGGCATATTCATTACTTTATCAATAGATTTAAAGTTGCACGTATTCTCTGCTAATTTTTTTATATTTTTGAGCTTTACCACTCTTGGAAGGTTATGGTTAAACCCTACTAAATATTGAATCATTAATGAACTATATAAAGAAACATATTTAACCCGATTATCAAGCCCCTCCTCCTCTTCTATCTCTTTTAAAACGAAATCTTTTAACTGAAGAAAAAACTGTTTAAATAAATCAATCTCACATTGAAACGAAATAACTTGAAGATACTTATACTGATCTTGAATCAATTGTAACCGATTTACAACTGAGGTCTCTTGGTTAAAAATGAAAAACTGAGTATTCATTATTGCTTTCTCAATACTGATATAATCATCCACTGATTTTGGCAACAAAAAACTTCCTGATTTATTTATGTGTTCAAATTCAAAACTACTTGCTTCTTCCCACTTCTTATATTTCTGAATTGTAATATGCCATTCCCCTCCCGATGGAATTATGTGCTTAGAAGCATTATAATGAATCCCGAACTCAAGTAATTCATTTGAAATCCTATCCAATGCTGTATTTGATAAATTTGGCTTCAGGCTTTCTTCCACTATAACCTTTACTTTATCAATATTCCAGTAAATCCTATGAGTAACTCGAAATTTAGAATTCGTAGTATTAAACAATTTACTGTTCTTATGAGCTCTAAATAACAAACCTTTACATTCATTAATGATGTCGTACACCAAAGCATCAGCATTGAAGTAAATAATAGTAAACCTACCAAATGCTATAAATGCAAGCATGCTCATAACTACTGCTCCCGAAAATATAAATGCGCTGATAATTGTAGGAGCATATCCTACAACTAATAAAAACTGAAAAATTATGGATGAAGCAACAAGAACTGAAAGGAGTTTGAAGTACCTGTTAATCGTTTTTTGCTCCTGTAGCTGACTAATAACGACACTGCTAATATTAGAATACTTTGCAGAAATGATATTCAAAAAGGTAGTAAAGAACAAACCAAGAATAACCCCTAAAATTCCAGCAACAATAACAATTACATCCTTAAAATAATCAATAAACTTTACACCTATTACCTTATTAATATTGTTAAAAAAATCTGCAAATACATTAAGTATGAAATAATCGGATTCGCCAAATGATTCATAGATATAACGAGCTATAAAATCAATAAGAACCAAGCATGCTATAAATCCAATCGAAATTAAAAACCCCTGTAAGCTGTTCTTTACAACAATTTTTAAAAACCCTAAATTCCCCTGAAGTTTTACCCTGTTGTCGTAACCTATTAATTTTAATTTCTTCAAAAATGCCTATATTATATCATCTTGTAGTATAACCAAATTAAAGCAACACTCAATAAATAGAGCATAATTTTACCCTCACTTGACAGAAGGAAATTAGATAAATTATAGTTCTTACGCAAGTTTAAAAATTATGCCACACCCTCATTATTGACAATTAGTCTACTCAGTAATGTTATCATCTCATCTTAAGATCAGTTTGTTGAGTTCCTTTGTTATTTTATTCTCTTTACCTTTTGAGTTTACATATTGCATACCTAACATTAATAAATCATTTACAAGAATCCCTTTTTCTAGCAGCAGTTTAGAGTCTGGGTTATTTTCTAATTCCTCAACACTCTTCATCCACTTATAATATGGTTGATTCTTACTAAATCCATATTTCTTAAAATCTGCATCATCCTTAAACTCTAACAGCTCATGATACAAAAACATAAACTCTTTATATACAGCTTCTGTTCTCTGTTCTGTATTGTCAACCTTAACAATTTTCTTTTGCATCTTCTTTTCTTCCTTATCTGCAAAAGTTCCTATTATCAGCAACAATCCAAAAATTACTATAATAGGCAGACAACCAAACTTTAATATTTTCTTATTGAGCTTCTTTCTTTTTTCATTCATCTTTTTTAAATTCAATTTCTCCCAGCCCAAAAGAGAAGTTTATATAAAAAAGCGGTGGGCTGAAAAGCCTAATTGAAAGAGAGGTACTGGTATACCCGAAATCCAAAATAAACTAACAACCCACCTTGCGTGAGCGTTAACCTATCATAATTGGATTTCTTTTTAAAAATTACCAGTTTTCTCTTTCCAATGATAGCTACCGCTATTTCAATATTTTAATTTTTATCTATTCAATAATTTTTGTTTTTATCAAAAGTAAACAATCTTTCTAATTGGTTTTTATTATAACACAACATGTGGTAGTAGGTAACACAATATAACAAATTTGACTACACTTTACTTTTCTTAACCCTTAGTATTTTCAGCAGGTATAACTAAAAAGAGAGGAAAAAAGAAACCAAAAAGTTAACAAAGATTGAAATATGGGTGGCTAAAAAAATGGACGCAGGTTCCCATGTTTACCACCTAACTACAAAACTTTTCATAGTACCTATGAAAATTAAAAATACTCACTTCCTATGGTTGTATAGTTGTATATAGCTCACTCTTAATGTTTTCATGGCTTGAGCTACACAACCTCCCTACAACTTACAACTATACAGCCTGTCCTGATTTTAAAATTCTCTGCACGTACTGTTGACTTACCTTTAACGCTTTTGCAATATCATTTTGACTTGCTCCTAAGGAACTACAATATTTTGCTACATCTTTTTTACTAAGGTTAGTACCTTTTTCCGTAAATATTTTATGAAAGACTTTTATTGCTGTTGCCCTAAAATATTCTGTAAGGTCAATTGCTGTTAACATACTCCTCTCAGAAATTTCAATACTGATTTTTTCATTGCCTAAATTATTCATAGCATGAACTACTATAGCAAGCCTTAAACTAATTACATCTAACTTACCATAAACTCCTTTTAAGTACCCTGTTGGTTCGTTATTAATTATTAGCACATTCTTGTTATACCATTCTTCGTAAACAATTTCAGCCTCATTACTTAGTGAAATATTTACTACATCATTGATGTTAGTTAATTTCTCTAAACATTTTTGATAACCTTTTAAGGTTTCAAGGTTAAGTTTTCTTTTGCTATAGTTCTGTTTTATTTGTAAGTCAGGATAGGCAAAAATAAATCTACTTAAAAAACCACTTTCTGCTCTACTATCATTAGCAAGTGTCTCTAGTAGATCGGGTTGTATACCTCCACTAACATAGATATAAGGTTTTTCTATACTGATAGGTTCGGCACTTACACGATTAAACTTCATCGGTTGACAATAAAAGGAAGTTAACATATTACTTTGCTCTCCACTTTTAGTGTATCTACCAAAATCATCTAACCAGCCTTTCAATTCATCCCTGTAAACACATAAGCCTCTACTATTAACCGTGTGTACACGAGCTAATGCTTCAGGTGTGTAATCATTTAAAAGATATTGAAAACAAGATGGAGGTTGTAATGAACTATCACGCTCTTTTTTTGGTTTATCTTGTTCAGCTTGGTATAACCTTTTCTCAATTTCGTACTTCTTGAATGCCACATTATCTTTTTTATTAAAAAAGTCCAGACATCTACTCAATGGTTCAGTTTTCCCTGTTGAGACATCCCCGACTATTGCCAACCATAATACTGGTACATTCTCATACTTCCCTATCAATTTCAATTTGTTCCCTATAGCCAAAGCTATTGAAAAGATTATAGAAGCCGCAATATAATCTCGTGGCACACCATAAACATCTACATAGTCATTAATAAAATCCTGCAAAAAACTAGGAAATCCCTCGATTGGCAAGAGTGGAGTCCTAAATTGTTCTTTTCTGCTATCCTTAACTTTATCATTTGTAAAATCATAGGGAGTATTAATTTCAAATTTTGACACCTTATGCCACCCAGTATTTTTATAAATGCTATTTGTAATAGCTTTGATCTCCCTTTCTTTAAAGTCAGGTTGAACAAAACACAATAAATCTTTTTCTGCAATCTGACGAGGTATACCAAAACGATTATATGCCCCAGCTAACTGAGTAATATAATTGTTGCGGTTACCTTTAAAGAATTGTTCTTTTTTATTTAACCAAGTTTTAAGATATTTTATAATAACATCATAGTCATGAATAACTTCTTTCTCTGTTTCAACTTGTACTGTCTCACAAAAAGTATCAATAAAAGAGCTATCTAATTTCTCAGCATTATGATTATAATATGCATTTTCATCATAGCACAAGTAACAAGCTCTTGGAATATCTTTACACTTTTCATCAATACCTATGTTTAATTCTTGTTTGAAAAATTGCTCAAATGCATTGAAGTATTTTAAATGTGTATCACTCTCAGTGACGGTAATTTTATAAATAATTTTCAACCCATTACCACTAGGACTAGTAAACATTAAAGAAGGAGGTAATAACGATATGATAGTAGCTTTAACCTCAACTATATTTTTCAAATCATCTAAATCAATACAAAACAAATTGGAATGTTGAATTAACCCTTCTCTACTACGTTTTGAAAACACCCCACTAAATGTAGCATAACCAAGTTTAGATGCTTTTATCTCATTAATTTCAGTTTTATCGACAGCCTCTCTTAATAGTGTCGTTACGACTTTATACTTATCGCTAATTAAAAGTTGATATACATCCTTCAGTAAAACATCCTTGTAAGGGGTTATATTTCTGATAGGAGCTTTATAGAATGAAAATTTATAACTAACTTTAGCCTTATCTTCGTCAAAAGATTTAGGGCTGTTTTTGTGATTATTTTCCATGATTCAGCCCTTTCAAATTTTCTTCAATTAAAGAACGTTTATAGTAAACTCTATTACCAATGTAATGAGCTTCTAACTTCCCTTTCTTACTCCACGCCCACAAAGTACTCGCGTTTATTTTTAAGAGGTTACAAACTTCCTTTCTTGTTAAAATTTCATCAGCTGCATTTTCTTTGCTGAGGTTTTTAGTTAATTGTTCTAACTGATTTTTCACCCCTGTTTGGATTAACTCGTTGAGCTCTTCAGGTGATGTTTGGATAAATTGTAAGTTTTTCATTTTAGCTTATTATTTAAAAGTTATAAGCCAAAATTATTTCGAAGGTAATTCTGAAAATACTATGATATTGTAGTATTCTTACTACACTGTCTTATCAGGTAGTTTAAAACGTTGTTTCTCATTGTTATAAATTTTCTTTTTCCTTTTCGTAATACTATACTTAAATTGCTTGTGAACAATATCCATATTGCAATAATTATTCAAGAATTGAATAAAAATAGGTTCAGTAATATGATGCAAGTAACCATCTTTTTTCATCATATTATAAATAAAACTGTAATCAGCATAAGCAGATTCTTCCTCTACGATTAACCCTTTAAGTGAGAGAAAGAAATTATAACAATAACCATCAACAAAGATTCTTGGGTAAGGATTCTCGGGTTCATTGGAGTATTTTTCTGGAAACTCTGTTTTATTCAATTTATTCTCTAGGTATACTTCCCACAATTTAATAACCGGGTAATTATCTCTAAGTAAATCGAAGTTATCTAAAATGTGCTTTAACTCCATTTTCAAAAACACATGCTCAGGGTATTTACTAGATTCTAATTTATGTTTGTAAAGTTGATCGAATGCATTTTCATCATACTCATCATATATTTCAACATCTGGAAAAATAAATTTCTCATGACCTTCTTTAATAATAGATATTGATATTCTAGCCTCCTCATCTATATCTGAACTGCCAAAATAATTAATCAACTCAAATAATTTTTCTAACTCTTTATTTGGTTTATCATAACCTATACTAAATGCATCTTTTTCCATATTTTATAAAGCCTTTTTTACAACTGATAAGTGAGGTTTCTTAGCCCTTTCTTGCATTTTACTAAAATACTCCACCATTTGATAAGCATTATCGTAACTACTTTTCCCTATATATTTTAAAAACATACTCTCCGTTCCATGTCCTGTTATACCCATAAGCACAGAAGTAGGAATATCTCCATAAAAATTAGAAGCAAAAGAACGCCTACAAACATGAGAACTGACTAATTGATATTTAGGATAAATTCCTTTTACCTTGCGGTTAGTCTTAATATCTATAATTTTTCCTGAAGTAGGGGTAGTAATACCAGCTATTTTACATATTTCTTTTATATAAGAGTTAAAGTTTTGAATAGCTATTTTATAAGGAAAAGAATTGTCTACAATATCAAGTGCCTTTGGCAATAGTGGTATAGCTATATTTTTTCCCGTCTTTTGCTGCTCGATTTCAAGAGCCTTCATTCCATTTAGCTGCTTTATGTTTTTTGGCGTAACAGCCAACAAATCGCTACCTCTCTGACCTATATAGCAACCTAGTATTAGCCACCTTCTAGCATTAACCAACGATTCTTTGGCAAGTAACGTTTTCTCTATTTTCTCTAGTTCTTCAAAAGTTAAATAAATAATTTCTTCACTTTCTTTTTTCTCATTAATTACTTTAATTAAAGGAAGTTGAGGGGAAACCTCAAACCCATTCAATTGAGCATCATTACAAACCGTCTTAATATTTGCAATAAATTTTCCTATGGTATTAATAGCATAGCCATCCGATAATAACCAATCAGTAAACTTTCTAACAAACCTTAGATCAATGTTTCTAAGATAAATTTTCTTTCTCAAGACTTTTTCATATCTTAAAATAATAGTGTGAAAAGTCTGATAAACTTTTATCCTATTTTTAGAAAGACCATGTCCTCCTTTTTGGTTTTTTCGTGTTGCAGCATTATCAATAATATGATTAATATAATTCGTTAATAAATCAAGTTCAACAACAGGAACCTTATTATTAATAATATCAATCTGTTCACTCAACCATTCTCCTGTGATTTCAATTCCATTTTTCACTGCATTATTATAAGCTATTTCTAACTTTGTTTTAAGTGAATCTAAATCTATTTTTAAATTTTTTGTGTGCTCATCTTTTAAGATAGGACACCCCTTAGATACACTCCAGTTTTTAGAATTAATAACAAACCCTGTCTTACGTTTTAAAACTTTCTTTCTTGCTATTGAATATTGAACATAAATATTAGAGTGTTCACTCTTACTTTGGAGAAGAAATTTTATGGTTGCCATTTTATTTTAGTTAACATTTAGTTAACCAAATTACAATTTAATCCAATTATAAGCAATTTAAACAAATCGAAAAACCATTAAGTCCTTTATTAATAAGTATTTCTAAGTGTGTAGTGATTTATTTAAAATTATAGGTTATAGTCCCCTACGGGCTGCACAGAACCGCTTGAATTCAACAGAATCAAGCGGTTTTCTTATTTTACAAGGCCTCCCAAATTCAAATAATCCCTACAGGAAGCAAATAATCGCCAAAATGTTTCAGTAAATCGCAATGTTTCAGTCGGTGTATTTTTAGCTGAAACACCCCAAATAATTCCATCACATTTGGCAGATATATAAAACAAAAACTGTGATGCAAAAACCAACAAGATTACATCGATCTCACAACTACCCATACCACAACATTTCAGAAGATGTAGAATTAGAAAAGCACATCGATACTGAGTCAGGCACATATCTGCTTACCGTTCTTAATGAAGATGGAGATTTTAAACTGGAGCTTCCAACAGATGAAGAAGGAAAGTACGATTCTATTACGGATTCGTTTAACGAATTTATGGATAGAGCAGCTTTATACAAGCGATTGGATAAAGGTGTTTTAGAATTCATTCAAAAAACTTTGGACAACTTGCAAACGGAGTACTTCAAAGAAAAACCGGTAGGCAAGGAAATCGTTATGACGATGAATAATGAAAGGTATGTACTAACAATAGATACATCTACTAAAATGTGTAAAATGGAATTTCCAAAACGTGAAACTGAATTTTACATCGATAATATATTTATTGAGAATCCAGATCTTCCTTTACTCAAGGAAGGAAGGTTAATCCAACATTTTCAAGAAAAAGTGAAGAAGGAGCTAGGGTTGTCCCTGCCAAAAACTCCATACTTCCCAGGCCTGAAGTTATTACCTAAGGATTAAATAACCGCGTATCATTTCAGGTGTATCTGATCGAATTCCACAGAATTCTGCAACACCCTGTTGTAATGAAAATAAAGATGTCGATACAAAATTTTTATCCCCGACCGAATTCTCTCGTAAATATGGGATTTCAAAACCTGTGTGTTATAGGCTTATTAATGAGGGAACACTTCCAAGCTATCAAATAAAAGGATCAAATAAAAAATATCTAAAACCAGAGGACATAGAATTGATTTTACAAGAGGTTCCTGTTCCACCAAAAATTGAAGAGTACAATATGTTTGAAAGAGAGCTACGCCTATCACTTAAGCGAGGTCGAAAGCTAACCTCTCTTCTTGAAAACTACCTCAAAACTGACAACAAAAAGAGCGTTTCAGGATTTTCCACTTACTGCTGGGAGGCTGGATGCAGAAAAGAAATATTCAAAGGAATAATTCCTCTGGACTTAGAATCAATTTTTAAATCAAGTAATCACTAAACAATTAAATTATGAAAACAGACAAAAACTATGAAGTATTGAATGACAATTTCAAATCCGTTACTAAAGCTTTTCTAAGAAAAAATGCTAGGGTAGCAGCTCATATTAAAAATGCCAATCTCACAAACCAAAACCATAAAGTGATTGGGCTTTCAATAATCTATCCTTTAGTCAAGGTTGCCTATTATAAGGAGCAATTAAATTTTTTAGAAGAACACTTCCAAGCATTATCGTCAGAAAATTATGCTGAAAAATTTCTTCTTCGGAATATAGAAAAAGCAACTCAGGAATTAATCAACGCAAAACGAGAATTACATCCAATTGTAGGAAATAAAATCCCAGAATTAAATTTTGTAACAAACGATTTGCAAAATATTGCAATGGATCTCAATGAATATATTAATGCGTATGGAACTCATTCATTAGCGGTTCTTCCAGATGTAGCATCAATGGCAATAAAGATGGCAAAGGCACATGGAGTATTCAAACTTATGGATTGTGCCCATAACTATTTAAACAATGGTACAAAGCTGTATTATCAGCAACATATAAAATTTTTAAAGCTAAGGAAAGAAGGAAAAATGCCAGGATTTCCTTATAAGCCTGGAAAAAACGGAGGCATTTGACCATAGTAAAACGGAAATATTTGACCACCTGATAATTTGTAATTTAAAACATCTAAACACCTGTTATTATTGATGCTTCGTTAGTTTTGCTCATTTAAAA
>Ga0114931_10001142_pt1 | contig 33836 bp, 27 predicted proteins | sample 2SBtaG_FD_89579 | JGI IMG/M metagenome (GOLD analysis project Ga0114931, IMG submission 89579) | Deep subsurface microbial communities from Kolumbo volcano to uncover new lineages of life (NeLLi) - 2SBTROV14_V59a metaG | ecosystem: Environmental > Aquatic > Marine > Volcanic | place: Kolumbo...
CCGGAGCTGCGGGCTCCCGGCCTGAGCCCTCCAGGCCCGCCGGCTCCCAGCGGGAGCCTTCCCACACGGGCCCCCGAGTGCCTTCCGACGCGGCCCCCGAGTGCGCCGGATTCCCGGGCGCCGGAAGACTGCGGGCTCGGTTCCTGCGGGCTGCCATTGGCCTGCCGATTGTCGGACCGGCAATCGGGTCTTCATCCCCCCGTTGTGATTGAGCCCCGGAATCGTCCAGAGAACTCGATTCCCCGAAGGTCAGGTGTTGGCTAAACGCCACGATCCCGCAGTCCGAAGCACTGGCCATGAGTGTGTCGACCCCCAAGCACCCTCGCCGAGCCCGAGCCACGCTGCTTCCGGTCGCCGCTGCCTGCGCTCTGGCCCTCGGCTGCGCAAAGGCACCGGGCCTGGCACCCGTGAGCGGCGGCGCGAGCGGCCCTCGGTATTCCTACTTCGAGAAGGTTTCCCCGCTCGATCCGTGGACGCCCAAGATCGTCGGCTGGCAGCACCGGGAGCGGGCCCAGCCGAGCGTCGAGACGTTGGTCAACCGGGCGCCGGCGGTGTCCGACGGCCGGCGCGCCGCCGTGCCCCTCGATGGCGAGAGCCTCCGGCAGCGTTACTCCCGCTACCGCCAGGAGACCAAGCGCACGCTGGCGCGCGATCTCGCGGACTGGCTGCAGTCGGTCGCGAAGCGTCACTACGTGTCCGACGGTCTCGTCGATCACTGGGCGACCCTCGAGGAGACGCTCGACCGCAACGGCGACGATTGCGACGGTTTGGAGCTGCTCGCCTTCCACTTCCTTCGCGACCGCGGCTTCTCCGAGGACGAGGTGTTCCGCGCCGTGATCTACCGCCCGAAGGATGGTCAGCATCACATGGTGACGCTCTGGTTCGAAGACCCGCGCGATCCCTGGGTGATCGATCCGACCGGCGCCATGACCACGGGCATGCCGCGCATGTCCGACCGACCCGACTGGGTGCCGCTCAAGCTCTTCTCCGAGACCCGCCAGTTCACGGTCCGGGCCGACGGCAGGGTCTCCGCCGCTTCGGGCGTGCGGCTCCCGCAAATCCAGCGCCGCTGACGGGCTACGGCTCCCTGCCCCGGCTGCTAGCCGCGCTGCAGGCCGTAGGGTAGGGTCCAACGCGGTGGCCGGCCCCGACCTCAGCCCTGCGCAGCTCCACGAACGACGCGAGCGCGTCTTCCTTGTCCTCGCCGGAATGTTCCTCGGGACTCTGGCGATCCTGAACATCGTAGGGATCAGCCGCTTCCTGCGTCTGGCCACGATCGGAAGCGGCGACGGCGCTTGGGTCTTTGCCGTGGCCGTCGGCGTCCTGCCGTACCCGATCACCTTCCTCTGCACGGACTTCATCAGCGAGATCTACGGCCGTCGGCGTGCGAACTTCGTGGTCTGGATCGGTCTCCTCCTCAACCTCTGGGTCGTATTCGTGCTCTGGCTGGGTGGGGTCCTTCCGGGCTTCTCGCCGATCGATCCGGCCACGGGGATGCCTCCGCACAGTGCGAACGATTGGGTCTTCTTCCGGATCCGCCAGCTCACCTTCGGTGCCGTCACGGCCTCGATGGTCGCTTATCTGGCGGCCCAGTTCTGTGACGTCTACCTGTTCCACTTCTGGAAGCGGCTGACCGGTGGCCGACACCTCTGGCTACGCAACAACGGCTCGACGTTGGTGAGCCAGATGGTCGACACCACGGCCGTCATCCTGATCACCCACTTCTACGCCCATGCCCTGCCGATCCGCGAGGATGCGCCGCTCTGGCCTCAGCTCGGGGTCTACATCGCCAGCGGCTACGCCTTCAAGATGGTCGCGGCGCTGCTCGACACGATCCCGTTCTACCTGGGCGTGCGCCATCTGAGCCGCTACCTGCGCATCGATCCCAGCGCCGAGCACCGCGCGGATCGCGAGGAGGTGCTGTTGGCCCTGCCGGTCCGGGGCGAACGGCTCGTCGAGACCGGCGGCCCGGACCCGCGGGCGCAGGGCTAGCGCCCCCTCGAGCGCCGGGAGCCGAGTCGGATCCTGGCCGCCACGCGCCAGGACGACACGCCCGGTGGCTCAGTCGCCGCTGCGGAGCTCGCGCTCGAACACTGCGTGAAGCCGCGACTGGGCGGCCCGCAGCGACTGAGCGAGGGTCTCGACGTCGCCGGCGCCCACCAGCTCGGCCACGAGCGCCGCGGTGGATCCCGCGAGCTCGATCGCGGACTCCGGCCGGCCGGCCACGAGGCGCAGGGCGCTCTGGGCTCGGCGCAGCTGTTCGAGGGCGCCGAGCACGTCGGGGGCGTCTCGCAGCAGGCCCAGGCGGCCCGCCTTCTCGATGACCCGTGGCACGGAGCCGCTGCGAAGCTCGGGTCTTCGCGGTCCTTCCCGCAGGGCGAGATACTGCGCCAGGAACTCCGCGTCGATGATTCCGCCGGGGCCGAACTTCAAATCCAGCCGTCCGCGGCCCCCTTGGGCGCGCTCCGCTTCGATCCGAGCCCGCATGCGCACGATCTCCGCGGCCAGGTCCGGGTAGGTGAGGAACTCGAACAACGCCGATCGCACGGCGTCCACAACCCGCTCACCGAAGATCGGATCGCCGGCCACGGGCCGCGCACGCAGCAGGGCCTGCGCCTCCCAGATCTGTGCACGGCGTTCGTGGTAGAGCCGGAAGGCGGCGAGGCTCGCGACCAGCGTGCCGCCGTGCCCGGAAGGGCGAAGCCGCGTGTCGACCTCGTAGGCCCGGCCGGCGGAGGTCTGCGTGGTCAGGTAGTGGATCACCCGTTGGGCCAGCCGCGCCGCCCACTCCTGGGCGATCAGGGGCTCGATCCCCTCGCGGGCCTCGTACAGGAAGACGAGGTCGAGGTCCGAATGGAAGGTCATCTCTCGCGAGCCGAGCTTGCCGAGGGCGAGGATGCACAGCCGCGCCGGCTCGCGGCCCGCTCCCTGGGGGAGTGCGCGCCCCTCCTGATGGCGGGCCAGGGCGAGGCTTCCGATCACGACCCTCTCGGCCGTGGCCGTGAGCGCCCGTTCGAGCTCCGCCTCGCTCAGCTCGCCGCGCAGCCGCCCGGCCGCGGCGCGGATCGATGCGTCCCGGCGCGCGTCGCGCAGCGCGTCGAGTCCGGCCTCGAGATCGTCGCGCGCCGCGAGCGGCTCCCTCGCTCGGGCGGGCTCGGCGGCTTCGGGCGTGAACGCCACCAGCAGCTCGGGGTGGCGGATCAGCTGACCGACGAGCTCGGGGTCCGTGGCGAGGAACAGGGCCAGAGCCGGCGCGGCGTCGGGCCAGCTCGCGAGGGCGGCGGCGCCCGGCCCGCCCGCCGAAAAGGCGGATCGGGCCAGCCGCTCGCTGGCCGGTCCCATGCGTTCGGCGGCCGCGGCCGGGGCCGCCTCGCGGAGCGCGGCGGCGAACGATCCGGGGGCGTCGCAGGCTCGCCGCCAGCGCTTCGCCTCGGGCGTCCGCGACGCGACCGGCACCTCGCGTTCGACCAGCAGCGCTTCGAACGCCTCGCGAACCCGATCGCGGGCGGTCTCGATCTGGCGCCGGACGGCCTCGGCGGCCTCGGCTCCGTCGGGATCGTCCCGGCCGAGCCGGCGTCCGAGACGGCGAAGCCCCGTCGGGTCGCTGGGGATCTCCTGGGTCTGGCGGTCCTCGGCCATCTGGAGGGCGTTCTCGACGCGCCGCAGGAAGTCGTAGGCCTCGGCGAGCGATCGGGCTGCCTCCGGGGAGACGATCCGGAGCTCGGCCAGGGCGGCGAGCGCCTCGCCGGTGTTCGAGCTGCGAAGCGATTCGTGGCGACCGCCGTAGAGGGCCTGGAGCCCCTGCACGACGAACTCCGCCTCGCGGATGCCGCCCGGACCGAGCTTCACGTTGCGCTCGGCATGGCGCGCGTCGCTCTCGATGCGCTGCTTCACTTCGCGGACGTTCTGCACGACGTCGTAGGAGCCGTAGCGCCGGTACACGAAGGGTCGGAGCTCGCGGATGATCCGTTCGCCGAGGGCGAGCCGGCCGGCGCAGGGCCGCGCGCGAATCCATGCCACGCGCTCCCAGGTCCGGCCGAAGCGCTCGTAGAACTCGACCAGCGCATCGGCGGAGCTCACCAGCGGACCGCCTCGACCCTCCGGGCGCAGGTCGAGATCCACGCGGAAGACGTAGCCCTCCTCGCTCGTCTCGGAGAGCAGGGCACGCAGGCTGGTGATCGCACGGGAGAGCTTTCGCTGGCGGCCCTCGTCGATGTTCGGCTCGCCGTGAGCCAGGAGCAGATCCACGTCCGAGGAGTAGTTGAGCTCGCGCCCTCCGAGCTTTCCCATGGCGAGGACGACGAGACTGTCTTCGACGCCGTGGACCCGTTCCACGGCCTTCAGCCCGGCTGCCAGGCTGGCATCGGCGAGGTCGGCCAGCTCCCGGTTGGTCTCGGGGCCGGGCGCTCCCGAAAGGGCCCGGGCCGTGAGTCGAAACGCTTCGTGATAGCGGTTGCGGCGCAGGGCCCGGCCCGAGTGATCGAGGCGCATCGAGCGGTCGAGCGACTCGAGCCGGGCATGGGCCTCGCCCGCCTCGCGCGGCGGAAGCGCCGCGGCGCGACACACCTCGCGCACGACCTCGGGCATGCGAGCCGCTCGGCGCGCCAGGAAGTCGGCGCCGCCCAGCACCCGTGCGAGATTCGCGGCGCCGGGGGCCGCCGGGTCGGCACCGACGCCCGGATCCGCGGTCAGCTCGGCCAGGGCGTGGAGGGCCGCGTCGGGCCGCGCGGCGCCCAGCAGGGCCGCCGCGAGGGCCGCGCGGCGGGGCTCGGGAACCCCCATCGACAGCTGCGTCCAGCTCGCCCCGAATCTCTGGGGATCCTCGACGCCGGCCCGCACCAGTGCGTCGTCGCCAGCCGCCCCGCCCACGAAGCTCGCGGCCAGCTCGCCCATGCCTTCGCGCGCGGAGGTCAGCTGCCGTCCTCTTCCGGGCGGACCTCGATGTCGAGCTCCTTGCGCTGCCGTTCGGCGCGCTCGGCGGCCTTGGCCCGCTCCTGCTCGATCTCGATCCGGAGCTCCTTGCGGGTCTTCTCCGCGACGGCCCGCTCGCTGGCGATCCGGCCGCGGCGAAGCTCGAGCAGCCTTCGCTCGAGCAGCCGGTTGCGCTGGGCGACCAGCTCGCGCGGCACCGCCGGCTCGGCCTCCCCGGGCGCGTGCTGGAGGACGGTCGTCTCGGAAGCCGTACGGCCGTCGTCGGCGGTGGCCACCACCTCGATCTCGTTGCGCCCCACGGCCAGCGGCACCAGGGCGCTCCAGGAGCCGTCGGCATTCAGCTGGACGTCGTCGGCATCGGCCCCCGTCGTACGGTTGCGCACGCGCACGCTCTCGATCTCGGTGAAGCGCACGACCTCCACTACCTGGATCAGGTCACCCGGATTGCGGACCGGCGTGAAGTAGCCGTGGGTTCGCGAAGCCATCTCGACCGTGGCGATCGGCCCGTCCAGGGCATCGGGTCCGAGCGCGAAGGAGTGGATCTTGATGCCGCCGCGCCGGGCCCGCTCGGCGGCGCGGAAGACCGCCTCGATGTTGGGCTTCTCCATGTTTTCGTAGGGCAGCGTCGGCGTCCCATCGGTGAAGAACAGCACGAGCTTTTCTGCGTGCTTGTCGGGCTGGGAGAGGCTGCCGCGCAGGCCGAGCAGCTCGATGGTGGCCTGGTCGATTCCGGCGGCCATGTGGGTCATGCCGTCGGGGCCGCGCCGGAAGATCCTCATCAGGGCATCCTCGATGCGTCCGTAGTCGGTGGTGAGGGGCTCTTCCGTGATGGCGGCCTTGGGGATCCGGCGCCGGAAGCCGCCGGGTTGGTCCGAGGGCATGCCGGCGAAGGAGACGAGACCGACGCGGGTCGTACGCCGGTCGAGGCCCTGGAGCAACTCGCGCGCGGCGAGGATCTCGGCGGAGAGGATCGAGTCGCCCGGGTCCGAGCTCCCCAGGCCGAACACGCTGCCGACGGCACCGAGCGGCGCCTTCCCGACGATCCCGTTGCCGTTGACGTCCTGGCCCGTGGGCTCGACGGTCGATCCCGACGTGTCGATCACGAACACGACGTCGAAGTGCTGGACGTCGTTCAGATCCGGAGCGGCCCGGCCCGCCAGGAAGCCTCCGGAGCGGCTCCCGACCACGGCACCGGAGGGCGGGTACTCGATCTCGACGTGCAGCTCGCGCGGCCCCGTCTGCTTCTGCCGTGCGACGGCCGGCAGCGGCGCGGAGTTCGAGGGCCGGCCCGGGCCGGAAGGCGCCGATGGCGGGAGACGGGCCACCTTGGGTGCGTTGGGCAGCGGATCCGGCTTCGCCTCCGGCGGGCCAAAGGGGTTGCCCAGCGGCTTGGGCAGATCCCAGGCGTAGGACCGATAGAACGCTAGAGGCTGGCCCAGCCCTTGGGCCAAGGGCGTCTTCAACGCCTCGAGCACGCCGTCGATGGGCGCCACACCCACCCGGTAGGTGCCCCCCACCGGCCAGGCCCCTTCGAGGATTCCGTAGACACGGCCGGTCTCGGCCGACACCAACGGCGCACCGCCCCAGCCACGCAGGTCGCCCGGCACGTCGAGATCGACCTCGATCCGATCGTCGCCGACCTCCACCACGCTGCCGAACAGGTCGTCTTCGTCCTGCTCGATGGAGTTCGGGATGCCAAGCAGGCGCACGCGGGTCCCGGTGCGCAGTCGCCCGCGCTCCGGCTCGAGCACCCGGGCTCCGACCGGCGCCACGTCGAGCGCGAACACGATGTAATCCCCGCGCAAGGTGCCGCCCTTCGACCGGAACGGCCGGCCGGGCTTCACGAAGTAGCGGCTCGCGATCGAGACCTGATTCTGCGACGCGGGCTGCACGAATCGCAGCTCGGACGTGCGGCCGAGCTCGGCCAGGTCGAAGGAGTGCGCCGCACCCACCGCGACGACGCCGACCTCGTCGCCGGGCGCCGGGATGAAGAAGACCGTGCTGTGGCTCTTCGTCTGCCCCTCGACGACGTAGCTCGGACGCGCCACCGCCGGGAGTGGGGCCGCGGTTGAGGCGCCTGCGAAGGCCGCGAGCGGGCCCAGGACGAGCGCGAAGAGCGCAGTGCGCCGCAGCATGTGTGCCAATCTAGGTGAGGCCGATTCGGCTGTCACGGCGCGCCGGGCTTGACCCGGCCGTCGGGTTCCATAGGATTCCGCCACCCTTCGCCCGCTCCTCCCGGAGTCGCACGTCCTGGATCCGCGCGATGTCTCCTCGGGCCACGTAGCCCGTACGCTGGGCGCCCTGCGCCGCCGTGGCGAGCCGCTCGACCTGATCGAGCTGGCCCGAGCGCTGCTCGCCAGTGCGGCCCTCCCGACGCCCGAGATCGCCCGGAGCATCGTGGCCGCCGCCCTGGATCGTCCGGCGGACGGTCTACCCCGACGACTTTCGCCCGACGAGCTCACCGTCCGGGTCTCGGAGCCGGCGGGGGCGCAGACCCCGCTCGAGCGGGCCGAGTTCCACGTGGTCGATCTCGAGACCACGGGGCTCTCGCGGCACTGCGAGATCCTCGAGATCGGGGCCGTCCACGTGGCCGCCGGTCGCCGCGTGGCGCACTTCTTCAGCTTGATCCGGCCGAGCGGGCCCATTCCGGCCAAGATCACCGCGCTGACCGGCATCGACGATCGCACGGTCCGTGATGCCCCGCAGGCGAGCGAGTGTCTGGGGCGCTTTCGCGCCTGGCTGGACCGAACGCCCACCGCGCCCTTCGTGGCCCACAATGCCCCCTTCGATGCCGGCTTCGTCGCGCGGGCCTTCGCCCGGCAGGGCCTTCCGGGGATCTCGACACCGATTCTATGCACTCGCAAGCTCGCTCGACGCGCGGTCCCGGCGCTTCGCCGACTCGACCTCGATCGGCTGTGCCAGCATTTCGGGATCTCCAACGGAGCGCGTCACCGGGCCACCGGGGATGCGGCGGCGACCGCCGAGCTGCTCGTGGAGCTTCTCGACCGGGTTCGCACCGAGCAGGGCGTGAGTACGCTCGAGGATCTCTACGCGCTGCTGGACCGCCGGCCTCCGCCGCGCCCCAGTGCGTCGGGCTCGCGTCGCGTTCGGGCACGTTTCTAGTGCGTCGGGCTCGCGTCGCGTTCGGGCACGTTTCTAGTGCGTCGGGCTCGCGTCGCGTTCGGGTGGGTCGCTAGCGAGGGCGGGCGGGCGGCGGGGGCGCGGCCACGTCGACCGCGAGCTCCAGCTCCTTCAGCTGGCGCGCGGCGCGCGTCTCGGCCTCCCGCCGGTCGCGGACGAGGATCTCGATCACTCGCTGCTGCTCGGGATCCGCTTCGATCCCGGGCTCGGGGTCACCGCGTACCAGGCGCAGCCGCCGTGCCTCCAGCTCCTCGGGGATGTAGGGACGGGCCGAGCCCGGCGCGTAGTGGACGAAACGTTCGGCCTCGGCCGTGAGATTCCCGATCCGAGCCTTCACGTGGATGCGGTTCTTTCCGGGTCGCAGGGGGACGAGGGCATCGAAGCTCCCGTTGCGACCGAGGTGGATCTTCCGCGCACCGGTGTCGAGCGTGACGTTCCGGATCTCCAGCGCGTCGAAGTGGCGAAAGCGGATCGACTGGACGGCCGCCGTGAGGTCGCGCGGATCGCGCACCGGGGTGAAGACGCCGCCGGTCCGGCGCGCCATCTCGACCGTGGCAACGGGGCGCCCGAGAGCCTCCGGACCCACCGCGAAGGAGAAGATCCGGACGCCGTAGGCTGCGGCCCGTTCGGCCGCCGTGAAGACGGCCAGCTCGTTGGCCTCGCTCTGCTCGTAGGGCAGCGTCGGCGTCCCGTCGGTGAAGAAGACCACCACCTTCTGGGCCTCGCCGCCGATGCCGGAGTGCGAGCGCCCGCGCCCGATCAGCTCGTTCACGGCCCGATCGAGGCCCGCGGCCATGTGGGTCCGGCCCGCCGCGCCGCGGCGATCGACCCGCTGCAGGCCTGCCTCGAGTGCGTCCAGCTGGCGGGTGAGGGGCACCTCGGTCCGGGCCGGCGCCAGCGCGCCCGGTGCCAGGCCCTCTCCCGCGCCCGAGAAGCTCACGATCCCGAGCCGCGTGTGGCGCGGATCCACATCGTCGAGCAGCAGCCGCGCGGACGCGAGCTCGGCGTCGAGGATCGTGTCCTCGGCTCGCGGGTGCTTCGGGCGGCCGCGCGTGCGCCGTCGGATCCTCTCCACGGACCCGTTGCCGCCGGATCGACGGGCGGTGGAGAGCGAGGTATCGATCACCACGACCGCGTCCACGCGACCGGGGACACCGAAGGGCGCGTCGAGCTGTCCGGCCAGAAAGGCGTCCGAACGATGGCTGAAGATCGTGCCGTCCTTCGGAAAGGCGAGCTCGAGGTCGACGTGGGCCGGCGGGCCCGGGACGACCGGTGCCAGGGCCTCCTGGGCGGCACGGGCCGGCTCCATCTCGACCAGCGGCCGGCCGTCCAGCTCGCCGGCCCGCGGGCCGCCGGCACAGCCCGTGACGAGCGGGGCGGCGCACAACGCCCACGACAGCAAGGCTGCCAGGGCGGGGCGGCTGCGGACTGCCATGCCGGAAAGCTAGCAACCCGGGCCCCCGGCCGTCGTCCCGCGCCTCCGACCGTGCGCCCGGGCGCGCCTCGGGAGGCTGGCGGCGCGTGCTGGGGCCCCGCACGCTCGCCGGGTAAACCGCCCGGTCCGTTCCAGGGTCCAACCTTACGGACCCCGCGTGGGGTCGGACGCGGGGTCCATGCGAAGCTTGGGCCCCATGGGGGGGGAGGAGGTCGCGAGCGGAGTGGGCCGGGGAGTCGAGGGGGCAGCCGTCCTGGGACGAAGCGATCCGGAGGCTCCGGGACGAAGCGACCGGCGCGAGCTCGAGCTGCGTTTCGAAGCCTTCGTCGGAGCCCACCGCGAACGTGCGCGGCGCCTGGCCTGGCGGCTCCTGGGCGGCGACACCAGCGCCGCCGAAGACGTGGCGCAGGAGGCGTTCTTGCGCGCCCATCGCGCGCTCGGCCGCTTCCGCGAGGAGTCGAGCCTCTCGACCTGGTTCTACCGGATCCTGGTGCGTCAGGCGGCGAACCATCGCCGCTGGCGGGGCATCCGGGAACGCATGGGGGGCCTGGGCTCCGCAGACGGACCGGACGAGGCCGCCGTCGAGGCCGGCGATCCGGGCCTCCGGCGGCGGATCCGATGCGCCCTGGAGGCGTTGACCCGCCGTCAGCGCGAGGTGTTCGTGCTGGTCCATCTCGAAGGCCTGACCCTGCGCGAGACCGCCGGCCTGATCGGCCGGCCCGAGGGCACGGTGAAGAGTCATCTCCACCGTGCCCTGGTCCGGCTGCGCGAGGACCTGTCCGACCTTCGCGACGGATCCGACGCAAATGGCGCGGAGGAGGAGCTTCCGTGAGCGCGCTGCGAGGAGTGAGGACGTGACGGATCGAACCGGTCGGCAGCCGGAGCTCGCGGGTGCGCAGCGTGATCGACGCCCGGCGCCCGCCGACCCGCTGGTCGCGCGGATTGCGCGGAGCTGGCGGCCGGAGCCGCTCGACGAGCCGGGCCGGCTGAGTTTCGATGCCCGCCTGGGCGAGCGGATCGGCGCCGCGGTGCGCCCCGGTGTGGCGGGCTGGTGGGCGCCGGTCGCGAGCGCCTCGATCGTGGTGGCGCTCGGCTGGTGGGCGTTCCGGCCGTCCGGGTCCGAGTCGCTGCGCGTCGTGGCCACGGCGCAGCCGGCGCCGGTGGCCGAGGCCAGGGGCTCCGAGGCCTCGGCGAGGGCGGCTCGCGGTCGCGCCCTTCGCGACGCCGCCGCATGGGAGTGGGAGCTGCTGCTCGGCGATGCCGCCGACGGCTGGGACGAGACCGAATCAGCGCTCCCCGAGGAGTACCGGGCCATCGCGCGGGAGTTCCGCATCCGTTGACCCACAGCCCTCGCGACGCGGCTCCGGTCACGAGCCGGCCGGCCCGGGCGGATGCGAGGACCCGGCGAGGGTCGCGACGAGCCGACGAAGGAGAGCACCGGAGATGAGACGAATGATCATCGCATTGGCCCTGCTTGCTCCCGCGGGTGCGACCCAGGCCGGGCCCGGACCGGGGTTTCTGGGGCCGCCTCCCGGAGCGCTGCTCGACTACCACGCCGACGAGCTCGGTCTCGCGGACGAGACGCGGCGGGCGATCCGCGACATCGTCGACGCGTCTCGCAGCGAGGGCGAGACCCTGCGCCGCGAGCTGCGCGACGAGCGGCTCGCCCTTCGCGACTTGATGCGGCAGGATCGGGTGGATGCGCAGGCGGTCCTGGCCCAGGTCGAGCGGATCGGCGGGCTCCAGACGGAGCTGGAGAAGCACCGCATCGCGACCATGCTCGCGATTCGGGAGCAGCTCTCGCCCGAGGAGCGCACCGCCTTGATGGAGCTACGGCGGCGCATGCGCCAGCGCCACATCGGCCCGATCCTCGAGGCCTGCGCGGACGAGGTGGAGACGATCTGTCCCGGCGAGGCTCCGCGCGCCGTCCACTGCCTGCTGCACCAACGCGACGAGCTCTCGGAGCCGTGCACCCAGGCCCTCCGACAGCTGCCGGACCGCTTCGGGCGCCGCCGATTCGGAGGCGACGAAGCGCCGGGCCCGCCGCCGGCGTGGGGGTCTCCGGCGCCCTACGAGCCGCCCCGGTGAGCCCTCGCGTCCCCGGGCGGATGCTGCTCGTCTGGGCCCTGGCCGGGATCGCGGCGCCCGGATTGGCCGCGCCCCGTTCCGGGCCTTCTTTGGCCTCGGCCTGCCAGCTCGACTTCCAGCTGTTCTGCGCGGACGTCGATCCCGAGAGCCCGAAGGCCGACGTGCGAGCCTGTCTGGAGAAGAATCAGGAGGTGCTCACCGAGGAGTGCCGGGCGGCGCTCGATCCGAGCTCCGTACCTCGACCCGTCGCACCGTCCGACGGACCGCTGGCTCGCGCCTGCCGCGACGACTTCCGGCGCTTGTGCGGCCACTCCACCGATCGCATGAGCTTCGCCCGCTGCGTGCGCAACCACCAACCCCAGCTGAGCGACGCCTGCCAGGATGCGCTGGCGGCCCATGGCCACCCGTCGAAGCGACCACCGGCGGTCGGCTCGGGCCGGCCCTGAGACCGGCGCACCCGGCGGCGAGCGGGTCTCAGGCCTCCGAGGGTCGCCCGTAGCAGCGTGTCCCCGCGAGGTTCTGGGAGTGGTGTCCCAGGTGGAGTCGGTAGCTTGGAAAGCGCTCCTTCACGCGGATCGGGATCTCCCAGAGGTCCGAGGGCGCTCGGCCGACGCAGACGGCGATGCGTGGCCGGTGCTCTGCGAGCGTGGCGGAAGCCCCGTCGAGGATCTCGGCGGCCCCCCCGCGACCCACCTCGAGACGATCGACGCGGCCGGAGGTCTCTTCCCAGACGAACTCGTCCACGGTCACGACCCTCGGAGCGTCGCGATCACCCTCTCCGGCCGACCGCGGACGGGCCGCTCCGCACTCCAGCGGGTGGATCACGAGACGCGCCCCGAAGGCCTCCGTCTCGGCCAGGTCGGTCACCGCCTGCCGGCGCGCCGGGTCGGGCTCGAGCACGTGGACCCGGCCGCGCGGCCCGACGGATCCGGCCCGGTCGGCGATCGCCGTCGGCCCGAGACCCACGGCGAGCAGCCACTCGCCCTCACGGATGGGCACCGCCGGATGTCCAGCGGCGGGCGGTGCCGGCGGGAGTTCGCCGGGATCCAGGCTGCGACGGTAGCGGAGCACTGCGTCGAAGATCTCCCGGGCTCCATCCTCCCGGAGCAGGCTGCGTGCAAAGGCGATGGCGTCCGCCGCCTCGTCGAGCGGCCGCTCGTCGTGATGCCCGCCTTCCGTCTCGCGATGCGCGCCGGTCAGATCCAGAACGGGCCCCTCGAAGCCGTCGGCGCGCAGCTGCACCGTCATGTCTCGCGCCCCACGGCCCGCCGTGATCACGGCATCGAGGCCCAGGGCCTCTTCGGGTGGCAGGATTTCTAGACCGAGGAGCTCCCCGGTCCGATGGGAGTCGAGGAAGGCGGCCGGCTTGAGCCCGCACTCGGCCAGTCTTCGCAGCACCGCCTGGCCGGTCGCGCCGGTGCCGTAGATCGCGAAGCGCCCGGGCGTCGCCAGGAATCGCGAGAGCGTCTGGTTGTGAAGCTTCCGCATGAACGGCGGCCTCGAGCGGTCCCGGGGGCATCTCGACCCGGGCTCATCGGACGGTCCGGCGCCCGACTTGAATCGCCGCCGTCCCGATCGCCCTGATTCGCGGCCGGCCTCGTCGCCCGAGCTCGGTCGGCGGGCGAGGCCTCAACGTGGGGGGGCGGTCGGCCGTTTTGTTAAGGTGGATGCAGGGGGAATTCGTGAGATCGTTCGGGCTCGTCGCTCTCTGGATCGCCCTGGCGGCGCTTCCGGCCGGGGGCTCGCGCGCCGAGGCGCGGGCGGGCACCGGTGCGCCCGATCGCTTCGACACGGTCGTGATCGACGCGGGCCATGGGGGCGAGGACGAGGGCGCACGTGGCCCGGATGGACTGCTCGAGAAGGATGTGGTGCTGGACGTGTCGCACCGCCTGCGGGAGCGACTGGCCGGGCTCGGCTACCGCGTCGTCCTGACCCGCCAGGGAGATCACAAGGTTTCGCTTCGCGACCGCGTGGAGCGGGCGAACGAGACCCGCGGCGATCTGTTCGTCTCGATCCACGCGAACGCGGCTCCGCAGGATTGGGTGCGGGGTGTCGAGACGTTCTTTCTCTCGCTCGAGGCCAGCGACGACGCGGCACGGGCCCTGGCGCGGTCGGAGAACGAAGCTTTCGACGCAGCCGAGCTCGATGCGGCGCGAGGATCGGACGCCCTGCTCGGAATTCTCGGCGATCTCGTGCTGAGCGAGCACATGGCCGAATCGAACGAGTTCGCACGCATGGCGCAGCAAGCGCTCGCCCTGCAGGATTCCGTGCGCTCCCGCGGCGTCAAGCAGGCGCCCTTCCGCGTGTTGATGGGGCTGCGCATGCCGGCGAGCCTGGTGGAGATCGGCTTTCTCTCGAATGCTCGCGACGAGCACGAGCTCGCGAGCCCGGCTCGACGGGACGAGATCGCCGAGGCGCTGGCGATCTCGATCGTGCGTTTCGGTGAGCGCTATGATGCCCGCCGCGGAGTGGAGGGAAGGCCTCCGGTGGCCGCGGAAGGAGGCTGACGTGCGTCACGACGATCGGGCGGAGTCCGCCCTGCGTCCGCTTCGGATCGTGCCCGATTTCACCGAGAATCCCCTCGGCTCGGTGCTGTGCGAGATGGGTCGGACCAAGGTCCTGTGCACCGTCAGCCTCGAGGGCTCGGTGCCTCGCTTCCTTCAGGGAACGGGCCGGGGTTGGGTCACCGCCGAGTACTCGTTGCTGCCCGGCTCGACGGACACGCGCAGCCAGCGCGAAGCTTCGCGCGGAAAGCAAAGTGGCCGGACCCTCGAGATCCAGCGCTTGATCGGACGAAGCCTACGGGCCGTGGTGGACGCCAAGGCGCTCGGAGAGCGGACGCTCTGGGTCGATTGCGACGTGCTGCAGGCCGACGGAGGTACCCGCACGGCCTCGATCACCGGTGCCTGGTTCGCCCTGGCCATCGCCGTCGAGCGTCTGCAGCTCGAGCGCAACGCGCTGCTCGACTCGGTGGGAGCCGTTTCCGTCGGGATCGTAGCGGGAGCGCTGCTGCTCGACCTCGACTACCGCGAGGACGTCCGGGCCGACGTGGACATGAACGTCGTGATGACCGGCCAGGGCGCCTTCGTCGAGGTCCAGGGTACCGCGGAGCACGGTACCTACGACCGTGCTCAGCTCCTGGCCCTGACGGACTGCGCGGCCGAGGGCATCTCCGAGATCACCCGGATCCAGCAGAAGGCCGTACACGAAGCCCAGCGCAAGACGTGATCCGCCCATGGATCGGGGTGGCGCGCAGATCGTCGTGGCCACGGGCAATGCCGGAAAGCTGCGCGAGGTCGAGGCGCTGCTTCGCTCGCGCTATTCGGTCGTGGGCCTCGCGGCCTTCCCAGGCGTGGCGCTTCCCGAGGAGGGCGACGACTACCGCGAGAACGCGATCCGGAAAGCGCGTGCGGCTGCGGTGGCGACCGGCTTGCCGGCTCTCGGAGACGACTCCGGGATCGAGGTGGAGGCCCTCGGCGGAGCTCCCGGCCCGCGCTCGGCCCGCTACGGCGGCCCGTCGCTGGATGCGCGCGCCCGGAACCGGCTGCTGCTCACCGTCCTGTCGGACGTTCCGACCCACGCACGCGGGGCCCGCTTCTTCTGCGTCGCCGCACTCGCGCTCCCCGACGGCACCGCGGTGAGCGCCGAAGGCGAGTGTCGGGGTCGGATCCTCGAGGATCCTTCCGGCCGTTCCGGCTTCGGCTACGACCCGATCTTCCAGCCCGAAGGCTTCGAGCGATCCATGGCCGAGCTGCCGGAGGCCGAGAAGAACCGTCTGTCCCACCGCGGGCGGGCCGTCGCCGCCCTGCAGCCGGCCCTCGAGCGCTTCGTCGGGTGATCATCGGGCTGCGCGGAATCGGGGGGCTCAGACGTCTCGCAGCAGCGCTTCCAGCCGGCGCCGCGCTCGGAAGGCGCGGCTCTTGGCGGCCGCGGGGTGGACCCCGCGCTCGGCGCCGTACTCCGCATAGCTCCGGCCCGAGAGCACGCAACGCTCGATCACGTCGCGCTCCTCCTCGCCGAGCCGTGCGATGCCCAGCCGCAGTTGGTGGGCGGCCTGGTCCCGGACCAGGCCTGCGGCCGCGTCGGGCGTCGGATCCACCAGGGATTCCGGGTTGGCCTCGGCCAGGCTGCCGGTCCGCTTCGCTCGGCGGCGTTCGCTCCGCAGCCACATCAAGGCCTCGTTGGCGACGATCCGGTGGACCCAGGTCGAGACACGCGCCTGACCGCGGAACTGCTCGCGGTGACGGATGGCCTTCTCGAAGGCGTTCTGGACCACGTCGTGGGCCACGTCCGGATCTCGCGTGAAGCGCAGAGCCACGGTCACCAGCCGCGGTCGCAGCCGTTGGAGCAGTGCGCCCAGGTCGGCATCGGTCGAAGGAAGCCGGCGCGCGTGCTCCGCGCGAGCGCTCCCGGGGCCGTTCGCAGGCCCGCGGGCGATGGCGGAGGCCCGGGCGCCGGCGGCTGCGGCCGTGCTCCCGGTCGGGCGTTCGTGGTACACCTTTCGCGTCTCCTTCGTGCCCTGTCCGCGGTTGGGATACGATTCCAGCGCATCGCCGGTTACCCTCGTCGGCGCCGGCGCTGGGAGCGCTCCGGGCCGCGAGGAGCCCTGCCGGTAACCACGGGAAGGGGCCAAGCGTATGAAGACCGAGCGGTTCGCCGCCGGTGGGTCGGCTTCGCGGGGCTTCCGGGGATGCCCGTTCCGGCGGTGCCAGGGCTGGCGGCGGCGCCGATGAGGTCGGTGGAGGATCGCCAGGCACGCGAAGAGCGCTGGCGCGTGGCCATGGCAGCGGCCCAGGACGGGGATGCCAAGGCCTACGAGTCGTTGCTGGAGGAGCTGCTGCCCGAGATCCGAGGCCTCGTGCGGCGCAGGCTGCCCGATGGGGCGGCGGTCGAGGACATCGTGCAGAACACATTGCTGGCCATCCACCGCTCGCGTCACACCTACCGACCCGACCGTCCCTTCGGGCCTTGGCTGCGTGCCGTGGCGCGCAACGCCTTCCTCGATCACGTTCGGGCACGGGCGCGCCGCGCCGATCGCGAGATCTCCCTGGAGGCGGTCGCGGAGCCCGCCGACGACCGGACGCCGGTGGTCGATGGCGCCTCGCTCTCGCCGGAGCTCCAGCGGGCGCTGGCGGAGCTACCGCACAGTCAGCGCGAGGCGGTCGAGCTGATTCAGCTTCGCGGCCTTTCGGTGGCGGAGGCGGCCGTGAGGGCCGGGGTTTCGATCTCGGCCGTCAAGGTAAGGGCGCACCGTGGCTATCGTGCCTTGCGTGCCCGGTTGGAAGGACCCGAGGATGAGTGAACAGGTGCAGCGAGCGAGCGGGGCCCAGGGCGCGTCCGAGGTCGAGACGCGCGAGTTCGTCCGCGAGCTGGCGCGAGACGTGTCACCGGTGGAGCGCATCGCCCGGCTGCGGACGGCCGCGCTGCGTGTGCTGGCCGTCTGGGCGGGCGTCACGATCGTGGCCCTGTCGCTGAGAGGCTTGAGTGCGAGCCTCTCGGATCCGGCGCGGATGATGGGCGGTTTCGGCGCCGTTCTCGCGGGGCTCTCGCTGGTGGGTGCGGGGGGGCTGGTGGCGGCCCTGGCCACGGCGGTGCCCGGTCGCGAGCCAACGGCGCGGGCGGCCTCGGGCGTACTCGGCTTTGGGCTGATCGTGGCCCTGGGCCTCGGCGCGCTGCTGCTGCGGGGCGACCCGAGTGCCGCCGTGCCCCCGAACCTCCGCTCCGACCTGGCCTGCCTGGTGCTGGCGTCGGTCGTGGCCCTGCTGCCGTCGCTGGGTGCCTTGATCTACGTGGTGCGCGCCGCGCCGCCGCGGCCGGTTCCGATGCTCTGGGGCATCGGCCTCGGCTGCGTGGGGCTCGGGGCCTTCACGGCCCAGCTCAGCTGTCCGGACCCGGCCCTGCGCCACCTGCTCGTGAGTCACGCCCTCGCGCCCGCCATCGGATCGGTGGTGTTCCTGGTGCCGCTGTGGCTCGGCTACCGGCGCCTCCACCCGGCCTGAGGTCTGCGGGCTCGAGCCCACCGCTCCGACGCCGCCCGCGGTTGCGCCTCCGGCCGGCGCCCGCCATCGCTCTGCTAGCGTCCGGCGTGTCGTGACCACGCGGCTCCTGCTCATTCGCCACGGACAGACGTCCTGGAACGCGTCCGGTCGCTGGCAGGGCCACTCGGACGTCCCGCTCTCGAGGCTCGGTCGCGATCAGGCGCGCGCCGCGGCCCGCGCCGTGAGCGTCGAGCCCCTGGCAGCGCTCTACTCGAGCGATCTCGCGCGGGCCTTCGGAACGGCCCGGCTGGTCGGCGAGCCCCACGGCCTGGTCCCGTCCCCGGACGCTCGGCTGCGCGAGCTCGACGTGGGCGTCTGGGGCGGCCTCACTCGCGCCGAGATCGAAGCCCGCTGGCCGGACGCCCTGGCGGCCTTCGATGCGGGCGATCCCGCGGCTCGCGCTCCGGGTGGCGAGACGCGCGCGGAGCTCGAGGGGCGGGTCTACGCGGCCCTCGACGAGATCGCGGCCCGCCACACGGGTGCCACCCTCGCCGTGGTGGCCCATGGCGGCGTCCTGGCGGCCGTCACCGGCGAGTTCGGACACGCGAACGGCCAGGTGGTGCCCTGGAGCTGGCCGTCCGGGCGCCCCTGAGTCGGCGCGGCCGAGGCACTCGCCGCGGCGAGGCCGAGGCAGCCCGTCGCGAGGTGGTGCTAGACCTCCTGTGCCTCGGCGGCCGTGCCAGCGTCGCCGAACAGCAGCCGCAGGCCCTCCAGCAAGATCCACACGTCGCAGGCGAGGATCACGCTGCCGATGCCCGCCAGCAGCCAGCGAGCGTCGCGGAAGTAGCCGAGCACCTCGCCGGTCATCGCCACGAGCGTGGCTGCGGCGACGAACACCATGGGAACGACCGTATAGACCACGGGTCGCCCCTGTCGCTTCAGCCAGACCGAGACCACCAGCAGGGTCACTCCCGCCACGAGCTGGTTGGTGGTCCCGAACAGGGGCCAGAGAATGAGGCCGCCCTTGCCACCGGCCTGGGTCACGGCGAGCACCAGCGCGGCCGCGATGCCGAGAGCGCCCGCGGCGAACCGGTTCGTGAGGGCCCGGAGGCCATAGTTCCCGGCCAGCTCGGCGATCACCAGGCGCTGGATACGGGCGCCCGTGTCGAGGGAGGTCGCCGCGAAGGCGATCACCATGACCGCGATGAAGGTCCGGGCGGTCTCGAGGGGCACACCGAGTGTGGCCACGAAACGGCCGCCGCCGGTCACGAAGGCATCGAGCTTCGGTCCGAGGCCCGAGGCCGCGGACCAGCTCGCATAGTGCGACTGCCACTCGGCGCCGCTCGCGAAGCCCGCCGTGGAGGCCAGCAGGGCGAGCAGGCCCAGGGCCCCCTCGCCGAGCATTCCGCCGTAGCCGATCGGGCGTGCGTCGGTCATGCAGGAGACCTGCTTCGAAGTCGTGCCCGAGGACACGAGGCCGTGGAAGCCCGAGATCGCGCCGCAGGCGATCGTGATGAACAGGAAGGGAATCATCGGAGGCGCGCCGTCGGGGTGCAGGCGCATCATGGGCGCCTGGATCTGGGGCTGCATCACGAACAGACCCAGGAGCAGGAGAGCCAGGGCGGTGATCAGCTGGTGGGCATTCAGGTAGTCGCGCGGCTGAAGCAGCAGCCAGACCGGCAGGACCGACGCGAAGAAGGAATAGACCAGCAGCGCCCAGACCCAGGCCGAGACCGAGAGGTTGGCCACGGCCGGGAAGGCGGCCGCGAAGTCGTTGCCGAAGAAGACCGAGGCGAGCAGCACGGCATAGCCCACGAGCGACGGGGCCAGGATCGGGACCTTCCGCCGGTAGACGAGCCAGCCGAGCGCCATGGCGACCACGATCTGCACGTTGATCGGAAAGATGGCGCCCGGGTTCGCATGGAAGAGCGTCCCGATGATGAAGGCGAAGACCGCCAGCACGATCCAGATCAGGATCGAGATCACCAGCAGGAAGAGGGCGCGCACCCGCGGACTGATCACGCTTCCGGCGATCTCGCCGATCGAACGGCCGCGGTTGCGAAGGCTGATCACCAGCGCCGCGAAATCATGGACGGCGCCCATCAGGATCGTGCCCACCGTCACCCAGACCAGCCCCGGAAGCCAGCCCCAGATCGCCGCCAGCGCCGGGCCGACGATGGGCGCGGCCCCGGCGATGGACGTGTAGTGGTGCCCCCAGAGGACCGACTTGCGCGTGGGCACGAAATCGACCCCGTCCTCGAGCTCCCGCGCCGGCACGGGCTCGTCGGCCGAGAGGGCGAAGATCTTCCGAGCGAGAAACCGGGAGTAGAAGCGATAGCCGATCGCGAACGCCAGGAGCGTCACCGTCGCCAGGACCGCGGCGTTCACCGGCAACGCTCCGCGTGCGCCGCCGGGTCTGTGCAGCCCGCGAGGCTCGGCTCGTCGAAGGGGATCGGCATGAAAGCCTACCTTACCCGATCGCCCCCGGACGACCGACTCCGATCGCGGGCCTCACAGGGGGCGTGCCTCGGCGCCGTCGGTCCGGTTCAGACCGTCGGCCATCCACAGGGCATCGAACAGGGGAAGGCGGCCTTCGGGACGGAGCTCTTCGAAACGTCCGTTGATCCGGAGCGTCGCGCCACCCCAGAGAAAGCGGAAGGCATAGGCCAACGAGTCGGACGCCAGCGAGACGTCGCACCGATCGCGTTGCCCGTCCACCGGGGTGAGACCCCGGCGAAGGTCGAAGCGCGCCGCGCGTCCCAGGTCGTGGATCCAGATCCGTGCCGGCCGGGCTCGCAGCCCCAGCAGCGCCAAGGCCGCGCGCCACCGGCCGGGCCAGCCGGGCCGGCCCGCCGCTGGTAGCTCGCGTTCATCCGGGCCATCCGGATGCGCAGTCGGATCGGGCTCACGGCGCCGTTCACTCGGGCCAGGAAGGCCTCGCACGAGGTCTGCAGCTCGGCCATCGGCACCGGGCGGACCGCGACCCGCTCGCGCAACGGGATCGATCGATAGTCGGCGGCATAGCGTTCGAGTGCCTCCGCGTTGCTCGCCCGGCCTCCCACCTGCCAACTGTCCCCCGGATACAGCACCACGGGCGTGGTCCGGGTGTCGTGGGCGACGGCGGCTGCGACCTCGTCGACCCGGACGACGGCCGAGTTCATCGAGTGGTTTTCTTCGTGGCAGAACCAGACGAAGCTCGCGAACGGGATCAGCCAGCGCGGCTCGAGCGTCCGGCACTGTGCCACCGTGCGCTCGAGCATGGTGCGCGCGCCGCGTCGGCGCCGATCCACGTCCTCGGCGTTTCCGTCCCAGGCTGCGATCGAGAACTGGGTCGCCAGCACGTCGATCGGCCCGACCTGGGACTTCAAGCGGGCGATCTCGTCGCTGCGGTTGACCATGCAGTCGTTCAGGTTCAGGACCCGCGCGCCGCCTGCCTCGACCAGCAACCAGGAGTCGTCCGTGTGATCCCAACGCGAGCAGCGCACGTGGAAGTCGGGTCCGAGCGTCACGCGTTCGCCGCGCGCCAGCTCGCGCGTGGCGAAGCCGAGACCGGCGCAGTGGCGGATGATCTTGCGATCGTCGCTCTCGTGGAAGAGCACCGTGATCCCCGGGCGCAGGGACTCGCGAACCCCGGCCAGGCAGCGCGGGCTGAAGTGGTCCGGGTGCTCGTGGGAGTACCAGATGTGGCTGATGGTCTCGAACTCCTCGTTCCGGAAGACCGTCGGCGCCAGGAGCGCCCAGCCCTCGTTGAACGCTCTGCCATGGAGCCAGGGATCGCACAGGAGTCGGACGTCCCCGTGGCTCAGGACGAGCGATGCATGGTTCACGAAGTCGATCTTCACGAAAGTCCTCGACCGCTGGCGCCGTCCGCGGAGGACGGGTCAGGCACTGGCGGCAACGTGGCCGGGTGCGGTCGGGCCCGTGCTTCGCAAGGCGCGGGTCGGGATCACGGAGCGATTGTGCGCAAGCGCGCTTTGCCGCGCCAGCTCTCGAGGCGGCCCGGCTCGATCCGCGTCGGCCGCCCCGGCGTCCCTCTCACTCGGCAACCGTGGGGTCGGTCCCGTCCGCGATCTCCTGGGCGTCGGGCCGGCCATCGCCGTCGCCGTCGAAGGCCGGGTCGAGGATCGTCGGCACTCCGTCGTCCACGGCGGTCCGGTAGAAGGCGATCCGCTGGTTCACCGCCTCCGCAGCGGCCTGGGCGCAGAAGTGGCCCTCGAGCCAGATGCCCGCGCAGCCGGGGGAGGGCGGGATTCCGGGGACCCCGCTCGGCACGTACTGGACCAGGCCGGCCGTGGTCTCGAAATCGACGTTCGCCAGGTTCACGGGCGTGGTCACCTGCTGGAGCACCGTCGCAGGAACGGCGATCGGCGGAAGCTGCGGGATCGGACCCGTGGCGTGGGCCTCGGCCCGGGTGGCGTTGGCGGGCGAGAAGGAGTCGTCGATCCCCTCGACGATCAGGATGCTCGGCTTGCGCAGCGTTCCCGAGACCGGGAAGCGACGCGGGCCATAGGTGAACAGCGCGTGAAGGGCTGGCTCCTGCTCGTCGAAGCTCGTCTGGAAGTACTGGAGCGCCACCCAGATGTCGGAGACCCGGACGCTCGGAACCGCGCTCGGCAGGGCGGAGAACAGGAACGATCCGCTGCCGAGCGGATCCGTCGCATCCTGGAGCATGAGCCGCTCTGCGAAGCCTCCGCCGCCCGCCACCAGCGCCGCCGCCCGGATCTCCGGCGCGTAGGGCATCAGCGCCGCTCCGTGGACGGCGCCGAAACTGATCCCTTCGTAGGTGAGCGGGAGCGTCGGGTCCAGGTCCGGGACCCCGTCGGGCGCGCCGAGGGGCAGCACGTCCAGCGTGCCGAGGCTCTCGATGAGACGCAGGAAGGCCAGTTGGTTGCCGTAGGTCTCGAGATAGAAGTCCGAGAGCTTACGGTTGAGCACGATCGTTCCGAAGATCGCGCGCAGCTGCTGGTTCGTGTCGACGAACCGATCGTTCAGGACGTCGGTGAAGCCGATCACGGCGAAGCCCGGTCCCGAGAGGCGCTCGCCGGCGGCCACCACCTCGTCCGAGCTGCCGGGGCTGCCGTGCTGGTAGAAGGTGATGGGCACCGGGCCCGAGAGGGCGGCGTCGGGCAGGGTCATCACGAAGGGCGTCTCGCGGGTCCCGTTCTGCAGCGGCGCCCCGGTGGTGTCGCGCAGCAGGAACGGGCCGCTGAGCCAGGTCGGCGCATCCCAACGGCCTCGCAGGATCGCCGCCGTTGCGCCGTCGCCCGGCGCGATCGAGTCGATCACGAAGCTCGGCGCCGGCTGGGCCTCCAGCTGGCGCCGCATCGCGAGCACGTCGTCGGGCAAGGTGTCGATCGAGCGCACCGAGATCGAGAGCGCGAGGGCGATGTCGTCGCTCGGGATCGGAGGCGACACGGCCTCCGAGAGTGCGGGTAGAACCTCTTGGAGCCGTCGCCGGGTCACCGGCAGCAGCGGGGGCTCGTCGGGCTGGGGGGGGCCGAGCGCCGATCGGTAGTAGGCATCGGAGCCGAAGGGTCGCAGGCCCGAAGCCAGGGCGCGCCGCGTCACGACCAGGGCATAGCGGCCGCCCGGCTCGAGCGGGCGCGAGGGAAACAGCACCAGCTGATGGGTCGGCGTCGCGTCGTCGGGAAGCCGGTCGGCGCGGACCGACAGGGCGAAGGGATGCCGCTGCCCGTAGCGGGGGCTCTGGGGGTCGAGGTCGAACAGCCCGATCGACGCCAGCGGGTCGAGGGATTCGGCGGGCGTGCGGGGCAGGGAGGACGTCTCGGGCGCCTCCGAGAGCAGCACCACGAGGCCGGCGTCGGGGCTCCAGCCGTCGAGCCGGTTGGTCTCGGTCAGCAGCCCCGCCGCCAGGTTCACCACGTCGGGCGCTCGGCTCTGGGGGATCGGAACGGCGTTGCGCCTCCCGGTGAGCGTCGTCGGGTCGCTGATCTGGAGCGTGTCGTCGGGAAAGGGCGGGAACAGCCCGTCGTCGCTCCGGTCGTAGACCACCGTGGCGGGCGCTCCGGCGCCCGCGGTCCGGAAGGCGAGGCTGGCCACGTCCGAGGGACCGCTCCACCGGAGCTGGCAGGAGCTCCCGGCCGGCAGCTCGCCTTGGGGGTTCACCACCAGCCGCTCGGGCGTCAGTTCGTGCAGCGAGATCGGGATCGGGACGCCACAGCGGAGCGTGAAGTCTCCGAGGGCCGCCGGCGGCAGGACGGCTGCGAACTCGAGGGTGGGCCAGGCGCTCGGTGCCACGATCGCGCCCGGGGCCGGGTCGCTCGCGGCGAGCGCGGGCGCCCGAGCCACCACGATCCGGAAGTCCAGCACGCTGGGGTCGAAGACGCCGCGCTGGCGCACCCGGAAGGCCGAGCCCGTGGCGACCGGCAAAGGGCCCGGCGTCGGGAAGATCAGCTGCCCGGCCACCACCTCCGACCGGGGGTCCGCCGTCGTCACGGTCACCTCCGCCGGCCCCGGGAGCGCGGGCGCGGCGACCTGCTCGAGGGTGGCCGACAGGTCGTAGAAGCGTCCCTCGGGGCTCGCCGGCTGGCTCGTCAGCGGTCGGAAGCGCAGGAGGTAGTCGCCGAAGCTCACCTCGTAGGTCTCGTTCGAGACACAGCTCGGACCCAGCAGGAACGGCGCGGCCGCGAGCAGCAGCAGGCGGATCGGTCGCATGGGGGCTTCCGCGAGGGCTGGGCTCAGGGCGCCGGAACGTAGGCCAGCGGTCCGGCCGGACCGAGCTCCCAGCCCAGGCCCATCCAGACTACCAGCATCACCACCCAGGCCGCCGTGAATGCGAAGGCATAGGGCAGCATGAGTGCAACCAGGGTGCCGATTCCGCCCTGGGGCGCATGGCGCCGCATGAAGACCAGCAAGATGACCATGTAGGGGTTCAGCGGGGTGATCACGTTCGAGACCGAGTCTCCGATCCGGTAGGTCACCTGGGTCAGCTCAGGGCTGACCCCGACGGCCATGAACATCGGCACGAAGACCGGCGCGAAGAAGGCGTACTTGGCCGACATGGAGCCGATGAAGAGGTTCCCGAGCGCCACGACGCCGACGAAGGCGACCATCAGCGCGGCGTTCGGGAGCGCGGCCCGGACCAGCAGCTCGCCGCCGGTGATGGCCAGCATCTCCCCGAGGCCCGAGTAGCGGAACCAGCCGATGAACTGCGCGGCGAAGAAGGCGAGCACCAGGTAGGAGCCCATGCCCGCCATGGTCTCGCTCATCATGCGCGCCACGTCCCGGTCGCTGCGGATCGTGCGCACGGTGACGCCGTAGGCGATGCCCGGGACGAGGAAGGCGAAGAAGAGCAGCGGGACGATCACCGGAATCCAGCGGGCCGGCTCGCCGGGTGCGGCGTGGAGAGGGCCGCCCGGGAGCCGGGTCGCCGCCCACATCAGCGCGAGGCTCACCGTCAGGGCGCCCAGGGCGACCCCGAGCCCGCGGCGCTGCTCGGGACTCAGGCGTTGGCCTTCGAGATCCGCGCCATCCGTGGGCACCGGTCCGCCCTCTTCGGCGGGCCGGTCCCGCCAGCGCGGCTCGACCCAGAGCGCGGTCACGCCCCAGCCGACCCCGGTGAGCAGCACCGTCGACGCGATCATGAACCACCAGTTCGAGGTGGCTGCGACCTGGTAGGCCGGGTCCCGCAGCTGGGCCGCCGCGGTGGTGAACTCGGCGAGCAGGGGATCGAGGCTCGTGAGGAACAGGTTCGCGCTGAAGCCCGCCGAGACGCCGGCGAAGACCGTCGCCAGCCCCACCAGCGGCGAGCGTCCGACCGCCTTGTAGAGGGCCGCGGCCACCGGCGGCAGCACGACGTAGCCCGCATCGAGCCCCATGGAGGAGAGCACGCCCACGAACATCAGGGTCGGCGCGAGCAGCCAGGAGGGCACCGCCAGCATCACGGCCTTGAGCGCCGCGCCGATGAAGCCGCTGCGCTCGGCGACGCCGATGCCGAGCATGGCCACCAGCACGACCCCGAGCGGCGGGAACTCGACGAAGCTCTTGACGAGGTTCCGCAGGGCCCAATAGAGGCCGTCGGCGGACAGCAGGCTCCGCGCACCGAGGGCGACCCGCAGCAGCTCGCCGTCGCGCGCCACCGTCTTCTCGACGCTCCAGCCCGCCAGGGCAGCCCAGTGTGACACTCCCATCACCAGGAGCGCACCGAGCAGGAACAGCGTGGCCGGGTCGGGCAGGGCGTTGCCGATCCGCTCGATGGCCGCCAGGACTCCCTGCCGGCGGCGAGTGCTCTCGTCAGCCACGGCCTTCACCCCGCCCGGCTCGGGCTCCGCCCGCCCGGACCCCCGCGTCCGATCCTTCCCGCCGGCGAACCACAAAGGGCGCGACGCCGAGGCCGACGAGGCCGCCCGCCACGTCCAGGGCCACGTCGCGAGGCGATCCCGTCCGCGATTCGATCGTGGCCTGGCGCCCCTCGTCCGCCACCGCGACGCAGGCCACCAGGCCCAAGGCCGGCAGCATCAGCGCCGCGCGCGATTGGCCGCGGACGCCGAGACGGCGCGCCCGGTAGGCGAGCAGCGCCGCGATCGCGTACTCCGTCAGGTGGGCGCTCTTGCGCAGCAGCCCGTGCAGGCTGGCGATCCGGGCGTCGCTCCAATCGGGCAGCAGCCAGCGAAGAATGGGTCCGATGAAGCGCGAGGTCTGGTCGTGCTGGAAGCTCGAGCTGCCGAGGCCGGCGATGACCGCAATCCACAGGATCACCGGGATCCACGGTGTGAGAGCGCTGCGCACGGCCAAGGGGCCTCCCCGGATCGGGCTCGCGGCGGCCGCCCCGGCGGCCGCCTGCGCCCGCGGGCCAACGTAGCAACCCGCCGGCGAGCCGATACGATCCCGGCCCATGGGCGCCCTGGCGATCGGACTGGTCTACGACGTGTTCGGCAGCTATCCGCCGCGGCCCGGCGAGCCCCCCGACGCCGAGGTCGAGTACGAGCCCCGGGCCACCATCGACGTCCTCGAGGCCGCCATCGCCACCCTCGGTCAGCGCGCGATCCGCGTCGGGAACGCCCACGCCCTGCTCGAGGCCTCCCAGGCCGGCACCCTGCCGCACCTCGATGCGGCGCTCTCCATCGCCGAGGGCTACGGCAGCCGAAACCGCGAGGCCTGGGCGCCGGTGCTCCTGGATCTGCTCGAGATCCCCCAGCTCGGCTCCGACGCCCTCTCCCGATCTCTGTCCCTCGACAAGGTCTGGACCCACGCCGTGGTCTCGGCCGCGGGGGTTCCGGTCCCCGACCACGTCTCCGTGGAGACGCCTCGAGACCTGGAAAAGATCAATTTGCCCGGCCCCTTTCCCCTGTTCGTGAAACCTCGCTGGGAAGGGACCGCCAAGGGCATCGACGCGGGCTCGCGAGTCGCGGACGCAGCGGCCCTGGCCGAGCGCACTCGCCTCGTGATCGAGCGCTACGGACAGCCTGCCCTGATCGAACGCTTCCTGCCCGGCCCCGAGTACACCGTCAGCCTGGTGGGCAACGACCCGCCCGAGGTCTGGCCCGTCCTGCAACGTGCGCTGGCCCGGGACAGCGGGATCGGCCTCCACGCCGTGGAGCGCCCGGGCCGGCCGGCGCCCGCCCACCACGCGCCCGGCACCCTGGGAGGCGACCTGGAAGCCGCGCTCGGTCGGCTCGCCCGTCGGGCCTTCACGGCCCTGCGTTGCCGCGATTTCGCGCGGGCCGATTTCAAGCTCGACGCCCACGGCCGGCCCCGCTTCCTGGAGATCAACCCTCTGCCCACCTTCGCGCCCGACGGCAGCTTCGGGATCCTGGCCGAGCTGCGGGGACAGCCCCTCGACCGGCTCCTGGCGGAAGTCCTGGGACACGGTCTGGCCCGCCTCGGGCTCGCCTGACGCTGCCACGCCAGCCGGCTGCCGGGACGGCTCCCGGACTGCCGGCTCGTTATCCTCGGCCCATGGTGGTCTCGCGCGAGGATCGTGCGCGCCCGGAGTGGCGCGACTGGACGTGGCAGATGCGCCACCGGGTGCGCAGCGTCGAGGCGCTGGCGGCCTTCGTCGAGCCCGACCCCGACGAGATCGCTGCCGTCGCCGCCCTGGCCGACCGCTTCCGCTTCGTGATCACGCCCTACTACGCGTCGCTGATGGATCCGGACGATCCCGGCTGCCCGATCCGCCGCCAGGTCGTGCCGCGCAGCGCCGAGCTCGACGACCCCTCGGGCCTGGCGGACCCCCTCGACGAGGTTGCCCACTCGCCGGTGAAGAACGTGATCCGCGTCTATCCCGACCGGATCGCCTTCTGTGTCCACAACGACTGCGCCCTCTACTGCCGCTATTGCCTGCGCAAGCGGATGGTGGGCGACCAGGGTTGGGCCATGCGCCGCCGCGAGCTGACCGCGGCCCTCGACTGGATCCGCGAGACGCCCGCGATCCGCGACGTGCTGCTGACGGGCGGCGATCCGCTGGTCTTCTCCGACGACAAGCTCGGATGGCTGCTGGCCGAGCTGCGCTCGATTCCCCACGTGGAGATCGTGCGGCTCGGAACCCGCCTCCCCGTGACGCTGCCCTTCCGGGTGACGGACGCGCTGTGCCGGCTGCTGGCCGAGCATCACCCCGTCTGGCTGAACACCCACTTCAACCATCCGCGCGAGCTCACCGCCGAGGCGGCCCAGGCCTGCGACCGGCTGACCCGGGCCGGCATCCCGGTGGGCAACCAGAGCGTGCTGCTGCGAGGGATCAACGACGACACCGCCACCATGAAGGCCTTGTGCGAGGGGCTCGTGCGCATGCGGGTGCGGCCCTACTACTGCTACCAGGCCCAGTTGCTGGAGGGGACGGCGCACTTCCGCGTCCCGATCGAGGATGGGATGGCGCTCTTTCGGAGCCTGCGTGGCCGGACCAGCGGCTTTGCGATTCCGCTCTACGTGCTCGACACCCCCTACGGAAAGGTGCCCCTCGGCCATTCCCACGTCCGCGGGCGGGAGGGCGACGACGTCGTGGTGGAGACCTTCTAGGGGAAGCTCTGGCGCGAGCCCAACCCGCAGTGACCCGGCCATGAGCGCCTCGGGGACTCCGTGAAGCAGACGAGCGGGCGCCAGATCGGCGCGGCCACCCTTCTGCTGTCGAGCAGCATCGTGGCCTCGCTGCTGCTCGGCTTCGTGCGCGAATCGGTGCTCGCATACCAGGTCGGCGCGGGGGCGGCGGTCGACGCCTACAAGGCCGCCTTCCAGATCCCGGACTGGATCAACTACCTGCTGGCCGGCGGCGCGCTCTCGGTGGCCTTCATCCCGCTCTATACGCGGCGGCGCGAGCAGAGCGAGGGGGCGGCCGAGCACCTGCTGGGCACCGTTCTGGGCACGGCGGGCCTCGCGGTCGTCGTGCTGACGGCGATCCTCTGGTGGCAGACGCCCCGGCTCGTGGCCCTGGCCTTCGGCGGCTTCGACGCCGAGACCCGCGCCTTGACGAGCCGCCTCACGCGCATCGTCCTGCCGGCCCAGGTCTTCATCGTGGTGGGCAGCATCCTGCGCGGGGTCCTGATGGCCCGCGGCAGCTTCGCCGCCCAGGCGGCAGCGCCCCTGCTCTACAACCTGTGCATCATCCTCGGCGGCCTGCTCCTGGCCCCGCGCCTGGGCGTGGAAGGCTTCTCCTGGTGCTGTCTGGTCGGCGCAGCCCTCGGGCCCTTCCTGCTGCCGCTGTTCGACGTGTGGCGCCGCGGCCTGCGGCTCCGCCCGCGTGTGCGCCTCGGCGATCGCGACTTCCTCGACTACGTCGCGCTGGCGGCACCCCTCACCCTGGGCGTGACGCTGCTGACCGTGGACGAGTGGTACGACCGGCTGGTTGGAAACCACCTGGCCGAGGGCACCATCGCGCTGCTCTTCTACGCGCGGCCCCTCATGCAGGTGCCGATCCGGGTCGTCGGCCAGGCCACGGCGACGGCCGCGATGCCCACCTTCTCGCGACTCTTCAACGACCGCGATCTCGGCGCGCTCGATCGCCTGCTGCTCGACACACTGCGCGTGGCTCTGGGGGTGGCCGTACTCGCGGCGACGGCCATGGCCGTGCTCGCGGAGCCTCTCGTCCGCCTGATCTATCAGCGCGGGGCCTTCGGGCCGGACGACGGCGCCCTGGTCGTCGCGATCCTGCGGATCATGACCTGGGCCGTGCCGGCCTGGGTGCTCCAGCAGATCGCAGTCCGGAGCTTCTATGCCCGCGAGCAGATGTGGAGTCCGATGTTGCTGGGCAGCGTCGTCGCCCTGCTGGCGATTCCGCTCTACGTGGCCTTCGGCCGGCAGGCCGGGGCCGAGGGTCTGGCGGCGGCCGGCGCGCTGGCCATCTGGCTGAACGCGCTCGCGACCCTGGTGCTCGCCCGCGTCTGGCACGGCGGGCCGTCCTTCGGGCCGCTCCTGGCGACGCTGCTGCGAAGCGGCGGCATCGCCCTGGTCGCGGGAGCGGCCGCCGCCTGGATCCCGGCCGGATCCGCGACACCCCTGGGCAGCCTCGTGCGGCTGGCCTCGGCCGGAGCGACCTTCGGGGCCCTGGCCGTCGTGGGGGTTCTCGTGGCCGGCGACGCGCCGCTTCGGGCGGCGCTCCAGCGCTTCCTGCCCCGTGGGCTCCGAGCGGACCCACCGTGAGCGGCCGCCCCGCGGGCTCCGGCTTCGAGTTCTGGATCGATCGCGGCGGGACCTTCACCGACTGCATCGGCCTGGCGCCCGACGGGGGCCTGCACGTGGTGAAGCTGCTCTCCTCCGACACGGCGCCGCTCGAGGGGATCCGTCGGATCCTGTCACGGGTCGGGCTCGCGCAGCGGGCTCCGCTGCCGCCCTGCACCGTGAAGCTCGGCACGACCGTGGCCACCAACGCCTTGCTCGAGCGGCGCGGCGCGCGGACCCTGCTGGTGACCAATTCCGGCCTCGGGGATCTCCTGCGCATCGGAACCCAGCAGCGGCCCGAGCTCTTCGACCTCGCCATCGAGCGGCCGGCGCCCCTCGAGGAGCGGGTGATCGAGGTGTCCGCGCGTGTGGGCGCAGACGGCGAGCGCGTCTGCGCCCTCGACGGATCGGCCGTGGCCGAGGCCCTGGCGGCCGCCCGCCGCGAAGGGCTCGAGGCCGTGGCCGTGGCGCTGGCCCACAGCTACCGAGCTCCCGAGGACGAACGGCGCATCTGCGATCTCGCCCGGGAGGCCGGCTTCCCCCACGTGGTGGGCTCCCACGAGACGGCCCGCGAGCTCGGCCTTCTGGCGCGCGGCGAGACCGCGGTCGCGGACGCCTACCTGACGCCGCTCCTCCAGGCCCACGTCGCGGAGCTCGCGGCGGCGCTTCCGGGCTCCCGGCTCCGCTTCATGCAGTCCTCGGGCGGCCTCACCGGGCCGGGCCGCTTTCGCGGACCGACGGCGCTGCTCTCGGGCCCGGCCGGCGGTGTCGTGGGCGCGGCGCGCGTGGCGCGCGAGGCCGGCTTCGCCCACGCGATCGGCTTCGACATGGGCGGAACCTCGACCGACGTGTCGCTCGTCGAAGCGGGCGAGCTCGAACGCAGCTTCGAGTCCGAGGTGGCGGGGGTGCGCGTCAAGGCGCCCATGCTTCGCATTCATACCGTGGCCGCGGGCGGCGGCTCGCTGTGCCGCTTCGACGGGTTCCGGCTCACGGTCGGCCCCGAGAGTGCCGGCGCCGACCCCGGGCCCCTCTGCTACGGCGTGCGGGATGGCGTGGGCCAACCGAAGGCCCGTGAGCTGGCCCTGACGGACGTGAATCTGCTGCTCGGTCGCCTGGCGCCCGATCGCTTCCCGTTTGCGCTGGATCGCGGGGCCGCCGAGGCGGGCCTCGCAGCCCTGGCCGGGGCGGTGCGGCGCGCCGGCCAGCCGCTCGGCTCCGAGGAGATCGCGGCCGGCTTCGTCGAGGTGGCCAACGCCGCCATGGTCCAGGCCATCGCCGAGGTCTCGGTCGCGCGCGGAATCGACCCGCGGGGCCGCGCCCTGGTTGGCTTCGGCGGCGCGGCCGGACAGCACGTCTGCGCCGTCGCGCGAGCGCTCGGCGTGGAGACCGTCCTGCTCCATCCCCTGGCGGGTCTGCTCTCGGCCTACGGGATCGGCAGCGCCGAGGTCGGCTGGGACGGCCAGCGCGACGCCGGTCGCCGGCCCCTGGCGGCCGAGCTTCCCGACGACCTCCTGCGCTCCCTGGAGCATCTGGCCGAGCGCGGTCGGGCGGCTCTGGCAGGGGAGGGGGCGGAGCCCGACCAGGTCCGTGTGGAGCGCCGTCTCGACCTTCGATACGCCGGGACCGAAGCGGCCCTGGCCATCGCCGAGCCGGCCGACGGCGATTGGCGGGCCGCCTTCGGCCGCGCCCACCGAGGGCGATTCGGCTACGAGCGGCCCGGCCGCAGCATCGAGATCGTGACCGCCCGCGTGGCCGTCCGCGCCCCGGCTCCCGGCGCCGAGGTTCGGAGCGCGACGGCCACGGCGCGCGACCCGGCCCCCACCGGCCCGCCGCGACCCCTGCGCTCGGACCCGGTCTGGTTTCCGGGCCGCGGCCGCCTCGAGGCTCCCGTGTTCGTTCGAGAGGCCCTGGCGCCCGGTGTGCGTCTCGCCGGGCCAGCCCTGATTCTCGAGGACACGGGCACGATCGTCCTGGATCCGGGCTTCGAGGGCGAGCTCGGAGCCGACGGCACGCTGGTGCTGCGCGATCGCGGCGCGGCCCGGGCCACCCCGGCCCGTCACGATCTATCGCGCGCGGACCCGATCCGGCTGGAGGTCTTCGGCCACCGCTTCATGTCGATCGCCGAGCAGATGGGCGCGGTCCTCCGCAACACGGCCTTCTCCACCAACATCAAGGAGCGGCTCGACTTCTCCTGCGCGGTCTTCGACCCCGAGGGCGGTCTGGTCGCGAACGCGCCTCACATTCCGGTCCACCTGGGCGCCATGGGCGAGACGGTGCGGGCCGTACGCGAGCGCTTTCCGAGCCTCGGCCCCGACGACGTCGTGGCGACGAACGACCCCTACCAGGGCGGCTCCCACCTTCCCGACGTGACGGTCGTCTCCCCGGTCTTCGTGGGCGAGGGCGACGGAGCCCCCGACTTCTTCGTGGCCGCACGCGGGCACCACGCGGACCTCGGCGGGAAGACGCCCGGCTCCATGCCGCCCGATTCGAGCACGCTCGAAGAAGAGGGCGTGGTGCTTCACGCCTTCCGCCTGGTCGCGGCCGGGCGCTTCGACGAGGCCCGCGTGCGCGCCCTGCTCGAGGGCGGGCGCTACCCGGCCCGGCGCCCGGCGGACAACCTCGCGGATCTCGAGGCGATGGTCGCCTCGAACCGCGCCGGGATCGCCCTGCTGCGCGCCATGGTGGTCGAGCACGGCGCCGAGGCGGTGCAAGTCACGATGCGGCAGCTCCAGGAGGCCGCTGCCGGAAAGGTCGCGCGCGAGATCGGGCGCCTGGCCGACGGCGACCACCTCTTTGCCGACGAGCTCGACGACGGGACGCCCGTGCGGGTGCGGCTCCGGGTCGAGGGCGAACGCATGATCGTCGACTTCGCCGGCACCGGCGCGGCGCTCGAGGGCAACCTGAACGCGCCGCGCGCCGTCACCCAGGCCGCCGTGATCTACGTCCTGCGCTGCCTGGTCCGCGAGCGAATCCCCCTGAACGGCGGCTGCCTGGCGCCCGTGGAGATCCGCATCCCGGCCGGGTCGCTGCTCGACCCGCCGCCGGGCCGGGCGGTGGTGGGTGGAAACGTGGAGACCTCCCAGCGCGTGGTGGACGTGCTGCTCGGGGCGCTCAGCCTGGCCGCGGCGAGCCAGGGGACCATGAACAACGTGACCTTCGGCGACGCGCACTTCGGGTACTACGAGACGATCGGCGGCGGTGCCGGCGCCGGCCCCGACTTCGACGGCGCCTCCGGCGTCCACACCCACATGACGAACACCCGGATCACCGACCTCGAGGTGCTCGAGGCGCGCCACCCCGTTCGGCTCGAGCGCTTCGCCCTGCGGCGCGGCTCCGGCGGCCGCGGAGTCCACCGGGGGGGCGACGGTCTGGTGCGGTGCTACCGCTTCCTGGCCCCGGTGACCGTGTCGCTCCTGACCGAGCGGCGGACACGCGCACCCTTCGGCCTGGCCGGAGGCGAGCCGGGCGCACCGGGCGAGAACCGCGTCGAGCGGGCCGGCGGCGGGGTCGAGATCCTTCCCGCGAAGGCCCGCTGCGAGCTCGCCGCCGACGATCGTCTCGTCGTCGAGACTCCCGGCGGCGGTGGCTTCGGCGCCCCGGGACCCTTGCCGCGCCGAGCGGCTCGTTCTAGCTTGCACCCGGGCGCGTAGCTC
>Ga0114931_10001143_pt1 | contig 33794 bp, 22 predicted proteins | sample 2SBtaG_FD_89579 | JGI IMG/M metagenome (GOLD analysis project Ga0114931, IMG submission 89579) | Deep subsurface microbial communities from Kolumbo volcano to uncover new lineages of life (NeLLi) - 2SBTROV14_V59a metaG | ecosystem: Environmental > Aquatic > Marine > Volcanic | place: Kolumbo...
AGGTTTGTTGGTTGAATGCGGTCACGCCGCCGAGGGAATCGCGGAGTACGAACGGGCGTTGAAGTCCCACGGCGATCGGGCTTCGGTTGCCAGCCATCTGGCCTGGGTCTTGGCCACTTATCCAGATGAAACGATTCGCGATGGTCGCCGCGCCGTGGAGTTGGCCAAACAGAGCGTCGATAATCAGCCCGGCAATGCCTATTACTGGCGCACCTTGGGTGCTGCCTATGGCGAGACCGGGCGGTTTCGCGAGGCCGCCCAAGCCGCCCGACGATCGCTCGAACTGCTGCACCGACAAAACATTCGGCAATTCGATAATGCGTTGGCGGAAGACCTCCGCCGCTATGGTCGCCATGAGCGAATGCCGGTCGTTGCCCCCGCGCCGCCTGAAAACGAACCGTGATTGGCCCCGCCGCCGGATCACCTAGGACACGCGATGTCAGCCCCACGTTCAGACCGCTGGTTTGAAATCGCGACCTTCTTCTTGTTCGCTTTCATTGGAACGATGCAAGCGTCTTATCCCACGTTGCCTCGCCAAACGGATGAGACCAACTACATCGCCACCGCCTACAAGATGGAGCGGACCTGGACGCTGACGTCCGCCACGCACCATCCGATTGACATACTGCGGCACGGGCTTGAGCACAAGCATGTCAAGATGCCGGCCTACCTGATGCTGCTTGCCGGCTGGCTCGAGCTGTTTCCCGACCCGGACTCTATCCGCGTCTTGAACGAACTACTCTTTGGCGGCGCGATGCTCGGTCTGTGGTGGTTCGCCTTTCGTGATTCGCGGCATTCGAGGGGCATCATCGCATTGGGCGGGCTAGTGCTGCTGTCGACTCCCATGGGAATCGCCTATTCAACCACGGCGATGATGGAATCGTTCGTGCTGGCCGTGGCCGTGTTGCACTTTCTCGCCTGGTTTGCCAACCGAGGGCGGCAACGCCGTTTGTGGCTGTTTTATCTCACGGGTTTTCTTGCGTTTGTCACCAAAGAGACGCTCCTATTCTTAAGTCTTGGGCTCGTGCTTTCCGAGCCGCGCGAGTTCGTCGCCATGCACGCCCGACTGTGGAACCAAAGTCGAGCCCGCTTTGCCGGACTTGTGGCCATGGTCGCGAGTCTTGGCACCGTGGCGGTTTTCTTGTTTCGCGATCGAGGCTATCACCCAAGTTTTCGCAACCGGCTGGCCGAAGCTGCGGGGCTTGGCCCCAAGCTGCACATGGTTGGGAACAACCTGGCCGAGAATCTCGGTCGATTTGCAAGCTGGTCCGTGTTTCCGCATGACTATTTCTATGCCTATGCGTTGGGTTGTTTCGCCGCCGCCATGGCGTTGACCATCGTGGGTTGGCGCAGCGCGTGGCGACCGAGATTCTTGGCCCTGGCGATAACCTGGTCGATCACGATTCTGTTCGTCTGCGCGCTGTACGACAATTATCACTGGCGGTCGCACCGCATCTATTCGGTTTGGGTCGTGCTAACGACCACCGCCGCGATCGGTTGGGTTTTAGGGGCTTCGTTTTCGCCGCGTGCGAGAGTGGCGGTTTTGCTGCCGGCGCTGCTTCTCAACGGCTACCTGGCCTTTCAGATGAACCGCTACATGATCACGATGCGCGGCCCGTTCATTCCCAAGAAACACGTCTTGACGACCCGTGGACTTGCCAATGAAGGCGACTGCATGCTGCAAGATTTCGGCTTTCACTTCCTGATGGAGAACTTGCACTGCGAGTTGATTTGGCGAGTTCCCCAAGACGACGATTCGTTGCGCGCCGTTGTCGAGCGGGCCAAGCCACGCTTTGCGATCCTGCCCGAAGGCCGCGACATCGCATCGCTGGGCTACCGGCGAATCGACCGTTACTATGATAGCGTGGTTTGGATCCGCGCGGAGGATGCCGGAAACCAAGCTCCACGCTAAGGCTCGTTCGTCCCGGAAGGCGCGGCCGGGCAGATTCGAGACGCCCATGGACCGCGCGATGGAAAACTCATCGCCCGGGCACTTCGTTAGACCATCAAGATCCGGCGGACCAGATGCCAAAGATAGCCGTCAATCATTGGGCCGCCGCCGGCCTCGCGCTGTTCGCCGCCGTGGGTTCGGTCGGGGGACTTGCCTGGTACGCCCATCGGCCGGACATCCCGTTTCTCGCGAGACATCATCCGGCCGAATGGATCGTGTATCCTCAGCCCAACTGGTACATCGGGCATCGCGCGGCGCCGCTCGACTCGCGATTTCGCCGCTCGTTTCATGTGGAAAAACTCCCTCGCCATGCCCGGCTCGAAGTGCGTCTGTTTCGCCACGGCAAGGTGCAAATCAACGGGCAAACGGTGCTCGAAGTCGACTCGCGTGCGTCGGTGCCGGCGTGGAAAGCAAGCCACCGTCGTGACGTTGCCTCGGCCCTTCGCCTAGGCGAGAACGAGCTTCAAGTCTCCGTGGTCAACGACTCCGCGCCGCCGGCTTTGTGGTTTGCGCTCGAGTTCGATCAAACCCTCATCACCTCGGATTCCCAGTGGCGGTCGAGCTACGCGGGCGCCGTCTGGCAACCGGCGCGATCCGCGAATCGGCAAGTGGTCGCCGTGAACTTGGGGCAACCTCTGCCGCGGCTTGGCCAGTCGCTTCGCAGCCGTATTCATGCGCTCGTGCGGCTCGTGGGGCTTGGCATCGCGCTGTGGAGCATCGTGGAAGTCTGGCTCTCTCGGCGTGGCGCCAGCGACCTGCGGCCCGGCGACCGAGTTGGCTTAAGCAACCGCGAGTCAGCCGTTCTGCTGATCGCAGTCGGCCTCGTCTGGGCCACGATGGTGTTGCACAATCGGCCGTGGGTTGCCAGCGGAACCGGCTTCGATGCCTTCTGGCACAAGCAGTACATCAACTATTTACAACACGAACACAAGCTGCCCCAGGCCTATGAGGGGGCCGAGATGCACCAACCTCCGCTGTACTATCTGCTCGGAGCGATCGTGCTTTCTGTCGTGGGGCAGGAAGCCACGAGCTATGCCGGCGTCTCGTGGCTTCGCGGGCTTTCCGGCACGCTCGGCATGGCGCATCTCGTGTTCATCTTCCTCGGCCTACGAATCGTGTTTCCCGATCGACCTCGGCGGCAGATCGCGGGCCTGGTGCTGGCGGCATGTCTGCCGATGCACCTGTTCATTTTCCAGTACGTCACGAACGAAACCTTGATGACCACGCTTGCTTCAGCCTCGGTTTACTTGACGCTTCGCTTGCTCATGCAACCACGGCCGAGTGTGGGTCTATCGCTGCTGCTCGGCGGGTGTCTTGGCGCCGCGCTGCTGACCAAGCTGACCGCGGTCATCGTGGTCGCGGCGGTCTTGCTAACGCTTGGCGGGCGGCTTGTCGTTATCCGCAAAGCGGCACGCCTCCGCGGGCTACAAACCGTGGCCCTGATCGCGCTCAGTTGCGTGGCCGTCGGCGGGTGGCATTACGCCCGGATGTATCGAAACTACGGGACGCCGTTTCCCCGTCAAGTCGAAGACCTCGGCTCGAAAAAAACCTGGGTTGCGCCGGGATATCACACCTGGGCACACCTCACTCATTTCGGCGACGTGCTGCGGCAACCCTACTTCACGGGCCTGCAATCATTTCCCGATGCGATCTATTCCACCTGCTTCGGCGACGGGCGTTTCGGCGGCAGCGGCCGTCGCGAGGTTCGGCCTCCGTGGAACTACGGCTTGATGACGGTCGGCTATCTGCTTGCCTTGGTTCCCATGGCGGCGATCGTTGTCGGCGCGATTCTGGCCGTGGTCACCTGGATTCGGCATCCCGAAAGCCAGTGGGGATTGCTTCTTTCGCTGTTGCTGCTGATGATCATGGCGCTGGTATATGAAAATCTGAAGCATCCTCAATTGACCGTGGCCAAGGCTTGGTACGCGCTTCCGGCCATGGCGGCGGTCTGCGCGCTAGCCGCCTGGGGAATCGATCCCTGGCCCCGCGGACGATGGTGGTGGCGAGGGCTGACCTTCCCGGCGTTTTTCACTTGGGCCCTTTGCTCGCTGGCCACGTTTTGGGTGGAAGCCGACACGCCGCGAGCCTACTTGGCGGTGGCCGCCAAGCATATCCAACGAAAACGTTTCTCGCAGGCGCTTCGTCCGGTGCGCCGCGTGATCGCCAGCGACCCACGCAACGCCCAAGCTTATCAAGCGCTGGGCAGCGTCCTTCAAGGAATTGGGCGAAAGCCGCAAGCGGTCGAGGCGTTTACAACCGCCGTCACCTTGGCACCCGGCAATTCAAGCTTTCGCTACAGTCTGGCCGCCGCGTTGCATGTCGTAGGGCGAGACCGGGAAGCCGCCAGGCAGTTGGACGAAACGATCAAGTTGGCCCCCGGCCTGGTTGATGCCTATGTGCTACGTAGCCTGATTCTGAAGAACCAAGGCCGCGTTGCCGAGGCGCTGAAGTTTTGTATCGAGGCGCTGCGGCTCAATCCGCACCAAATCGAGCTGCATGCCATTGCCGGTAATGCGTATTTGGCGGACGGCCAAACTCGGCAGGCAAGACGCCATGCAAAATATGCGTTGGCAATTGATCCGGCCTACACCCCGGCTCATGAACTGCTCGCACGAATCGCCAGCGCCGAAGGCGATCAGCGCGAAGCGCTGCAACACTACCGGCAGGCGCTCGCGCTGAGCCCCAACCGTAACGAGTTGCTCGACGCGATCGCCTGGATATTGGCTACCTCACCCGATCGTACCATACGCAACGCGGCAAGTGCCGTGGCCTTGTCACGACAGGCTTGTAAGAACTCCGGCCACCGCGAGGCGCCTTTCTTACGCACCAACGCCGCCGCACTGGCCGCGGCAGGACGATTCGACGAAGCGGAAAAAACGGCACGCGAGGCGGCTCGCATGGCGATTCTAGCCGGACTCGACTCGCTGGCTGACGAGCTGAACAATGATCTCACACGCTACCGCGATCACCGCGCGCTGACGGTCAAGCCCGAGACAAGCGGTCCACCGAAATCACCCTAGCTCACCAGAATCAGCCGTTTGCCGCTACCGCATGGATCGGCTCAACCGCTCAGACAAAGTACATGGATTTTCACCATTCACGACGTCGACCGGGGCTCGTGGTTCGCTCTGTCACCACGGCCGCTTGTTGGGGTGATGGCGGCACGCTTGATTTTCCGACCGAAGTCACTCTTTCGAGGCGGCCTGTTAACCACCGGATGACCGGCCATAATGGACCTTGCGACCGCACGTTGTTCGCTTAAGGGTCGAACGAAACCTTGTCCGCACTTCAAGAAACCCACGCGACTGGACCGGAGGCTCGAATCGCGATCGCTTCGCGCGGACGCTCTGCCGTGGTCGAGTGGTTTTCGTGTCGGCATCGCCGGATATTTCTCGTCTATCTTGGTGCTTATGCGTTATTCAGCGCGCTGACTCTCGCATTCTACCCATCCTATGGTTGGCCGGCTGGTGATGAGGCGACCTATTACAGCTATGCCATGCGACCTTGGTCGCTGACCAGCGATTTCTTCGAAGGCTTTCCTCCCAAGGAAGTGATCAACCCGTTCAACTTTCGCCTGTTCCTGACGCCGTTCAGCTTGTTGTTCGCAACCCTCGGCTTCACCTATCTCGGCGCGCGATTGATCGTTCTGGGCTACGGGCTATCGCTGCTGGCAATCACTTACAGCTTGGCACGCCGTCTGGCTCCGCCGTGGCTGGCGCTGTCAACGGTGGTCGTCTTGTCGCTTTCGCCAATCTTCATCTTTTCGACCCACGGGGTTCGACCCGAAGGCATGATGACCCTGTGGCTGATGTTTACCGTATGGATCGTCGCACGACACGAACCGCCGATTTCCGCGCGAGCCTATTTCTTGGCAGGCTTGGTGGCCGCCAGCACGTTGTGGATTCATTACCACGGCATCGTCGCGTTTCCGCTGCTGCTGGTTGCCACGGTGGTCTACGATCGCACGCACGTCACACGTCACAAGCTCGGCGCGTTTTTAGGCGGCGGGTTAGTGTTCGCCGCCTGTTTCTTGGTGCTCAACCTGCTGCCGGCATGGACAACGATCAAGACCTATGGCCTGCTTCCGGTTACTTATGCCTCGAGCAATCGCGTTCCGATCCTCTCGCCGGGGCAACTGCCCGAGTCGCTGAAACGTAGCTTTGATTACTATGCCGGCGTGATACGTGGAAACGGGGATCTTGGCCCATGGTCCGGGTGGTTCACGCTTGTGATGGCCTTGCCCGCGGTCTTTGGCGCATGGCGTCCGGCGACTCGCCTGGCGTCGATGTTGGTGGCCCTGCTGTTGATGCTGCTTGTAGCCTACGCGCTGATTTTTCCCAACGCGCGGTGGCAATATCTGCTGTACCTTTACCCGGTGGTTTTCCTGCTAGCGGCCCGCGGATTGGCCAACCTTCCGCCGGGGCGCGACATGACGGTTTTGGCGGTGATTCTGTTGACGCTGGTCGGCGGGGCCTATGCCTATGATTCAGGCACGACGCTAAAACGTTCGTGGGAAGTCCATGGGCAAAACGAGCAGGTGGGGGCCGTCTTGCAAGCGCAGGTCGAGCGCCTTGGTGATCCCCGTCGGGTGGTGGTCATGGGGGCTCAAGAGTTTCACCGTTTCGTGCCACGGACCCGATTTCGAACTTTTCACTCGCTGATCACGCTCCGCGATTTCAACGCGGTGCTGAAACGCTTCAAACCGGACGTCGTCTTGATCAACCAGCGCGGTGTCATGGCGATTACCACGTTCCTGAATGAGCGCCTGGTGGTCAACGGAATCGTCAACCTTCCGCCGGAGTTGGGCCATCGCTGGATCCGCGAGGGGCTGCTTCGTCGCGATCCGCGCAGCGGCCGCTGGATGTTGAACAAGAACCGGGTCGAACCGGTCGTGCGAACAACGCTGGCCAAGCAAGGCTATCGGCGGCTGGACCCCGGCGAGCCTCTTCGCTGGGACGGCGGTCGTGTGGAAATCTACGTGCGCGAGAAGGACCGCTCGCAAAGAGTCGCCGTCGGTCGACCCTGAAGCATGCAAACACGGAGATACAAAGGCCGCTGCCGACGCGATGAAGATCCTGCCGACGCGACGAAGATCCTGCCGGCGCGACGATCCCGCGCCGCAATGCCCGGCACGTTTTCCGCCTGCAAGAAAGAAAAAGTGGAGCGGATGGGGGTCGAACCCACGACCTCAGCATTGCGAACGCTGCGCTCTCCCAACTGAGCTACCGCCCCAAAACGGCGGGCAAATGCGGCTGAGCTAGCCGTCCTCCGCTTGGTGGCAGAATTCTACGATCACATGGAACACTTGTCAAAGCACCCCCCCAAGGGCCAATCGATCACGGTGTCGTGGATCGCCGGCGGCTTTGACGGCCCTGGAAAGTGGCTGCCAACCGGCTGGGTGGTTACAATCCCGCCACGCCGTTTGAGCCACCATCTTCCTACGCCAAAGAGAAAAATATCGCCATGGCCGTCTTGCTGGGAATCGACATCGGCACATCAGGTACCAAGACTCTGGCCATCGATGAGCAGGGCCGCGTGTTGGCCGAGGCGACCTCATTTTACCCTTCGTATCATCCCCGGCCGCTATGGAGCGAGCAAGACCCCGATGACTGGTGGCGGGCAACCGTTGAGACCGTTCGTCGCGTGGTCAAAAAAGCCCGCTTGAAGAAAGCCGACGTCAAGGCAATCGGCCTTTCTGGGCAGATGCACGGCTCCGTGTTTCTGGATGCGAAAGACCGCGTGATTCGTCGGGCGATCCTTTGGAACGACCAGCGCACGGCCGCCGAATGTCAAGAGATTGAACAGCGCGTCGGAGGCCGAAAGAAGCTGATTCGGCGGGTCGCCAATCCGGCGCTGACCGGTTTCACGGCCCCGAAAATTCTTTGGCTCCGCAACCATGAGCCGCGACATTTCGACCGCACGCGCAAAATCCTGCTGCCCAAGGACGAGGTGCGTCGTCGTCTGACACATGAGTATGCCACTGAGGTGAGCGACGCCAGCGGGACGCTGTTGCTCGATGTGTCCCGTCGCCGTTGGTCGAAGCCCGTGCTATCGGCCCTGGAGCTCGACGTCGAGCTGCTGCCCCCCTGCTTCGAATCGGACCAGCCGACCGGAACGTTGACCTCCGCCGCGGCCGACGAACTGGGGCTGACCACCGATTGCCTCGTCGTCGGCGGAGCGGGCGACTGCGCGGCCGGCGCGGTTGGCAGCGGCATCGTCCGTCGCGGAAAGCTGGCCGCTTCGATCGGCACCTCGGGCGTGATGTTTGTTCACAGCGACAAGCCAACCATCGACCCGCAAGGCCGGCTGCACACGTTTTGCCATGCCGTCCGCGGGAAATGGCACATGATGGGCGTCAGCCTTTCGGCCGGGGGATCGCTCCAGTGGTTTCGCAATCAACTATGCAAAGCCGAGATAGCGGCCGCCAAGGCAAAGCATGTCGAGGTCTACGATCTGTTGGTCGATGAGGCCAAAGCGGTGGCCCCCGGCGCCGAAGGGCTTTTCTTTCTTCCTTATCTGGCCGGAGAACGAACCCCGCACGCCGATCCCCATGCCCGCGGGGCTTTTATCGGGCTTACGTTGGCCCATACGCGGGGCCATCTGGTGCGGGCCATCATGGAAGGGGTTGCCTATGCGCTTCGCGACAGCCTGGAGATCTTCCGCGGGCTCAACGTGCCCGTGCGTGAAATTCGCGTTTCTGGGGGAGGTGCGCGCAGCGAGCTATGGCGGCAGATTCAGGCTGACATGTTCGCACAAAAAGTGGTCACGCTAGACTGCGAAGAAGGGCCCGCCTATGGAGTTGCCCTGCTTGCGGCCGTGGGCGCCGGTGTGTTTGACAACATTCAACAGGCCTGTGACGCCACGATACGCGTGGCCGGAGCAACCCGCCCTCGATCCAGGGCACGCAAACAATACGACTTGGGGATGCCGGTCTATCAACAGCTTTATCGCTCGCTGAGAAGCGACTTCCAGCGGATTGCCGCGCTCAGCACGAAGTAACTGTCACCGCTCGCGGATAAGAATCCGCTTTCCGGGCGGGCCGCCGCTAGGCCGCGAACGAGCGGAACTGCCAGATCGCCTCACCGCTTTTCGATCGGCACCCAGGGCTCTGAGACCTTGCCTGTATAGCGGGCTCGCGGGCGAATGAGCCGGTTGTTGGCTAACTGTTCCATCACGTGCGCCGACCAGCCGGCAACTCGGCTACATACGAACAACGGCGTATACAAATCAACCGGCAGCCCCATATAGTGATACAACCTTCCGCTGGGCCAATCGAGGTTCGGGGGCAACTTCTTTTCGGCGACGACAATCTCCTCGATGATCGTGGCCATGCGTTCCATGTTCTGGTTGCCGGTCTTCTGGGCCAATTCGACGCACAACGGCTTCAAGTATTGGGCCCTGGGATCGCCCGATTTGTAAACGCGGTGGCCGAAGCCCATGATTCGCTTCTTCTCGGCCAGGGCCTGGCGAATCCAACTTTCCGCGCGGTCGGCGGTTCCCACCTCTTCGAGCACCTCCATGACGCGTTCGTTGGCGCCACCGTGAAGCGGCCCTTTCAAGGCCCCGATGGCTCCGGTGATTGAGGAATTCAGATCGGAAAGCGTTGAACAGATCACGCGGGCGGCAAACGTGGATGCGTTGAATTCATGTTCGGCGTACAGAATAAGCGAGACGTCCATGGCCCGTTCCAAACGCTCGGACGGATCTTTTCCGTTGACCATCCGCAGAATGTTGAACGCGATCGAGCGATCTGGCTTCGGCGCGATCGGGAACTCGCCATTGCGTTGACGATGCCGCGCGGCCATGACCACCGGCAAACGTGCCAGCAGGCGTTGGCTTTTTCGCAAGTTGGCCTCGGGCCCGTTGTCGGCCACGTCGGGATCCCAGTGCGCTAGGACGCTGGCCCCGGTTCGCATCACGTCCATCATCGGAGCATCACGCGGAATCACGCGCAGAAATTCGAGGATCTCCACCGGAACCTCCGCCGCAGCCCCCATGCGCGACCGGAACTCATCCAGCTCTTCCCGGGTCGGCAGTTCGCCTTTTAGCAGCAGATAGGCAACCTCTTCGAAGGTTGACTTTTCGGCCAACGTCTCAATCGAATAACCACGATACTGAAGGCCGCCGGCAATGGTGCTGATCGCGGTTTCACCTGCGATCACGCCTTCCAGTCCTGGGCGATAGATTTCCTCGGTCATCAAACTGATTCTCCGCTGAAGTGGGCGCGATCCCGCGCTTCGTAGTCCGTGTATTGCAATAGGTCGTAAAGTTCTTGGCGGGTTTGCATCCGCTCAAGCAGGCTGGCCTGCGTACCTTCGACGCGCAAGGTTACCAGCGCCTCCGCCACGGACCGCATGGCGACGCGAAGCAGCGTTACCGGATAAAGAACCCCCGCGTAACCAAGCTCGGCCAGCTGCGAAAACTCGATCAGCGGGCTCTTGCCGAACTCGGTCATGTTCGCCACAAGCGGTGCTTCGACCGCCCGGGCAAAACGCTCAAATTCGCCACGATCGGCCAAGGCCTCGGGGAAAATCCAATCGGCGCCGGCTTCTAAATATCGCTTCGCGCGCTCCACGGCCGCGTCGAACCCTTCCACGCTCCGTGCATCCGTACGAGCGAGCAACACAAGAGCCGGATCGTTTCGCGCACCGACCGCCGCGCGGATTTTGGTACACATAACCTCCGGATCGACCAATGTTTTGCCGGATAAATGACCACAGCGTTTCGGCAACTGTTGGTCTTCCAGTTGGATCGCCGCCACACCAGCCGTTTCCAATTCGCTGACCGTGCGCTGAACGTTCACCGCTTCGCCAAAACCGGTGTCGGCGTCCACGATGACGGGAATTTCGACCCGTCGCGTGAGCCGCCGGCTTTCTTCGACCAACTCGCTCAGCGTAAACAGACCAATATCGGGAAGTGCCAACGTCCCGGCTGAAAAGGCCGCGCCCGACAGATAACAGGCCTTGAAACCCGCCGTTTGAATGATCCGCCCAACCAGCGCATCAAAAGCCCCCGGGATCGCCACGGTTTGCTCGCGCGCGGCCTGACGCAGTCTTTGTCCGGGACTAAGATTCGGCATCAGCGACCCTTTTCGGCAGCCCGTTTGGTAACCCCCACGGTGGCGGCTTAGCCTTCAGAATATAGAGGCCACCTCGCGACCGTTGCAAGCCGATGCCCAGCGAGCAAGACACAAGTCCGCTCGCCACGATAAGTTCCTTCGCCGCTGAAGGGCACCGCCCGACCATCGACCTGGCCTCACTGCCGCGGCTCTGGTCAATGACGAGAGGTGCGAGTAGGCTGCCGACCACGCGACGACGGAAACATGGTATCCAATCGGCGATACGATGGTGAGCGATTCGACGACGACAACAGCGGGCTACCCGCAGAGGCTGAAGCGTGGCTTGGAAGTCGCCGCGGTGCTGACAATCTTTGCCCTGCACGCCGGACTAAGAGTACCGGGAGTCAACGAACCGCACTATCTGGGCAAGGCCAAACACTTTTGGAATTCAACCTGGATTACCGGCGATCTGTTTCTCGATTCGGCCGACACGCATCAGGTATTTTACGTGACGGTCGGGTGGATCTCGCTGTTTAGTTCGCTGGCCACGTTTGCCTGGCTTGGGCGAGTCGTGATGTGGACCGCTCAGGCATGGACGTGGACCCGCTTGACTCGCGCCGTGGTGGGGCGTGCTGCCTGGGCACCGCTCAGCGCGGCGTTGTTCGTGGCGGCGTGCCAACATTGCCAGATGGCCGGGGAATGGGTGATCGGCGGACTCGAGGCCAAGGGGTTTGCCTATGCGCTGGTTTTTCTGGCCTTGGAGTTCGTGGTTCGCGGCAGTTGGAATCGAGCGGGGATTACGCTCGGCGCGGCGTCGGCGTTTCACGTTTTGGTCGGCGGCTGGACCACGGTTGCTAGCGCGCTTTGCTGGATTGGTGTCGATCGCCGGCGAGCGCCGCTAAAGAAGATCGTCCCGGGCATCGCGGTCGGCGGGTTGATTGCGTCGCTTGGCTTGGTTCCCGCATTGTCGCTTACGTGGGCGGCGCCGGCGGATTTGATTCATCAGGCCAACGTGATCTACGTTTTTCAACGGCTGCGTCATCATTTGGTGCCGCAATCGTTCCCACCGGTTTTAGTGATGCGGTTCGCGCTGCTTGCCGCGGCGTGGGTTGCCGTGGAGTGGACCTTGCCCTGCGAACCGTCACGCCGTCGGTTGCGCCGCGTGGTGATCGGTTCGCTGCTCATCGCGTCGATGGGCACGATCATCGCGCTGGTGACCGCCGGTCGTCCGGAGCTTGCCGCGTCGTTGCTTCGCTTCTACTGGTTTCGCTTGTCTGACGCCTTGCTGCCTCTAGGCGCCGCGATGACCGCCGTTGCCCTGGTTCTACGCTGGCGCCAGCAGCGGCCGATGGTGGCGAACATCATGACCATCTGCCTGATCACGGTCGGCGGCTGGCATCTCGCCGATCGCACGACAGCGCAACTTGCCACCCCTCGTCCGCCCGCCGATGCGGCTGACAAGGTAACCGACTACGAGGCGTGGTGTGATGTCTGCCGGTGGATTCGACAAAACACGCCGCCGGGCACCGTGTGGCTGACGCCCCGGCTTGCACAGACGTTCAAATGGCGTGCTCAGCGCGGCGAGGTGGTCAACTGGAAAGATATTACGCAAGACCCGGCCGACATTGTTGAGTGGTGGCATCGCATCCGCGCGGTTCACGGTACAGTTGAAGGTGGATTGCCCCGCTACCGCGAGACGCTTGCCGAACAAGGTGCCCGGCGACTAGGACAACTGGCCGCGCAGTACGGCGCCGACTATTGCCTGACACGCGGCGAACCGCGACTTGATCTTCCGCTCGTGTATCGAAATAGAACCTATGCCGTCTACCGGATAGAATTATCGCCGTGATTGGTCAGCCACGTTTCGCGTGATTACGTTTTGCCAACCTCAAAGCGTGAGGCGGCAAGGCTGCGGTCCTACAAGGCGAGTAACCGCTGGTTCAAACGAAGGGATCTCAGGAAATGGCCCCTCGCTTAGGTGCGTTTGACTATCAGCGGCTATGCCGCGAGACGGATCCATGGTCCGCGATTCCCGAGCGATACAACCTTGGCGCCGGGCTAACACGCGGCAACGTCGAAGCCGGACGCGGCGGCCGAGTTTGTCTGTATTGGGAAAATTCCGCGAGCGACACGCGACAGTTCACCTACGCCGAAGTGGATGCCGCCAGCAGTCGCTTCGCTTCGTCGCTTGCCGCGCTGGGTATCAAGCGCGGCGATCGCGTGTTATTGCGGATGCCCAACTTGCCTGAGTTCTATATCGCGGCGCTAGGTATTTCGAAGCTAGGCGCGGTGTTCATCCCTTCGAGCACGCAGTTTCGCGCGGCTGAAATCGAGTATCGACTCCGCGATTCCGCCGCCGTCGCCGTGGTGGTGTCCAGCCCGCTGGCCGCCGAAGTTGAACTGGCCCGGGCCACGGCGCCGAGTGTTTCGCATGTGATCGCGGTCCCCTATGCCGGCGTTCCGGCGGGCGCCGAACAGCTAGATTTTTGGAAGCTGGTCGACGAGGGGAAAGAAAACTTTGTGCCGGCCGACACACGCAGCGACGATGTGGCTTTTATCGTCTATACCTCGGGCACGACCGGCGACCCCAAGGGCGTGGTGCATCTGCACCGCTACCCACGATCTTTCGAGTCGCTCATTCGTTATTGGCACGACTACCGCGACGGTGATGTTTGTGCCTGCCCGGCCGAAGTCGGCTGGCTGTTGCCGGTGGCCAGCACCTTTCTATATGCCATGCGCAGCGGCATCTCGATCGTGTTGTACCACCCGCTCGACGGTCGGTTCGATCCCGCGGCCTGGTTCCGGCTGATCGAAAAATACCGCATCTCGAACCTCGTGGCGACGCCGACCATCTATCGCATGCTCTGCGCCGACGAACGAATTCGCACCGCCAAGCTGGCGAGCCTTCGCCACGGAACGAGCGCCGGGGAACCCCTTCCACCAGATACGATTCACGCGGTCGAACAGCATCTCGGTTTCACGCCGCTCGATGGCATTGGCATGAGCGAATCGATGGTCTACTGCTTCAACATGGTCGGCATGCCCGTCCTGCCGGGAAGCTGCGGCCGACCGGCGCCGGGCGCGGAAATTCGCTTGATGGACGAGTCGCTCAGCGAAGTGCCCGACGGTGAAGAGGGCATTCTTTGCGTTCGCCGGGAAACGCATCCGGGCATCATGAAAGAGTATTGGAACAAGCCGCGGCAGACGGCCGAAGTGCTTCGCGGACCGTGGTACTATTCGGGCGACGTGCTGGTCAAAGATGATGAGGGATACTTCTGGTTCAAGGGCCGCGGCGACGACGTGATCAAAGCCAGTGGTTATCGCATCTCGCCGTTCGAGGTGGAAAGCGCGTTGGCCGAACATCTCGCGGTGCTTGAGGCCGCGGCGGTGGCCACTCCCGACGCCGTGCGTGGCCACGTGGTCAAGGCCTTTGTCGTGCTGCGCGAGGGGCATCAAGCCAGCGATGCGCTGGCCGGCGAACTTCAGGCTTGGGTCAAGGCTCGCCTGGCACCGTATAAATACCCACGCCAAGTCGAGTTCGTCAGCGAGTTGCCGAAGACACAAAGCGGAAAGATCAAACGCCGCTTATTGCGCGATGCCGAGGCGTCGGACTAGGCCGCATCACGCCGTGTTGCCCGGGTTCAGCCTTGTGCCTCGGCAAAGGCCTGCTGCAACGCCTTTAGCCCCGCGGCTCCCTGGTCGCCACCGACCACGACGTTCACACGAACCTCGCTCGTGCTGATTATGCCCACGTTGATCCCGGCCCGGGCCAACGCTTCGAACATGCGGATGGCCACTTCGGCGTGACTGCGCATACCGATCCCGGTGACCGAGAGTTTGGCCACTCCCGGGGCGCTGGACACCGGGCCACACCCCAACTTGGCGCTGAGCCGGCGCGCCAGCTTTTCGCTCTTCTGAAGCGTGTCACGCGGGACGGTAAAGCTGATCGTGGCCCGACCGCCGCGGGCGTAGCTTTGCACGATCATATCGACGAAAATTCCCGCGGCACCAATCGCGTCGAATACCGATGCCGCGATGCCCGGATGGTCGGGAACATCGCTCAGCGTGACGCGGGCTTGCGATTCGTCGAGCACGATTTCGTCGATCGCCAAAGCCTCCATGGCCTGCAAACGCTTCACGACGTCGATGGCATGGCGGGCAACCTCTCCTTGCGGAGCATTCCCAGTCTGCTGAGTCGAGGTCGTCGTGGTGGCGGCCTCGGGCGCTTTTTCCAGTCCGAACGTGCGGTGGACGATGCGCAGCGCCGCCTCGGCATATTCCCGGGCAACCAGTGCCGAAATCTTGATTTCGCTGGTTGTGATCATCAGCATGTTGATGCCCGAGTCGGCCAACGCGTGGAACATCCGCGATGCCACGCCGGACTGTAAGGCCATGCCCAAACCAACCACGGAAACCTTGCCGACCGTGTCCTCGTGATAAAATCCTTCGGCATCCAGCTCTCGAGCGGCTTCTTCCACGGCGGCAAGCGTGACGGGCAAGTCGTTGCGTAAGACAGTAAACGAGATGTCCGCCTTCCCATGCTCGCCAATGTTTTGCACGATCATGTCCACCGTGACGTTGCGCGAGGCGATTTTGGAGAATACGGCCAAACTGGTTCCCGGTTGGTCGGGTACGCCGGTTAGCGTGACCAGCGCCTCGTCTTTGATCACCGCGCAGCCGCTGACCGGCCGGTTGGACGGTTCGGGGGCCTCCACGATCATGGTTCCGGGGGTGTCGGAAAAGCTGCTCCGTACGTGGATCGGCACGTTGAATTTTTTGGCGAACTCGATCGCGCGGCTGTGCATCACGCCGGCCCCCAAGCTGGCCAGTTCGAGCATTTCGTCATAACTGACCTGCCTAAGCATGCAGGCTTCGGGAGCAAGTCGCGGATCGGTCGTGTAAACGCCATCGACGTCGGTGTGAACCTCGCAGAGGGCGGCGTTCATCACCGCCGCCAAAGCGACGGCCGTCGTATCGCTGCCGCCGCGGCCGAGCGTCGTGATGTTGTAGTCCGCATCGATACCCTGAAAGCCGGCGACGATGACGATCTTGCCCTCGTCGAGCGCGCGCTGCATACGCTCGGTGGAAATCGATTGAATCCGGGCCTGGGTATGAATGTTATCCGTGCGGATGCCGACTTGCGCGCCGGTGAAGCTGATCGCCTGATGCCCCAGGCGATCGACGGCCATCGACATCAGCGCGACGCTGACCTGTTCGCCGGTGGCCAGCAGCATATCCATCTCGCGGTCGGGCGGATGGTCGCTGATCTCGGCGGCCAGCTCGACCAGCGCATCGGTATTTTTGCCCATCGCGCTGACGACCATCACCACTTGGTTCCCCTCGCGTTGGGCTCGGATCGCCTTGCGCGCGGCAGCGAGAATTTTTTCGCTGTCGGCAACGCTCGTGCCACCGAATTTTTGTACGATCAGGGGCATTCGCGGCCTCAATCAACGGTCGTTTCACCGAGAAAGTAACTCATCAGCCGATGGCCTTCGCTGAGCGCCAAGTCAGAGGCGGCGGCGGTTTCTTCGTTGTAGGCTCGGGCCGCATCCGCGTCGATTCCCGTTCCGCAGAGGGCCAGCGGGACCGCGCCGTGGCTATGCGTCTTGGTCCGTAGCGGCGTGGGGTGATCGGGCGTGACGAGAATGCGGTATTCACCCTGCGCGCGAAGTGCCTCGTGCAACGGACCGACGATTTCGCGGTCGATCGCTTCGAGCGCCGCGACTTTGGCCGCCAGATCGCCTTCGTGCGAGGCCTCGTCGGTTGCTTCGACGTGCACACAGACCAAGTCCGTATCGTCCTCGCTAAGGGCCTCGATGGCGTATCGCCCTTTGGCCACGTAATCCGTGTCCAGGTAACCGGTCGCCCCGGGGACATCCACTCGCCGCCAATCAAGCAGCGCGGCCAATCCGCGCAGCAGATCGACGGCCGTGATCATCGCCCCCCGTTTGCCGTGCAGCTCCGCGAACTTGGGAAGCGCCGGTGTACGCCCCAAGCCCCACAACCAAACGTTGGTCGCCGGCAGCTTGCCCTCACGCCGCCGCGCGGCATTCACCGCGTGATCGGCGAATACCTCGACACTGCGGCTCATCAATTGGTTCAGCATGTCACTGCCCGGGCCACGCGGATAGTCGTCGATCACGGGTTTGTCGGTCAAGTCGTGCGGCGGCGTCGTGCGCGTGTCTTGGCTGAACTGCGGCTCCTCGCCAGAGGCACTACGATACAGCAACAGGTTGCGATAACTGACGCCGGGCTTGAACTCCAGCCGCGAATCGCCCAATTGCTTTTGCGCCGCTTCGAGCAGTTGCCGCGCTTCAGCGCTCGAAATTTGATCGGCCGTGAACGATCGCATGATTTGATTTTCGATCGTTACCAGATTGCAGCGAATGGCCCAATCGTGAGGGCCCAGCTCAATCCCCTGAGCCGCGGCTTCCAACGGCGCGCGGCCGGTGTAATAGCGCGTCGGGTCGTAGCCCAACAGGCTGAGGTTGGCCGTATCCGATCCGGCCGGTAGATGGGCCGGCACATGGTTCGCGCGCCCCACCACGCCCGCGGTAACGATCGCATCCATCTGAGGTAGCGCGGCCGCGGCAAGCGGCGTTTGGCCACCGAGCGCCTCTTGCGGCTCATCGGCGCACCCGTCGGGAATGATGATGGCGTATTTCATGGCTTTAACCTAAGCTCGCGGCTCTCGCCCCAAGGGAAAGTGGCCGCTTTTCGAGGGTCATCACGATCAATCGCCTACACGCAACCGCACGCTTTTCGAGCGGACGCACGACAGCCGATCGATTTCATCCACCGCCGCGTGGCTAGATCCCTCTGTGGTTACGTGTGTCATGATCACCAGCGGCACAATCGCCACATCGGGATTTTCGGCCTCATGCTGAATGACCGAGGCGATCGAAATGCCATGGCGACCGAGTACCCCGGCGATCTCGGCCATGACGGCCGGTCGATCGTCGACGTCAAAACGCAGATAATAACGGCTGGAAACCTGGTTGTCGCCCAGCGGCGCGACCCGCGCGTGGCGCGAAGACCACAACTCCAGCGTGCGAAAAGTGATCGGGGTTCGTCCGACCGCCGTATCGATCAGATCGGCGACCACCGCCGAGGCGGTCGGCATCTGGCCGGCGCCAAGCCCATGAAAGAAAACTCGCCCTACGGCATCACCCACCACGCGCACGGCATTGTACGCTCCGCGCACTTCGGCTAGCGGGGTTCCAACACGCACCAACGTGGGCGAAACGTGCAGTTCCAGTCCTTCCGCAACGAGCCTTGCCACGGCAAGCAGCTTGATACGATAGCCCAGCTCCCTGGCGTAACGCAGGTCGGCGGGATTCAGTGTATCAATTCTCGCTCGCGGAATGTCGCTCCAGTGGACTCGAGCCCCAAAGGCCAGATGGGCTAGAATGGCGAGTTTCTGGGCCGCGTCCGTGCCATCGACGTCCATCGTCGGATCGGCCTCGGCAAAGCCCAGACGTTGTGCTTCGGCAACCGCGTCTGCATAGGCGGCGCCGGTTTCCTCGAGCTGGCTGAGAATAAAATTGCTCGTTCCGTTGAGAATCGCGTGCAACGATTGGATCTGGTTGGCCGACAAGCACTGGCCGATGTTGGTGATGATCGGGATGCCCCCGGCGACCGAGGCCTCGAAGGCAATCGAGCGTCCCAGTTCTCGGGCCCGATCGAACAGCTCGCCGCCATGTTCGGCCAACAAGGCCTTGTTGGCCGTGACCACGTTCTTGCCGCTTTCTAAAAGTTGGAGCATGATCGTCCTCGCCGGCTCGAGGCCCCCGACCAATTGCGCGACCACCTCGATCTCGGGGTTGCCGGTCACATCGCCGAGGTCATCACTGAGCACGCCCTGGGGCAATTCAAACTGTCGCGGACGTTTCAGATCGCGAACCACGACTTTTTCCAACCACAACGTACGGCCGGCGTGCCGAGCCGTACGGTCCCCATAGTCGAACAACAGGCGAGCCACGCCCGTTCCGACGGTTCCCATGCCGACGATCGCGACTTTGCTTTTTTCCATCGAAACGTCAGCACCCCCGCCATACGGTCGCGCAAGGATCCATGGTCGTTTATTGAGCGGTTTCGGCCGCCCCGCGCGACCGCCGATGTTCGCGCGGCCCCGGCATGAAGTTTCCATGTGTCCGGAGCGGGCGATTTTTTTAATGCAACACCGGCAAGTACAACGCTGTTTGAAATACGTCGCAAACCGGCCGCGGCGGCACGCATGCCCTACAGCGGCGATATGAAGGCATTGCCAACCGCGGGGAAAGAGCCATCGTAAATTCGCCCGCCGGCACCCGTCAAGCAGTGCGCATGCGCCGACACAACGAACACGCCTTTGTCGCAAGTGCGGCCCCGCCGCATGGTGCTGCCGACAACGCTCGCGGCTGCATGCCAATGGGGTAACCCGTGATCGTTGAACCCGGGGCCATTCGCTCTACCGTCGATGTTTCATGCTCGGGGGGGTGACGAGGCGCAAAGGGGCGGGCTTGAGATCATGTCCAACCGCTCCTAGCATGGGCGCACCTTGCAACCCACCCCAACGGGCGTTTGGGGCGACCCGCTTTCGATCGGCCAGCGGCCGGATCGCCCTGCACGTGCCCGACCCGACGCGAATGAAACTAAAATGATGGATGAATCCGCAAGAGATTTTTTCTTCCAACTGCTTGAGACACCAAGTCCTTCCGGTTACGAACGGCCGGTTCAAGAGCTGGTCCGGCAGTACGTGGCGCCCTTTGCCGACGACGTTCGCACCGATGTGCATGGCAACGTGATTGCCGCGATTAATCCCGACGCGTCGCCCCGAGTGATGTTGGCGGGCCACGCCGACCAAATCGGGCTGCTGGTTCAGCACATTGACGAGGACGGATACGTCTATGTGCAACCCATCGGAGGGTGGGATCCCCAAGTGCTCATCGGACAGCGACTTACGGTCTGGGGCCGAAACGGTCCGGTGACCGGGTTGATTGCGCGCAAGCCGATTCATCTGCTAACCGAGGAAGAACGCCGGCAGGTGCCGAAAATCAAGGACTTGTGGCTCGACCTTGGCGCCAAGGACAAGAATGACGCCGAGCAATCCGTCGGTGTTGGCGACCCGGTGACGCTCGACTTGGTCCACCGGATGGTGAAGAACGACCACGTGATCTCACCGGGAATCGACGACAAGTGCGGGCTGTGGGTCGTCATCGAGGCGCTGCGCAGGGCAGTAAAAAAACGCCCCCCGTGTGCCGTGTTCGCGGTTTCCACCGTTCAGGAAGAAATCGGCTTGCGGGGGGCCCAAACCAGCGCCTTTGGCATCGACCCGCATGTCGGGATCGCGGTCGATGTAACACACGCCACGGACTGCCCCACGATCGACATGAAGCAAGAGGGCGATGTGCGTCTCGGCGGCGGACCGGTGCTCTACCGGGGCCCCAACATGAATCCCCGCGTGGTCCAGCGGCTCATCGAAGCCGCCGACGACCGCCAGATCCCGTTCCAGTCGGCCGCCATATCGCGGGCCACGCCGACGGACGCCAACGCCATGCAGCTTAATCGCTCCGGCATGGCGACCGGATTGGTGAGCATCGCAAATCGCTATATGCACAGCCCGGTCGAGATGATTTCGCTCACCGACATCGATCACGCGGCTGAGCTGCTGGCCCAATTCGTGGCCGGCACGACCGCCGCCGATGACTTCACGCCGTAAGGCCCGCACCACACGACCGTCAATGGGGCTGCCAATTTGGCACCTAGACCTTGAGGTCCTTCGAGGCGGCATCCGATCCTTAATGTCAGGGAACACGCAAGGCATTTCCATTAGGCAACTTACAACGTTCTCGGGGCCATTGGCATAACGGTTGCTACGTCACGCAAGACGAAAGCAACGGCTGCCAGTCGGTGGTTGTCGTCGAACTTGATCGTCTAACTAGCTAGGTAGCGGGCAAATTCCCGCTACCCGCCGCGCAGAGTTGCCCGTAAAGAGAAGCTTGGGCTGGCCGTGTCGCGACCAACGAACATGAAAGCAGGAGGAGAACCGCTGTGGCAAAACAGATGGTATTCGATGATGACGCCCGACAGTCATTGGCCCTGGGCGTAGCCAAGCTGGCGAGGGCGGTCCGCAGCACGCTAGGCCCGCGTGGCCGAAACGCGGTGTTGGACAAAGGCTGGGGATCGCCAAAGGTCACCAAAGACGGCGTGACGGTGGCCGAGGATATTGAGCTGGAAGATCCTTACGAGAATCTTGGCGCTCAGCTTGTCAAGGAAGCGGCCAGCAAGACAAACGATGTCGCGGGTGACGGAACCACGACCGCCACGGTCTTGGCCGAAGCGATCTTCAAGGAAGGCCTGAAAATGGTGGCTGCCGGAGCCGATGCGATGGCGCTGGGTCGCGGAGTTCATCAGGCGGTCGATTGCGTGGTCGAGGCGATTCGCAAGCAGGCAAAAGCGGTCAACGAGAAAAGCAAGCAGGAAATCGCACAGGTCGCCGCCATCGCCGGGAACAACGATCCTTCCATTGGTGCCGTGTTGGCCGACGCGTTCATCAAAGTCGGCAAGGACGGCGTCATCACGGTCGAAGAAGGTCGGCAGACCGAGACTTACGTCGAGGTGGTCGAGGGAATGCAATTCGACCGTGGCTATCTCTCACCGCACTTTGTCACGGACCCTGACCAGCAAGAGGTTGTTCTGGAGAATTGTTGCCTGCTGATTTTCGAGGACAAAATCTCCAACGCCAAGGATTTGGTGCCTCTGCTCGAAGCGGTCAGCAAAGCGAAGAAGCCACTGTTGATTATCGCCGAAGATGTCGAAGGCGAGGCACTGGCCACGTTGGTCGTAAACAAGCTTCGTGGAATTCTTAGCGTCTGTGCCGTGAAGGCCCCCGGGTATGGTGACCGCCGAAAGGCGATGTTGGGTGACATTGCCGTGCTTACCGGCGGGAATGCCATTTTCAAGGATCTTGGCATCTCGCTGGATGCCGTAAAGCTGAGTGACCTGGGAACCGCGCGAAAGGTTACGATCACCACGGAGAACACGACCGTTATCGGAGGACGTGGCCAAAAGTCGGAAATCGAAGGTCGTGCCGAACAGATTCGCCGTGAGATCGAGGGTACCGACAGCGAATACGATCGTGAAAAGCTGCAAGAGCGGCTTGCCAAGCTGGCCGGCGGCGTTGCACAGATCATGTGTGGCGCGGCAACCGAGACCGAAATGAAGGAACGCAAGGCGCTGATCGAAGATGCCCGCGCCGCGACACAAGCGGCCCTGGAAGAGGGCATCGTTGCCGGTGGCGGCACAACGCTCATCCGCGCAGAGAAAGCCCTCAACAACTTGTCACTCAAGGGTGACGAAGCCTTGGGAGCCCAGATTGTCGGGAATGTTCTCGATTATCCTCTTCGCGCCATTGCCGAAAATGCCGGACACGACGGCGCCGTAATCGTCAATCGCGTCCGTCACGCCAAGGGCAAAAACCATGGATTCGATGCGGACAAGGACAAGTACGGCGATCTGATCGAGGCTGGCGTGGTCGACCCGGCGAAAGTCGTTCGCTCAGCTTTACAAAACGCCGCCAGCGCGGCCTGTCTGCTGCTAACCACCGACGCGCTCGTCACCGACATTCCTCAGGAGGAAGAAGACGAGGGCGCCCACCATCATGACGACCACGGCATGGGCGGCATGGGCGGTGGAATGCCTGGCATGGGCGGCATGGGCGGTGGAATGCCTGGCATGGGCGGCATGGGCGGTGGAATGCCTGGCATGGGCGGCATGGGAGGATTTTAATTCAACCGGCTCCGGGCCGACTTGCGCGGCTGGCGATCAGCACCGATTTTCGACTCAGGCTCGCGGAGGCCACTTTGAGCATTGGTTGAACCGCGCACCCTCAAGAAATTGAATATGAACTGAACTTCTGAAAGGGATAAGAAATGGCGAAATCACTGAATTTGCGTCCGCTGGACGATCGCGTCGTTGTGGAACCGTGTGAGGCGGAAGAGACCACGGCCGGGGGGATCGTGCTTCCCGATACCGCCAAGGAAAAGCCTCAACGCGGCACCGTGTTGGCCGTGGGGTCCGGGAAGCTGCTCGATAGCGGTGAGCGTGGCTCCCTTTCGGTGGCCGTGGGCGACGAAGTCATTTACGGCAAATATGCCGGCGCGGACATCGAAGTCGACGGCAAAGAAGTCAAAATTCTCCGCGAGACCGACGTGCTGGCCAAGGTTGTCGGCTGAATCGGCCGCCCAGGGTACCGCCGGATCTCGCATACGCATTCAATCCAATAAGGAGCCGCAACCGTGGCGAAACAACTTTTGTTCGAAGATCGCGCGCGAGCCAAGATGCTACGCGGCGTCGATAAGCTGGCTGACGCGGTCGCTGTCACCATGGGGCCCACGGGCCATAATGTCATTATCGACAAGTCGTTCGGTGGCCCCACGGTCACCAAAGATGGTGTGACGGTCAGCAAGGAAGTCGAACTCGAAAACTCCTTCGAAAACATGGGGGCCAAGTTGGTCAACGAAGTGGCCTCGAAAACATCGGATGTGGCCGGCGATGGCACGACAACGGCCACGGTTTTGGCTCGAGCCATTTTGCGTGAAGGGCTGCGAAACATCACTGCGGGCAGCAACCCGATGGCTGTTCGCCGTGGTATTGAAAGGGCCGCCGAGGCGGCCATTGGCCATCTAAGCCAGCTTGCCAAACCCGTCGCTACGAAAGCAGAAATTGCCCAAGTCGGCACGATCAGCGCCAACAATGATCCGGAAATTGGCGACCTTCTGGCCGACGCGGTTGAAAAGGTGGGCAAAGACGGAGTCATTACCGTCGAGGAAGGCAAAACCACGGAAACGGTTCTCGATCTGGTCGAAGGCATGCAGTTTGACAAGGGGTACTTGTCCCCCTACTTCGTCAATCGGCCCTCCGAGATGGAATGTGTGCTTGAGGACGCCATGCTGTTGATTCACGAAAAGAAGATCAGCAGCATTCGCGATATCGTTCCTATCCTCGAACAAGTGAGTCAGTCGGGCCGGCCGCTGTTGATCATTTCCGAAGATGTTGAAGGCGAGGCGCTGGCCACTCTGGTGGTCAACAAGCTGCGCGGCGTGCTGAACGTTTGTGCCGTCAAGGCCCCCGGTTTCGGAGACCGCCGCAAGGCGATGCTCGCGGATATCGCCATCCTGACCGGCGGAACGCTGATTAGCGAAGATCTTGGCATCGATCTCGAAAAGCTCACGCTGGATCAGCTAGGCCGTGTCAAGCAGGTGACGGTCGACAAAGGCACCACGACACTGATTCAAGGTGCCGGAAAGCAGGCGGACGTTCAAAACCGCATCAGTCAGATTCGTAACCAGATTGAGCAAACCGATAGCGAGTACGACCGTGAGAAACTTCAAGAGCGGCTCGCCAAGCTAACCGGTGGTGTGGCGGTGATTTCCGTCGGTGCGGACACCGAAGCTGATATGAAGCAAAAGAAGGCGCGCGTCGAAGATGCCTTGCACGCCACGCGTGCGGCGGTTGAAGAAGGCGTTTTGCCTGGTGGCGGGGTGGCCTTGCTTCGCTGCCAAGAGGCCGTCGAGAAGGTTCGCGGTTCCGCTCGCGGTGACGAAAAAGTCGGCGTGGATATCGTGCTCCGCACGCTCAGCGCGCCAATGAAGCAGATCGCCGATAACTGTGGTGTCGACGGTTCGGTGGTGGTTGACAACGTGCTGCAAAAATCGAACAACTTTGGCTACGACGCCAACCAGAGTGAATATGTCGATATGATCAAACGTGGTGTGATCGATCCGCTGAAGGTCGTTCGCACGGCCTTGGCAAACGCCGCCAGCATTGCCGGGCTGATGCTGACCACCGAAACGCTGGTGACCAATTATGACCGCAAGGAGAAGGCCCCGGAAGTTGAGGGCAGCATTCACTAGGGGCGAGGCCAAGGGATCGTAAATCGTTGAATTTGGGTCGCCCCCGGTGGGCGGCCCATTTTTCAGCGCGAGGGGAAGAGCTCTTTGCGAGCCCCTCCCTTTCAGCCCAACACGCCCTAGCGGCGCATACACGGTGCGTACCGCATCCTATAATTGTTGAGATAGACAAAAACGGCCGATCAACGCAAACCATGGTAACCATGACTGATAAGCGCGACTATTATGAAGTGCTCGGCGTCTCACGAAGCGCTTCCGATGAGGAGATTAGCGACGCTTATCGAAAGTTGGCGATTAAATATCACCCCGACAAGAATCCCGGCGACGAAGTGGCCGTGGTGCGATTCAAAGAGGCCGCCGAGGCATTTGAAGTGCTCGGCGATCGCGAGAAACGGCCTCGGTACGACCGCTATGGTCACGCCGGCATCGATGGATCCGGGGCGGGAGCACCGCACTTCACGGACATCAACGACATCTTCGAGGCGTTCGGAGACGTCTTTGGTGACTCGGTTTTGGGCGATCTCTTCGGCCGCCGAAGCGGCGGAAGACGCGTTCACAAGGGCGCCGATATCCGTTGCGACGTAACGCTCGATCTCGTCGAAGCGGCTCGCGGCGTTACGAAGAACATCGAATTCCAGCGGCACGAACCATGTGGAAAATGCCAGGGAACCGGTCGAAAACCGGGAAGCGAAGCCTCGACCTGCGAGTATTGCGGCGGGCGCGGCTCGGTCATTCAGTCCTCGGGGATGTTTCGTGTTCAAACCACGTGCCCCGGATGCAAGGGAACCGGCGTCTATGTGAAAGACCCTTGCAAGAAATGTGCCGGCGCAGGCTTCGTGCCAAGCCGAGTAAAACGCGAAGTGATGATCCCACCGGGCGTCGATAACGGAACGCGACTTCGTTTACAAGGCGAAGGGGAGCCGAGTCCTGACGGCGGACCCGCCGGCGATTGCTATGTCTTCATTCACGTGAAAGAGCACTCGCTGTTCCATCGCGACGGCCCCCACCTGATTTGTCACGTGCCGATCACTTATCCTCAGGCCGCCCTGGGCGGTGAAATCGAGGTTCCCTCGCTTGCCGGCCGCCAGCAGATCACGATTCCACCGGGAACCCAATCGGGAGACACGTTCAGGTTGCGCGGCCAAGGCATGCCCGACCCTCACCATCGCGGAGTGGGTGACCTGGTCGTCGAGGTGGCCATCGAAGTGCCCGAGAAACTGACATCACGCCAAGAGGAACTGCTGCGGGAACTTGCCGAGTTGGAGCACCAACACGTCGCTCCGCATCGAAAGAGCTTTTTCGAGTCCGTGCGTCACTTCTTTTCCACGCATGATTCGAACGAACCCACGGAGACATCACGGTGAGCAAATCCGACGCTCAGCGGTCTAAAGTGAACGAGCCACAGCGTTCTGGTGAAGAAGCCGGCCAGCGGCAAAGCGAGACATCGCAGGCCACCGCGCAATCTTCTGCCTCGAATCAGTCCGCCGGCGAAGGCCTTGCTGAAGAATTGGCCGCGGCGAAAGATCAGGCATTGCGCGCGCATGCCGAACTGGAAAATTATCGCAAACGCCAGCAGCGAGAACTGGAAGAAACTCGCCGCTACGCGGCGCTGCCCTTGCTGCGAAGCTTATTGCCGGTCGTGGACAATCTTGACCGCGCGATCGAGGCCGGCGCGCAATCGGCAGACGCCGCTTCGTTGCTCGAAGGCGTCAAGCTGGTTGCCCGCCAACTTCACGAAGTCTTGAAGCAGCGTGGCTGCACCGAGATCGAAGCGCGACACGCGACCTTCGATCCCAACAAACACGAAGCGCTCATGCAACGCGCCGATTCCGAACACCCGGCCAACACGGTGATCGAAGTTGTGCAACCCGGCTTCCAATTGCACGGCCGTGTTGTTCGCCCGTCCCAGGTCGTAATTTCCACGGGACCGCCTGACGCAAACTCCGAAGATTGACCACGCCACGGCCCCACTTTTGGTTGAGGTACCCGAATGCCCACCTACGATTATGTTTGTGATGCCTGCGGGCACGAGTTTGAGCTGTTTCAGCCGATCACCGAAAATGCGAAACGCAAGTGCCCGAAGTGCGGTCGCCAGAAACTGCGTCGATTGATTGGCTCCGGAGCGGCGATCGTCTTCAAAGGGTCGGGCTTCTACCAGACCGACTATCGCAGCGAGTCCTATAAAAAAGGCAAGGCCGCCGACAAGCCTCCCACGGAAAGCTCCTCGGGCGACAAGGCCAAGAAAACAGGCAAAGCTGACAAAAAATCCTCTGGCTGACTCACAGCCCTCTTGGCGTGAAAACGCAATCCGCAAGCACACCTTGCCTGGCCGGAAAAAGAGGATTTGACGGTTGTCTCGAAAACCGTGACACGAAAGAAGCCCGCGGGAGGCAATACCAAAACCGCCCGTGACAGGCGGTCGGGTGAACTGAGCTTCTTTAGAAATGGCCCGGCGCGGCGATCAAGCCTCGGACCAGCGAACCATCTTCCGTGTTCCAAAGGCGAACCTCGCCGTCGTAGCCACCCGAGGCAAGAAGATGGTTGGCCCCCAGATAGGCAAGCGAAAAGACCCAGTCGGCGTGGCCCGAATAGTTCCGTACCAGTTTCCGCGTCTCGGCATCGTGTTGTCGGACGATTCGGTCGGCCGAGGCGGTAAAGACTTGGCCGTCGGCCAGAAGCAAATCATAAATGTCGCGGCCGAAACCGCCGATTTCAGCGATTTGCTTCCCGTCGGCAGGGTTCCAAATGCGAACCCGCTTGTCGCGACCGGCTGAAAAAACGGCTTTGCCATCGGGCTTGAAGGCCACGGCAAACACGACGTCGCCGTGGCCGCGAAAGGTCGCCAACGACTCACCGGTCGCCGTGTCGAAAATCTTCGCTGTCTTGTCCCGGCTGGCCGTGGCCAAACGGCTGCCGTCATGGTTAAAGGCAACGTCCAACACCCAATCGGCATGGTCTTCGATCAACACCTGCTGCTCACCGCCGGCCACGTCGAAGATTCGCACCGTACGATCGGCCGAACAGCCCGCCAAACGTTTGCCATCGGGTGAAAACTCGACGCCGAGCGCCACATCGGCCATCGTCGCCAACGACCGCACAAGTTGGCCGTTATCAGCTCGGTATAAGCCGATCTCGCCCGAACTACCGGGCGTACCGGCTGCCACGGCCAGCAGCGAGCCATCCGAACTGTAGCTTAATCCGTAAACGCGCTGGTCGACGTCTCGGATTCGCCGTGCGAGCGATCCATCGGCCGTGTGGAGAACGATCACTTCATGATATCCACTCACGGCCAACTCGCTGCCATCGGGCGAGAAGGCCAGCGCCGTAATCGGCAGCGGTCGCCGGTACGTCTCCGGGGGGTCAGGATGCGCACGCCGCGGAATAAGCGATGCGAGCGGCGTCTTCACGTCCTTGCCGTCGAACTTCGCACCCTGGTCGATCCAATGTTGGATAAGCTGCACTTGCGCAGCCGGAAGGGGGTCGGCCTCACTCGGCATGCGCCGATCCTCGTCTTTTTCGCAAAGTCGCAGGAAAAGCTCGCTTTGAGCCGCGCTGCCCGGTGTGATCGAAGGGGTGCCGCTGACACCTCGCTTCAGCAGATGCTCGAAATCGAAAAGCTGAAACTCGCCCTCCGGGTCGTCTTGCCCGTGACAGGCCAGACATTGCTCGACTAGGATCGGCGCAACCTGGCGACGGAAGCTGACCACCGGCAAACCGGCTGCGGGATCATCCGCCTTCGCCCCCTTAGCCGCTGGTTGAGGGTTCGCGGAGGAGGTTTTTTTGGGCGTCTCATCGCCGAACGACCGTGATGCCAGAAGCAACACGAACAGGGCGATCTTGCATGAGACGTGGAAACGCATGGGTAAGCGTATGCCTCGGGGAGTGACCCGCGACAAAGGGGGGCCGCGTGCAAAGTTCGAAAACGTCTCTTACGGCGCGATGTGCGCACAAAGCATCGCGGAAGGAAAGCGGCCGTAGGCGGTGAACACGAATCTACCGCCCACTGGGTCCGTTGCCCGCGCAGCGAGGATTGCCTTTAGCCGAGAAGCTCTCGAATTCACGCCAATCGCATTTTGCGCGACTGGCCAAGGGGCCGCGATGTCAAACTCAACGGCTGCTTCCACGATGGCCTCAAGTCACGTGAACCGCAATGCCTAGCCTTTACGGTGACGGATTTTCGCGCGCATGCGACGCTTCTTGCGCCCAACTTTCCGCCGCCCTTTTCCCGTTTTCTTCGTTCCCACATTGTCCTCCTGTTTTCGCCGTTTTGCGTCGAAACAGACCACCATCACCAACGCGGTGATGGTCCATAATCTGCTTATCTTAAAAGACCTTAGGGCAAAAGTTTGATCGTATCACACCGTCGCTCACGCAGCAACGCCCCCGGAACCCAGTTTGCCGGTCCACTCGGTGCCCCCCCGCCCTTGGTATGAACAAGCCGGTTGCCCTAAGGAGGGGCTACGGCTTTTCCGACGAATCGAATGACGCCGCGCTAGGGGCGATTGTCAGTCAACCGGCGTGCTGCGTGGGTAAGAGCCAAGCACTCTGAGCTGAAGCGTTTTGCGATCGAGCGCCGCGAGTGCCTTGCGCACACGCAAATCGCTTTCGTGTCCATTCATCTCGACAAAGAACAGATATCCGCCGTCGGGTCGCGAGATAGGGAACGATTCGATCCACGTCAGGTTCAGACGGTTACGTTTGAAAACGGCCATCGCATCGGCCAGCGCGCCGGGCTTGTGTTCCACCTCGAACATGATCGCAACTTTGTCCTTGCCGGTTCGATCGGCCGATTGCTTTCCAATCACGGCAAAGCGTGTCAGGTTGGTCTGGTTATCTTCAATGTTCTTGGCCAGAACATCCAGTTCGTGGTGCACGCCCGCCTGATAGCTGGCGATGGCCGCAACCCCCTTTTTTTCCTTGGCAAGTTGAGCTGCCGCCGAGGTGCTCGTGACCTCAATCGTGCGGGCCTGGGGCAGGTGCCGAGAAAGCCAATTGCGGCACTGCGATAGCGCCTGGGGGCGGCTGTAAACCTCGGTGATCTGCGCACGCGGACACCGGCCGAGCAACTGGTGATGAATCCGCAGTTGCACTTCGCCGCAGGCACGCAGCGGAAGGCGCGCAAACATGTCCAGCGTGTCCGCGATACGCCCGTCGGTCGAATTTTCCAACGGGACAAGCCCGAAGTCAGCCTGATCGCGGTTGACTTCCTCGAAAACGGCCGCGATGCTGCCAACCGGCACCAGTTCAACGCTTTGTCCGAATCGATGCAACGTCGCCAAATGGCTGTAGCTGTACTCCGGCCCCAGGAAGGCAACTCTCAATCGCCTTTCCAGCGCTCGTGATCCGCTGATGATTTCGCGAAAGACGGTCCGTATGCACTCATCCGGCAGTGGACCTTGGCTAAGCTCCTGCACGCGAGCCAGGATGGTCTCTTCGCGGCCCGGCGCATAGACGCACTGGCCCTGGGTGTTCTTAATCTCGCCGATCCGCAGGGCGAGCGTGGCCCGCTCGTTGACCAGCTCCACAAGTTCACGGTCAATGCGGTCGATCTTGCTGCGCAGCGTTTCGAGCGTCGCGGAGGGGCGCGCCGATTTCTTCTTGGATCTCGACTTCTTCTTTTTCGCCATTGGACCCATGACGTGAGCGGAGCGTCTGGCTCACGCAGTGTCGGTAAGCCTGCGTCAAATCAGCCGGAAGGCCGGCGCGAATCCCTTGTGTACTGGTGCCCCCCGGAAGTGTCAACAACTAGCCCAGGCATCTCTTGCCAAACGCCAACTTCGTCATGTTCACCTCGCCGGACACCAAGATCAGCAGGAGGCGATCCTCTCAAGCCGCCCCTGAGACACGCAAACAGCAAGGAGAAGCACACGGAACCGTGGGCGTGAAAAGGAACCATGCACAGTGTCAGCGACGATCTGTCAATATGGCAGCCTGGTCGAACGTTAAAGTTAGGCCGTGTCAAAATGGCAGCTTCAGCGAAGTTTGCCAATTTCAGTTGTTTTTCCCGGCCTGGATCCGATGTCGTAAAGTGTTTTTTTACAATCGTTTGCGGCATGTCCTCTGGCGAAGTCGCCAGGTGGCACGGGGTTTGCAAATCCTCGGGTTGTCACGTGCGTTGTCCGAGGCTTCGCATCTAGCCGAATGCCAACGATCGATCGCGTGCATCATGCAATTCAAGACACATTGTTGAAAACTTAGCTCATTTTACCAAGACGGTAGAATCATCCGGATGACAACGAATCAGGCGTTGAGAGCTTCTCGTCCGAACGTTGTCAGACGCGAGAAAGGAGTTATAGGCCATGGCCAAGGCTGAAAAAGGCGAAAAGATTATCGGAATCGATCTCGGCACGACTAACTCGGTCGTGGCGGTCATGGAGGGGAAAGAAGGCAAAGTCATTCCCAACGCCGAGGGCAACCGGTTAACGCCGAGCGTGGTCGCCTTTACCGACAAAGGCGAGATCCTTGTCGGTGAGCCGGCACGGCGCCAAGCGGTCACCAATCCGAAGCGAACGATCTACTCGATCAAACGGTTCATGGGCCGCCGCCACAAAGAGGTCAGCGCTGAAGAAAAGATCGTTCCCTACGAGATCGTGGGCGATTCGGACGATTTCGTGAAGGTCAAGGCCGGCGATCGCGAGTATACGCCGCCGGAGATATCATCCTACATTTTGCGAAAGCTCAAGGAATCGGCCGAGGCATATCTTGGTCACCGCGTGAACAAGGCGGTGATTACCGTCCCGGCTTACTTTAACGATTCCCAGCGGCAAGCGACCAAGGACGCCGGAGAAATCGCCGGGCTCGAAGTCGTGCGGATCATCAACGAACCGACGGCCGCCTCGCTTGCCTATGGTCTTGAAAGTAAGGTCTCTGAGAAAATCGCTGTGTTCGATCTCGGCGGCGGCACGTTTGACATCTCGATTCTTGAGCTGGCCGAGGGCGTTTTCCGTGTGATCAGCACGAATGGAGACACGCACTTGGGCGGTGATGATTTCGATCAGGCGCTGATCAACCATGTCGCCGACCAGTTCAAGAAAGATCAAGGAATCGATCTACGTACGGACACCATGGCCTTGCAACGTCTCCAAGAGGCTTGTGAAAAGGCCAAACGCGAGCTGAGCACCGCGGCAACGACGGATCTTAATCTGCCGTTTATCACGGCCGATGCCAGCGGCCCGAAGCACTTGCAAATGGCCATTTCACGTGCCCAGTTCGAGCAACTTATCGACCAGTTGATCGAACGCTGCCGTGGTCCCGTCAATCGAGCGCTGAAAGACGCCAAGCTCTCGGCAAGTGACATTGACGAAGTCGTTCTTGTCGGCGGTTCGACTCGTATCCCCAAGGTTCAACAACTCGTCAAGGAAATCTTCGGCAAGGATCCGCACAAGGGCGTAAATCCCGACGAAGTCGTTGCCATCGGGGCCGGAATCCAGGGTGGTGTGCTGGCCGGCGAAGTCCATGATGTCCTGCTGTTGGACGTCACGCCGCTTTCGCTGGGAATTGAAACGCTGGGTGGCGTGTTTACCAAGCTCATCGAACGCAACACCACGATCCCCACGGAGCGAAAGCAGGTTTTCAGTACGGCGGAAGACAATCAAACCGCCGTGACCGTCCGCGTCTTTCAAGGCGAACGCGAAATGGCGGCTGACAACCGTTTGCTCAGTCAGTTTAACTTGGAAGGCATCCCGCCCGCGCCTCGTGGCGTGCCGCAAATCGAGGTCAAATTCGACGTTGATGCCAACGGCATACTAAACGTTTCGGCAAAAGATCTCGGAAGTGGGAAAGAGCAGACCGTGACCATCGAGCAATCGAGCGGGCTGACTGAAAGCGAAATCGAAAAGATGCGCAACGACGCTCAGGAACACGCCGAAGAAGATAAAAAGAAGCGTGAATTGGCCGAGTTGCGAAACCAGAGTGAGACGCTTTGCTTCCAGTTAGAAAAGCTGCTCAAAGAAAATGAAGGCAAGCTCAATGACAACGACAAGCAGGCGGTCACGACGGCCATTGAGCACACGCGCGACGTGGCCAAGACGGACGATGCCGCGGCCATCAAGGCGGCGATCAACGAACTCGAACAGGCCTCGCACCACATGAGCAAGACGCTCTACGAAAAAGAAAATACCGCCTCGGCGTCTGAAGCCACCGCCGCCGAAGCGACGGCAGCCGGCGGCGACGACGGCCAACAGGGCGAGGATGAGGCGATCGACGCCGAGTTCGAGGTCAAGGAATAAGGGAACGCGAGACCGGCAGATTCATCAAAAAAGTTCATCAAAACGGCCGGCGCGCCAACTTGGCGCGCCGGCCGTTTTCGTTGGCTCGGCAAGTTGAACGCCATGTTCTTCGAAGGCCCAACCCCTGTACGCTCGCGTGAAAGAGAACGGGCGGGCCCGGCCCAAGGGCCGATCATAAGCGGCGGGGATCGTATTTCACCTGGCCCGGGCGGACATTATTCCTCGACGCCCCAATTGCGTAACACGTCATCAGCGCCCGGCGTGAGCTGGCGCACTTTTTCGATGATTTGCTGCCGCTGCGACGGCTTGGCCGATTTCATTCGCTCTGCCAGCTTGGCAAGCTTCTGACGACGATGTCGGCGTCGTTTGATTTCCTTCGTGCGTTCACTGCATCCCACGTCGTTTGGCTCCTGTGTTAGTTCGTCAAAAATGCCCCACTCCACGGTTGCCGCTCACCGGGTTGAAAACCGGCCGACCCTACCATCGATCTAAGCCGGAGAGCCGAGCCGTGAAGCAACGCCAAGAGTGCATTATGTAGAAGACGCTCAAGCAACCCCACTTACGGCTGTTGCGCGGTGCCGATTGACAACTGCCCTGTTTAACACGCCCGTGGCGACTGGTCAACGCAAACTCCTATCCGAAGAATGGCGAAATGGCGATCCTTG
>Ga0114931_10001144_pt1 | contig 33784 bp, 29 predicted proteins | sample 2SBtaG_FD_89579 | JGI IMG/M metagenome (GOLD analysis project Ga0114931, IMG submission 89579) | Deep subsurface microbial communities from Kolumbo volcano to uncover new lineages of life (NeLLi) - 2SBTROV14_V59a metaG | ecosystem: Environmental > Aquatic > Marine > Volcanic | place: Kolumbo...
TATCCAAATGTATTTAATTTTTCAACAAGCTCGTAAACCTTCTCTTCAAATTTATATATAACACCTTCTCTTTGATGTAATAGAATTTCAGAAAATTTTTTGTTCTCCTCAGATTGCCATCCTGCAATATTATCTATCTTGTTCGCTGCAACAATAAATGGTGTTTTTAAAGATTTTAAAATTTCAACAGCTTCAATTGTTTGCGGTTTAAATCCTTCATTAACATCAACAACTAAAATTCCAATATCTGAAATTGAACCCCCTCTTTTACGAAGTGATGTGAATGCCTTATGTCCTGGAGTGTCTATAAATAAAAGACCTGGAACTTTTATTGTGTCCTTAGGCAAAAAACCTTTCACTACTCTAATGATATCTTCTTTTGGAACTTCTGTTGCTCCAATATGTTGAGTAATTCCCCCTGCTTCTTTAGAAATTAATTTTGATTTTCTAATAAAATCTAGTAGTGATGTTTTTCCGTGGTCCACATGACCGAGTACAGAAACGATTGGTTGTCTTAAGTAACTCATTTTTCACTACCAAAATATCTAGAATAATAAGTACTCTTTTATAAAAGATTTGATTTGATGTAATTAAATAAATTTTCATGTGAACCAAATACTTTATCTGCATTAAATAAATACTCTTTTGAAACTGAAGTTGTAAGTGCAAAAACCTTCATTCCTGCATTTTTTGCAGATTCAACCCCCAACGGTGCGTCTTCTACAACTATACATTCTTCTTTTTTAAAACCACTTATCTCTAAAGCTTTTAGATAAGGGTCTGGTTTAGGTTTCCCATTAACAACATCATCTATTGAAATAATTGAAGCAAAAATATTAGGAAAAAACTTCTCAATAATAGGTACTGAAAAATCACTTGGGGAAGAAGTTACTACATATAATGTAACTCCACTTTTTTTTAAATTTTTCAACTTAGAGTTTATTTTATAGGTTTTAATGGAGCTATTTGATTCAGAAAAATATTTTCTCTTTTTTAAATAAATATTTTGTATTTCTTCTTCACTTACTTGTTTCTTGTTTTTTTTTGCAAACCACAAAATCGTTTCCTTGAATGAAAACCCTCCCAATTTATACAGATCACTCTCATTAACTCTAAGGCCTACCTCTTCTAAAGCCTTTTTCCAGGAATGTACATGTCCCGACATCGAGTCAATTAATACACCATCCATATCAAAAAAGATAGATTTAATCACTTTGTTCTTAAATCTCCTTTTTTGGAACATGTCATAAATGCCATTGTATCAAAAAAGATAGATTTAATCACTTTCTAATCTACAAATACACGAACTATTGCACGAAGTACTTTGTCATAAATTAATTTAATAGTATTTGAATTCCCAACCTGATTCTTTTGATTAGTTGCCTTTAAATATATCTCTAATTCTTTTTGATCGTCTGGAATTCCCTGAACTTGAGAACTAAAGTCCAAATTTAGTGTGAAGTTTCCTTCTTTTTGTCCTTTTAAATATTCATCTCCCCCAACTAATACTCTAACTATAGAAGGATAATTTAAGGTTGCATTTAAAACAATAGAAGGAATAACACTATGATAATTCTCTCCCAATTTAAACACACCATCTCCTGAAATTTTATTGAAAGTAATACTTGGAGGTTCTGTATAATACAATGTTAAAGTATCATTTACATCTGGAATGCCATCATTATCATCATCAGTGTCACAGGCATCACCTAAACCGTCACCATCTGTGTCGGTCTGATCAGGATTAGGTATGTTCTGACAATTATCAACATTATCATTAATGCCGTCATTATCATCATCAGAATCACAAGCATCACCTAAACTGTCTCCCACTAAACCAGGATAAAGAGGTGAAGGTAAATTATTATAATCCCAATTAGCTTGGTTTTCATTTGCAACATATGGACAATTATCGTTTGCATCATAATACGAATCCTCATCATTATTATCGCAGGCGTCTCCTCTAGCTGAACCTCCATAAGTATCATTTTGACTTGGATTAAATATGAAAGGACAATTATCTTCAAAATTCTCTACTCCATCACCATCTTCATCATTATTATCATTACTATCACATACATCTCCTATTTGATCATTATCACTATCTAATTGATTGGGATTAAAATCATTAGGGCAATTATCTCCTAATTTTACTCCATCACCGTCTTTATCATTATCACATACATCACCAATTGTATCATTATCTATATCTATTTGGTCAGAATTTGGTACGTAATGACAATTATCAACATTATCATTAATGCCGTCATTATCATCATCAGGATCACAAGCATCACCTAAACTGTCTCCTTCGTTTGAAGGCAAATTATTATAATCCCAATTAGTTTGCCCTTTATTTGAAACACTAGGACAATTATCTTCCAGATCTATAACTCCATCATGATCACTATCAACTCTTCTTAATGTGAAAACGTTGACATTAAACTGACTTTGTGAGGTTCCTTCAGCATAAAGAGCTGGACATACAAAATTATAATCATCAAATTGACATTGAGTTCCATTTGACAAACTTACAGTTTCAACAGGAACATCCGTTTTAATCTGTCCTTGAATTACACTATCCTCTCCTTGAGAAATATTAATGTCATTTCCTGTAAAATAAATTTTTACCTCCCCTCTTTCACTAAGTAAATCTGAAAAAGTTAAAGCACTTCCTATTTGAAACTTTTCATGGACAAAATTTCCTGCACTATCTGTTGCGTTAACTTGAATTTCTGATGAATCTGACAAATTATCTCCAATTATTAAACACCTATTAAAAACTGCAATCTTCTCCTCACATAAACTTGTTGTTGCGCTAATTCCATCAACAGAAACATTAATCTCATTTATTTCACTTAATGTTCCATCTACCAATATTTTATATGTTCCAAAATGATTTACTAAATAAACTTTTGGTGGTGTTGAATCCACACTTACAACCCCCTTTGAAACGAATTTATTTGATGATTCTTCAACACCTCTAAGATTCAAACTTCTAATTCCTTCTCTTTCTTGAACAGGTAATTTTTCAACATTCTTAACAAAATTTCTCCTCATATCAAAACCATCATAGGAACTAACATAATTAAATATTCTTGGCTTATCTGATGTTGAAAAAATTAATTCAAAAAAGTTTTTTTTCTCATCACCCACTCGAATTCCTGTCTTGGAATTATCTTTATATAAAACACCTCCAACTAAAGAAGGTTCTAATTTATTAAAAGATAAATCCCACCCATTTATATCTAAATTGGAAATTCCTGCAGTACCTAAGTTTATCTTAACTTCAAAATAATCTCCAAATCTCTTTACTTTTTCTCCTTCAATTTCAAAAGAATTCCAATCAAAATAAGAGTCATCTATCTTTCCTGTAATCTTAATATTTTCATCAACCACTGAGGATTTGTCAATATAATCTAATTCAATTTTGGGTTTTTCTAAATCACTAATATATTTAAAAGTTTCTTCATATTTATCCCTGGATGAATCGTAATAAACTAATGTGAGATTCCCCTCTTTTTTGTCTACATTAAAATTAATATGCACACTCCCATCTGCACTACTATGATAATCTAAAACTTCCTTTGAATCTAAAAATATGCTTTCAAATGAAACAGAATCGGTAGGTGTTAAAATTAATTCTTGTCTGCCTCTAGCAACAAATAAAATATCACCTAGGTTCATTCCATTGTTAACAGATACTTGTTCAAAAACTACATTGTTTTCATTTGCATTTATAGGAAACTTTTTTGTAACAATATGAGATAAAAAATCTGACACACTTAAAGTTACTGAGTTCGCAGTTACAGAATCGTTTGAAGTTAAACTGTAATAATCCCCTTGAACATCAAAATCCTCAAATTTGAAAGTTTTTCCACCAACATTCAAATTAATTGTTGAAACATTTACTCCTGAATCATCTTTAATTCTAAATACAAGTTCATCTAATGAATTAATATTTCTTTTTCCTACATATTCAACACTTGGTGCTTTGTTATCAAAGTAAACATACTGGGAGTATCTTTGATTATTCAAACCCTCTAAAACTACATAATTTCTTCCTTCCTTCAAATTTATAGTTTCATTAAATGAAAAAGACTTCTCTGGCGAATTTGCGTCAAATTTTTCAACTAAATGTTGGATTTTACCATTAACATATATTGCAAAAGGAGCATTCAAATTAACTTTTCCGACAACCTCTACAGTAGACTCTGAAACTCTCTTTGGAATTTCAACTCTTTCTAAAAACTGGAAATTAAGTTTTGTATAAAATACATCTACCGTCTTATTGACTCTATTTGATTCAACAAAAATATGGTTATCATCTTCATTTAACAAAACAAATGCTCCAAATTTACCGTTCTTGTCCGCTATGTGTTTAACTCCTTGAATATACACACTAGCACCTTCCACGTCCGAGCCAGTTAAAGTTCCTTGAACATAGAAATTCCTCTTAGTCGTAAGTAGGGTTCCTTGAGTCATTACTGTTTTTGAATTCAGACTTTCCAAGTCTGCAATTTGAATTTTATCTACATTTGAATTTTCATTTTCTGTTAACTCTGTACCACTATAAATTAATCTCTCAACTCTTTGAGACTCTAAATTATTATGAGAAACAACATAAAAATCAACTTTATTCCACGCCGGATTTAAATTATTTACAGTTAAATTATATTGACCATTAACTATTTCTTTAGATTGAAATCTATCTCCACCTTGAATTTGAGCCACTACAAATCCTGTGTTTCTAGATGTTCCCGTAACATAAATACTACGATTTGGTGTCGTAAGTCTCAATGGAACAACAGGTGGTAGAGGTTCAAGGTTATCAAATACAAATTCATATTTTGTAGTATTTACTATTCCACCTTTGTTTTTAGCCTTAACTTCAAATACGTATGCTCCTGGTTCTGTAAGTGGATTAATGTTTTTTACAATGTTCCCTTTTTTTTCAACTTTAATTAAATTTCCAGGGTTACCCTTGTTATACAAACTTACATTATAATCATCTAAAATGTTTTCGGGCGTGAAATTTAAATTAAACGTATTATATGAAGAAGATATAATTTCACAAGAATTACTTTCATCTCCAAAAGTGCAGTTCTGTGCAAAAATAGATTGAGAAAAAAGAATAATTGCTAAAAAAAATAAAAACTGCCTATATTTCATATTCAAAATTTCAAAAAGATACTTAAAAAGATTATGTATGAGATGCAAGTAGTAAAAAAACAAGATTATAGAAATAAGGACTTTACTTTAAGTGTTTTTTTTACTGCCAAAATTATTTGCTCGTTTAATTCAAATTTCATATACATAGAATTATCTAAAAAATTCTGACTTTCTTTTAATTTATTAAATGTTCCTTCTTTAAATTCATAAACTTCTTGGGTTGAGAATTCAATAAGATAAATTTTTCCTGAATAATTAAATATTTGAATTGCTTTATTATTCTCATCTTTTAATTGTAATTTTTTCTTTGATACTTCACCAAGTAGATCCGATTCTCTAACACCTTTAATTTCACTTAGAACATTTCTTACTTCTTTTAAGAATTTGTTTGCCTCTGTAATATTGATTTTTCCTTTATCATGTTCTTCTTTCAATTTAATTATACTTTTAATTGAATCTTTGACAAAGGGTGCAACTTTTGCTGTTTTCACATAATCTTTCTCAAAAAGAGAGATAATCTCTTTCTCAGATTTATCAGAATAACCTATTAGAGTTCTTAGCTGATTAATTAATTCATTATATGATGACTGCATTGATTCTTTAGTTCTGTTCTCAGAGATTTCTTCAAACATTTTTTTAACATTTTTAAGAAAATCTTCTGCCTCTGTAATCATCTTATCAAGGTCTTTTCCTTTAACTGATTTCTCTTTATTGTGTTCAAGTTCTTTGAAAAGTTTAACCGCCGCTTCAAATGCATCGTAATCTTTTTTTGTAACTGATTTTTCTTTTTCAACTAAAACTTCTTTAAAGATTTTTAATGTCTCTTTTGGAGTGGTAGGATTATATCCTTTAAGCATTAAAACTGCTTGAGCAGGATTTAAAAAAGCATAATATCCTTCATTCATAGCAATATCAGCAAACATTTTTTTTGCTCTATCAACTAATTGCGTCCCAGCATTCATATGCATATCTATTGCTTCAGGAGAAGGCCTAATTTTTCCTAACTTTAAAAGTTCTTTCCAAGCACTATATAATCCTCTATCATAAAAAGGAACACCGTCTCTTAGAAAAGTGAACATTACAGGATGTGCATCTTTTAGGGCGTCCCAAAAATCAGTTAATAAATAAACTTGTGCATGTATTTGAATTCCAGTAACCATCGCCACTTCTCGAATCATTTGCCAAACTATTCTTGTTAGTTGTTCTTTAACCTGAAGTCTTGGCATTCTTTTAACATCAGTATCATCTACTACAATAAATATATCAAAATCATTTGATTTTTCTCCTCTAAGCCATGAACCAGCTCCAGCATAAACTACAATATATTTTTCAAATTTCTGCAAAAGCATATTCTTGTGAATTTCAATTGTCTTTAGAGCAGAGATAAATCCTCGGGGGTCAGAGTATATCACCGAAGAACCCAGTTTTTTTAAATCATCATAAATTGAATCAAAACAATTTTCTCTTAAAATTGAAATACTTGTTCCAAAAAATTCTATATTCTTATTTTTTTTAAAAAAGTATCTTACAACTTCTTGACCATATTTGTCTTTTGTTCGCTCTTCAATTAAAAACTTATCAAATTCTTCACCTAGTAAAAATTTAGCATCAAAAAAAGAAACGGGTCTTTCAAAATCATCAAGTAAAAAATTAAAAGTCATCTTCTCAAAATTAGATTGGGGAACATTATTTTTAAGCTGAATCTCAGGAGTAATAAAAAAGCCCATTGATTTTTCTTTTGATTTCTTTTCAATTAATTTAGAAAACTGTTCAAACAAATTCTCCTCTTTTAGAAAGGCATTTTTAACATTTAAGGGAAGCCTTGCTAATTCTTTTTCAAATATCCCTTCTGTTTTTTCTTCTTTTTTTTCCATACAAATGTAATAGATAAATTATTTATAAGTTTTTGCAACAATTTGTATACGTCACAACATAGTGTACATAGAAATATTTATAAAATAAAAATAGGATAAATATACATGTTTAATGAAAAAATTCCAATTACTAAGGAAAAAAAAATTGCATTTAATGGAATATTTGACATAAGAGAAATATATAATTACTTAAAGGATTACCTTGAAAAGTCCCTTCACTATGATACAACTGAAAAAGAACTTATTGAAACAAATCAAAAGGGAACAAGAAAAATAGATTCTCATTATGAAGCAGAACTACAATACAATGACTATTTTAAAATTATTCTAAAATATAGACTCGAAGCCTCAGGCAAAGAAATAACAATTGAACATAATGGGAAAAATCTAACATTAACACAAGGCGCAATCTCCTTGAAAACTAACTCGTATATTGAATTAGATTGGCAAAATAAAAGAAGCAGATCTCCTTTTTCAAAGTTTCTAGATCAAATTTATTCCAAATATATTGGTAAAAAAGAAGTTGAAGAATGTGCAAGGAAAAACTCAAGTGATGTGGCAAATTTTATTAAAGAATTTAAAAAACTAACAAACATATATGTAAAATGAAAAAAAAAGCATCATCACAAGTTGGAATTGCAATTATTGTTATGGCACTTTTGTTGTTATTAGGTGGTATTTTTTTTGATACCTCTCCAAACGATCTTTATACAAATAAAAAAAAGGTTTCACAAAACGAAACTCAACTTCCTACATACAATGGAGAATATATTCCTGACACCTATTTATTTTACATGAAAGATTTAGATATTGGTAGACAAAATAGGGTAACTGAGAGTTTTCCAAACGTTGTATTAGGTTCAAAAAAAGAATTCAACACTGTGTACATTGGCAATAGTTTTAGATTAATGGCAAACCCTTTCACAAAAAATGAATATACTATCGAAGTTCAATTGTCTGAGCCCAAATATGTAAATTCACTTTTAGTTTATTTAAAACCAAACAGAATCGCTGGTGATCAAAAACTTAGAGTTAAAATTGGAAACAGAATTGTATCAGAAAATTTGGCAAGAGACTCAGATTTGCCAATTAATATACAAAATCTTGGAAAAAATAATGGAACAATCAGAATTACTTTTGAACTTGATAAACCAAAATGGTACTCATTATTTAATTGGAATAAGATGGATGTAGAAGATCTTCGAGTTGTAGAGATTGTTGAGAATACACAAAACAATAAGAGAACACTAAATTTTCAAGTGAAACCTAACTTCTTAGAACATGCTTATCTAAATTTAGTAGTGTCTTGTGATGATGCAAAAAAGGTATCAAAGGCCATTCGTGCAAGTGTAAATGGATTTATTCTCGCTGAATTTAATCCTGATTGTTCAAAAAGAAACAAAGCAGTAGTAAGTGAAATTCCACTAAATATTTTAGATCCAAAAAAAAATACACTTGAATTAGAAACCAGCGGTTATTACAAAGTTGCCTATAGTATTGATAAGATATATTACAATGATCAAGACATTTACACATTTACAATTAATAGTTTTAATGACATTATTGATGTTGTAATGTATGGTGATTTTGATAAAGAGCTTATAGATTTAAGAGTAAACTCTCAAATATTTTCTCTAAAAAGACACGAGATAGTATCCATTATTCCATTTTTAAGATTTGGAGTAAATGAAATTGAGTTCTTAAATAAACCCGTTGAAATTAAAGAATTAATTGTTGAAAAAAGTGAGTTTTTGCATTAGGATTTAGACTCTCCTATTAATTAATGGTATGAACACAGTATTTGGAAAGGTAAATTATATCAAAAAAATAAGTGTGAAAACTGTTAATAATATATTTGAAAGATTAAATGTTTGTTAGTTTCAATTTCCCCCTCAAAACAAAGTTCTTTAGTTAGAATCAGAAAAAACCTTCGAAAATAATAAGAAAGAATAAGAAGATATTTAAATTGTTACTACTTGTTGTCCGACAAATTTATAAATAAGAAAGTATTATAAAAAATATGGAAAGAAAATCTAATCAGTTAAGAAATTATGTTGTTGGAACATTAGTTGGTTTAGCAACTCTTGCAGGTGCTTACAATTTAGTCTCAAATGTGTCAATAGAAAGATTTAAAGATGAGAAACTTTGGGCTGTTTATTCAAACCCAGAAGCAAAAGAAGTTTCAAAAGGTTTAGAATTAACTCTTTATGGGAATAAGTTGTATCCTTTAGGAGTTAAGTCAGAATTCACTGGAATTCCAATTGCAACCAAAACTGATGTTAATGGTTATCCTTTAGAATTTTCTAAAAATGATACTTTAAGTGGAACAATTTCAATTAATCCTGAATATGGTAGGATTTTAACAACTGATAATGGGTCACAATATAGAGTTTCTAGAGTTCATGATTCAACATTTTTAGAAAAATTAAATTAATTCTTATAATATCTCAGTTTTTTTCTGATAAAAATAATATTTCATTTTGAGGGGGAAACTGTCGGCCACTTTGTTCCCTCGTCGCTCTTGCAGAGCTCCCAACTAACACCGTTTTGAAAGATTTTTCTTGCAGAAAAATCCCGAATTCGCTTTGCGAACTCTCTCAAAACGTGACTGTTATGTTTAATAAATCTAGAGTTCTAGAAAAAAAAAGGGCAAATAATTTGAAAGTGACTATCTTAAACCTTATTATTGTTTCAACCAGTAGTAACAAATTAATTAAATTTATAAACTTATAAATATTAATCTCCTATATGAGTTTAGAATTAGTAATTGAATCAGTTAAAAAACTAGATGGTTTAATTCAAAAACAATATACGAGACTAGGTCAAAAAATTCCTGATGAACACTTATATAAAGTAACTTCTGTAGCAAATATTCTTGGAGTAGTGGGAGCTTCTAATTGGGGTTCTTATCTTAGTTGCCCTCCATATCTCGTTGGTTTAATTAATGGTTTTATTTTAGAAGCAGATTTTGTTTATAATATGGAAGGTTTAACTGGTCATATATATAAAAATATTGGAGAAAGTAAGGCAATTGATCCAGTTATTAATTTTTTTCATAATTATAATAAAGTTGTTAGATTGCCAATTTTTTTGATTGGAATGGGTTTTCTAGGAAAGGGAGTTTTAGATGTTGCAAATTATGTGGTAAATAATGAACCATTAAATAATAATACTGCTATGAATATAATTACTGGGGCTGGTTTTTTGAGTTCTGCAACATCAATGTATCTTAAAGATCAAGATCCAAAGTCTTTAAAAAAATCTGAATCAAGAATTAAAAATTTATTTGTGGATTTATATAGAAAAGCTAAAGAATCAATTCATTTGCCTTCACCACAACCAGTTCCGATTAAATACTAACAATAGAATTTGCCCTTTTTTCTTTTTTTGCAGTTGGTTTGACGAACTCTAAATTTACTCTTTGGAATTCTTGCTTCGCAAAATCGCTTGCAGCTCATTACACCAAATTCCCCCTCTTCGAGTCGGAACTTCATTAAGCCCGATGTTATACGTAATTCAGAAAAAGCCCAACAAATTTATATATCCTAAAGGATTGGTAACTACTATGAATATTGTAAATAGAAAAAATATCAAACCAATTGAAGATGCTTGTGGCAAATTACAAGAATTATATAATTCTGACAATTTAAGTTTGTCTTATTCAATAATTACTAATAGCTCTAAATCACACAAGCATATCAAAATGGAAGAAGTTTATTTTATTGTGAAAGGAAAAGCCAAACTTAAAGTTGGGACTGAAATATTCACAATAAAATCAGGAGACGTTTTTTCTATACCAAAAGACAAATATCACAATATTCAAGATGTTGAAGAAACGATTGAATTGGTCGTAGTTACCAATCCTAAATTTAACCCTAATGATTTGATTTATTAAAGACTTTTTCTGAACTGCCCCTTTGGTCGATCGACTTGCAGAATCTTACCAAATTCACTTCGCAAACTTAATCAAATTTACTCTAATATATAAAATCTCTAACTAATAAAATTACAATAAATCTATTTTTCAATATTTTATAAAACTCTTTTTTTAACATTCATTTAGGTAATAAGCCTAAAATTAATGATAGTATAATCTATTATTTTTATCTTTATTTCTATTTTAATTAGAAAAAAATCAAATTTTTGTTTTTATTATTTTTAAACAATAAAAAAATTGAGTGACTTGAGTCGCTAATTATTTGGTTAGGAAAGGCTTTTGCCTTGTGTGAACACATATTCTCTATTAAACTCTTTAGTAAGTGCTGGCTAAAAATGTCGCCGAAGCTTCATTCGTACACCACACTCCTATCAAACTTGTCTTTTACAAGCGAGCAATGTATCTTTTTTAGAGGAGAGTTTCAGGCTTAGATGCTTTCAGCCTTTATCCCTATATGGCGTAGCTGCTCTGCATGCCCAAATGGACAACAGATAGACCAGTGGCCACGACCCGCCGTTCCTTTCGTACTAAACGCGTCTTCCTCGCAGATACTAACACTTCAAGCAGATATTATACCAACTGCCTCACAGCGTTGTAAACCCAGCTCACGAACCCTTTTAATGGGTGAACACCCCCACCTTTGGCAGCTTCTGCACTGCCAGGTTAGGATGAGCCGACATCGATGTAGCAAACCGCTCCGTCGCTGTGAACGCTCAGGAGCGACAACTCTGTTATCCCCGTGGTAACTTTTCTGTCAATCCAAGGCCCCACTAAGGAGCACATTGGAGATCGTTAGGCCATGGTTTCCCAATTGCGATTAGTATTATGGTAATCACAATAAAGCTGACTTTTACCCTTACATTCTACAACGGATTTCCAAACCGTTTGAGTCAACCTTTGGGCCCTGCTGATATCTTTTCAGCAGGGTGCCACCCCAGCCAAACTGCCCACCAACTACTGTTTCTCATATAGAGATAAGCAACCAACTTCATAACAACAAGTTCTACCTTGTTGCCGAAGCTCCTTGTTATATTATAAAATTGATCACAATAGCAGGCTGCAGTAAAGTTCAACGGGGTCTTTACTTCCCACTTGAAGTCCCCGGCTTTTGCACCGGGATAGTGTGTTCAGAAGGTTCTTCGTAGGGACAGTGACGATCTCGTTACGCCATTCATGCAAGCCATCATTTAAATGGCAAGGCATTTCGCTACCTTAAGAGGATCATAGTTATCCCCGCCCTTTACCAGACCTTGGCTCCCTTGAAAAGGAGTTTTAGTTACTGGCAGTGGGCAGACTTCAGGAACTATACACATCATTACTGACTAGCAGTTCCCTATGTTTTAATTAAACAGTCGGACCATCTTTGTTATTGCACCCTCAAATTAATTCTATTAAAAAATTATTTCAGGGACCACATATACCGAAGATTTGTGGCTAATTTGCCGAATTCCCTTACGAAGATTATCCTTGCAGGACTTGGGCTTCTCACCCAGGGGCACCTGTGCCGGTTGTGGGTACATAAATTTAAAATCGATATTACTTTGTTTTCAAAGAACCCAGACCTCACCACTAATTACTCATTAGAATTTAAAGCAATTCTCATCATTACGATACTCCTTGCTTTTGTTTTCTTTAACCTAGACATGTCTAGGAGCAGTTAGCCTGAATCGTCCAAAGTAACACTTGTGTTGCCACTTCTATTTAAATAGTACAGGAATATTAACCTGTTTCCCTTTCATATTAAATCCAATTAGGATAATATTTAGGAATGACTAACCCTTCTCTGATTTGCATTGAGAAGGAACCCTTGCCCTTTCGTCCACGATGAATCTCACATCGCTATTCTCTTACTACCGCCAGGATTCTTATTTCTAAGAGGTCCACAAGCTCTTCAAAGCTTACTTCTACCCTCTTAGAACACCAGTCTACCTTACAAACACCTTGTGCTTGAAATAAAGTATCGGCAACTATTTTAGACCCGATTATTTTCGGGGCGCATACTCTCGAAGAGTGAGCTGTTACGCACTCTTTAAGGGATTGCTACTTCTAAGCAAACCTCCTCTTTGTCTTCGAATACACACACCCTTTACCCTTTATCACTTAAATAGTATTTAGGGGCCTTAACTTTATTCTGGGTTGTTCCCCTCACGGACTGCAAGTTTACCCCACGCAGCCCCGTTTCCCTGCATCAACGAACTTGTTGGATTTGGAGTTGGACTACTGCATGAAGGACCGAAGTCCCCCAAAACAATAATCCGTAGCTCTACCCCAACAAGCTTCTTAACAGAGACTTGACTAAGGCCAATTTTGACTGGAACCAGCTATCACCAGATTCGATTGGCTTTTCACCCCTATACCCAAGTCATACGAACCAATAGACGCGGAATCGCTTCGGACCTCCACGAGATTTTACTCCCGCTTCATCCTGCTCAGGTATAGATCATCTGGTTTCGGGTTTTTTCCTTATGACTCAAGGCGCATTTAACACCCTTGTCCTCAAATTGCGACAACTCGCTTTCGCTACGACTTTCGTCTCGCCATAAAAAAAAACTCCCTGGCCCGTTATTCAGAACGTACGATGCAACTCCTAAAAGCCGCATCATCCTATGTCTGTTATGTTTTAGATCTTTTCAAAGTCTTTTTAGAACTTCTTTTCAACATTCCCTCACGGTACTAATACACTATCGGTCTTGTGATATATTTAGATTTGGAGTTTAGTGCACCCCATATTCATGCCTCATTTCCAAGAGACACTACTCAAGAAATCCCTATCGTCTTAATATTGTTAACTACGGGACTATCACCCTTTTTAGTCAAACTTTCCAGAATGCTCATTAACAAAAATTAAGAGGAATTTGGGCTCTTCTACACCACATCTCTTTTGTATCGCTACAAAAGATTCAGTTTGATCTGTTCTGCTTTCAGTCGCACTTACTTACAGAATCTCATTTGATTTCTTTTCCTCCGGGTACTAAGATGTTTCAGTTCCCCAGGTAATGCTTTCGTCTAACGAATTAATTGGAAGTCCAATTCAGGAACTCTAAGTTCAATGGGAGTATGCCCCTACCTTAGAATTATCGCAGCTTACCACGCCCTTCTTCGCTTCACAAGCCAAGTCATCCACATAACAGATTGTTTAGAGAATAACGACAAAAACCTTCCTAACCTCATCGAAAATGTCACAGCATTTTCTTAGCTCTTCATCCCAGAGATAAACTATGGAACTGCACACTCAATGGACCCTGCGGGATTTGAACCCGCGGCCCCTGCCTTGCAAGGGCAGTGCTCTACCGGACTGAGCTAAGGGCCCATATCGAAACAACACCGCCTGTGGCTGGCATTAGTCAAAATAAACGTGAATCTGTTTATAAAGGTTAGTATGATAAGGTGTTCACACTTTTCTACTAATTATAAAAATCAGAGATTTTTAGTGATTGTTGTGTGAAGGTGCGCACATCTTTCACAAGAACTATAAAAATTGTGTGACTATTGTTAGTGCTTAGTATTAGGAGAAAAAAAGGGAAAATAATTATTAAAATAGGGATAATCTCTTCTTTTCATTTTTCCGAATTATACATAACCCCTACCTTTTTAAGTTCTAAAGATTTTTGAAGATAGATTTTATAATCCTTGTTATACATTTTTTCTACAAGAAAAAAAGCCGAAGGCACAGTATGAGAAGAGTTTTATATTAGTTTAAAAGTATAGAGAACATTAACTATCTGATCTTCGCTTTCAGCATCGTAAGAAACTTCTTTTTTGATTAATTTATATTGAAGCAATTTTCCATTTATTTTTACAGACATAATCTCTCCTTCTGAAAGAGGTATTCCCCCTTTCCAATTATAATCTCCTTTGTAATCTCCATCAAAGAAAATTGCTTTTGTATTTTTTTTTATCATAGTAATTTATGTTCCTAATTACTTAAAAACTTTTCTCATATTTCAGATAACTGTGTTATGTCCTCCGATAGAATGAATTTTAGTGCAACGTTTCGAATGAAAATTTCAGGGTTTTGGGATTACTACTAAATTCGACCTTAGGGAATGAATCTCTCTAAAGAACGAGAGAGAAACATCTTGTTTTAGTTCTTTTCTGAAAAAAACATTTAAGGGTGTCATTTGTCATTTTTTAAGCTACCAAAAGCTTTATATAAGTCTGTATTATTAATCATACATATGTATAAAAAAATAAAATTGACAGAAAACACATTGCAAGTATTATCCTTATTTACGAATGATTTTAACAGAGAATATTATATTCGGGAAGTGGGAAAGTTGTTAAAAATAAGTCCTAGAACTGCACAGCTTATTCTTGAAGATTTAGAAGATAAAGGAATTATAGAATCAAAAACTAAAGGCAAGATTAAAACATTTAAGTTAAATCCAAGCGAGTTTACTAAAAGGTATCTTATTTTCGTAGAACAGTATAAAGTAATTGCATTTTTAGAAAAAAAACTTTTGATTAAAGAAATAATAGAAAAAGTTGATCCTCACATTAAAGGAATTAGTATCATTTTTGGAAGCCATGTTAAAGGATTAGAAAAAGAAGGCTCTGATTTGGACATTTTTATCGTTGGAAGTTACAACAACGATGAAATAAAAAAAATCTCAAAAACTTTAGGAATAGAAATAAGCATTAAATGTTATCCTCTGAAAACATTTGAGAAAAATATAAAAAAAGATATTCTTCTAAAAGAAATTTTAAAAAATCATGTGGTCTTTCTAAATGTAGAACAATTTATACAGAAGGTCTTCAAAAATGGATAAAATAAAATGGTGTGTAGGAAAGAAAGAAGGATTAAACTTAATTGAACCAAATTCAGATTTAGCCAGTGCTTATATCAAGAAAGCTGAAGAAGCTCTTGAATCAATAAGAGTAAACATAATCAAAGATTGGAAAATCTCAACAGCATACTACACAATCTATTTCTCATTATACTCTGTCTTGATGAAGTTAGGCGTAAAATGCGAGATTCACTCCTGCACTATTGAATTTGCAAAAAGATTTCTCAAAGAATATTTTGAAGAAGCAGAATTAGATTTTACAGGGGACTCATTAAAAGCGAGGATTGATTCTCAATATTATATAAATAGAACTGTTCCAGATGAACAATATAATAAAATGATTCAGAAAGCTCCTGAATTTTTGGTTAAATGCAAATCAGTTATTATCAAATTAAACGAGAAAAAGGTTAATGACATAAGAGATAAATTTCAGAAGGAAATTAGCAAAAGAGGATAATTAAATGGATACTAAACAAATTATCAGCAAGAAAGCGGAATATTGGGGGAAATGAATCGTTTTACTTTTAGTACATTAAGAACAACAATCTAGGGCAGAAAATGATTTTGTCTCAAGCAAGCAGATATTATTAGTAAAACTATTCCCACATAGTTTATTAACAAAGCTTTTTCCCCAAGAAATATCAAACTAAGGATCATTAAAAATATGGGACTTAAATTTCTTAAAGGAGAAACTGTTGAGATATCTAACTTCCTATATACTTGATAAATACAAAACCAACCAATAAATATTACTACAGATTTTAATAAAATTAGGATATAAATGGCTAAAGATAAATCTAAAGAGATTGATTTGTAAAAAAATAACATTGATATGGAGGATAATAGTGAAACAAAAAATAACATTGGCAAAGTCTCATTCTTTATTAATAATTTTTTTGTAAAGATAGTTCTAGATGCTAAAAATATTGCTGAGATTAAAACTAAAAATAACCATTCCATATCTATAAATTATAATGGCTTGAATATAAAATTTTCTTAAATTATAAGGGAACTCCCTTTTTTGTTTTTGTTTTTTTCTAAGAAGAAAATTAGAACTTAAACACAATTGATTATAATGGGTGTCACACAATTTGAACAAAGTGAGACCAAACGAACGAAGAGAAGTGCAGAGCTTTTCCTTTAGAATAAATTAACAATCCTAAGAATGACTATGCCCACCCTAAAGGATGGGGTATTCAAAGAAATAAATTAACGAACCGAAGGTGAGACTATCTTAATTAAAATAAAAAGAGAAAAATTTGTGTATTTCCAGTTATGTCTCCAGACGACTGAAATAATGAGAATACTGCGTGACAAAGGGTGTAGCAGAGTGAGTTCAAAAAATATTTTTCGTTCTAACTCATTATGATAGACTTTCCTCATTAATAATAAATTTGGTTTTTTCAGTTTTAAAAAATGAAATTCTTCCTAACATCTTGTTCATTTTTCAAATTCTTTTTTTAGGCTACTTAATGAGATTAAGCAATTTATCCTCTATTGAAAATATCCAGTTTTGAAACTGTGATGTTCCTACATATTGATTGAATGTGAAAAGTGCTCCTGAAAAAATAAGATAGCCTAAAACAATAAATAATAGTCCCGATATAAGCGAAGTTGTATGAACTCTGAATTCTTTGTTGCCAACTTTGGATTTCAATTCCTTTCCTCTAATTATTTTCCACACATTTCCTTTTCTATCGGCTTTGCCTAGGTATTGTGAGAAAAGCAAGAGTGGAAGGGCAAGACCAACAGCATACATAAATAACAGCAAGCCTCCTGTCAAAAATGAGCCAATAGTCGATGCCAGTAGAAGAATTGCAACAAGTATAGGTCCTATGCATGGTGTCCATGCCATGCCAAATACACTTCCGAACACAAAAGCCCCTGCATAAGTAGTAGGGTTGTTTTGCTTAACTTTCAATCCTGAGAACCCTTTGCCCAATAAAATATAAACTCCAAAAAAGAGGATTGCAATTCCAGCCACTTGAGTGAAGATGGTGAGATTAGATTTTAAGAAACTTCCTATAAACGTTGCAGACATCCCCAACAATGAAAAAACAACTGCAAGCCCTAATAAAAAAGCCAGTGTCATTCCCTTGACATTTTTCTTTGAAGTTTCAAATGTGTAAGCAATGTATGCAGGTAAAATCGGAAGTGTACAGGGTGAAATAAAGGAGAGCAAGCCGGCAAAAAACGCAATTAACAACAAAAGCAAAATAGGCCCTTCAAGTTTGCTTAAACCCTTATCAATAGGAATAAATTGAGCTCTATTATTTCCTTCTTGACTTTTTACAAGATTATCAACCCAGAAATTTTTCAGTTGATCCTGTTCAATTCTTTCAATCTCTGCTTTTTTTGAGTTGTAGTCGTTGATAAGATTTGATTGGATAACTAATTGCGCAGCTTTCATTATATAATATCCTCTATCAAGTCCTCCCTCCTCGGAGATTTTACTACCTAATGTTTTAATTCCCGCATCCAAGTATTCTACATTTCCGGTTTGCTTGTATAACTTCAATAATGCATAAGCCATAATGCCATTTTCTTCTGTTGGTTTTGAGAGATCAATATTCTCTCCTGGGGCATAGAGTTCAGTATCTTGGCTGTTTCTTTCAAAGAATCCTCCACTGTTCCAATCATATAGATTTTCTAAACTATATTCTGCAATCTTATTGGCTGTGTGGAAATATTCTTCATTTTTCAATACTTCATACCCTTTGGTAAATGCAAGAAGTAAATACGCATTGTCTAATAAGTTTCCTCGCACTTCTTTGCTTCCATCTTCTTTTTGATAATGATAAGCTCCTTGTTCAGTAACCATTTCTTTTGATAGAAAGTCAAGAGATTTTTCTGCCATTTCTTTGTATTCATCATTTCTTGAAGTTTTCCAAAGATACAGATAAGTTAAAATTGCTTCAGAATTCCAGTCAGAATATTTTGTTTTTTCTACTCTTGGTTTATCAGCAGGACGAGGATTCTTGTCATAATATTCATCTTCTCCATGAACGTCAGTATTTCCATAGAAACCTCCCTTTTCTTTGTCGTACCAATAAGATTTAATGTAATTGTGAGTAGCTCTAACAACTTCATTTACCCTTTCATTATTAGGGGTTATCTGTTGAAGATGTGTATATGCTTTTAACAATCTAGCATTATCATAGAGCATTTTCTCATAGTGTGGTGGTGTCCAATCTCGCTTTGTTCCGTACCTGTGAAATCCTCCTTCAACAGGATCAAAAAGATTATAGTTTGTTTTTATCTCATCAATTTTAGTGTATTGATTTTTTAATGTGTTTTGCACTATAGTTAAGAATTGTTTATTGCCTGTAGATTCATAAACTTGCAAGGAAAAATCCAATGTCCGCCCCTGCGGGAATTTCTGTCCTGTTACAAATCCTCCATATAGAGGGTCATATGCTTGAAGAACATAAAATGTATATTCCTTAACAAGGTTGTTTAATTGATTTTCTGTTGGAATTATAGGAGTGTTTTTTTTGTAATCATACGTTACTTGATTTGAGAAACCAGTAGTTTTAGCGTATTGAACTGCCTGATGGAGGTTTGCCAGCATATTCTCAACTGGCCGTGGTCCTGAATAACCATATAACCTTTCTCCGTTTGGTGCCAATATAGTTGTTGATGGCCAGCCTCCTTCAAGCCATTTTCTTGTCAAATCCTGTCGCTTATCTGCATCAACGTAAATAGGGATAAAATTCTTATTGATATATGGATACACTTTTGGATTGAATAGATAATCTTCACTCTCATAGACTTGGCACCAGTAACACCAGGTTGGAGCTGTTAAAAATAGAAAAATTGGTTTGTTTTGAATGATAGCTTCATTGAATGCATCAGGGCCATAAGTCTGCCATTTTATTAATGGTTTAAGTTCTTCTGCATGTTCATATGTGTAATAAGAAGAGGCAAAAACTGTTGATGAAAATATTAATAATAGTATTAACATTAGTAACTGAAAAAGAATTTTTTTATTGAACATATTAACAGCCATTTACAAATTAAAAGTTGTGAATATTATATAAATTTTCCTCTAATGTTGAAATCCTTTTTCTAAACAAAGTGGGAAAAACACATTCTTGTTCTCCTCTAAGAATAAATTAAAAATCAAAATTATTCCTATTTGAAAGCCTATCATTCCTTATTCTCTGTTAGAGAAATATTTTTCGTTCTCACTTGGCAATAGACTTTCACCAATGCAAACCGTAATACTTATAAATTTCTTAATTAGTATATCTGTATGAAAAAGAGGTATTGGTTTCTAATAACACTTGCTATTGTCATAGTATTTTACATACTAATAAATTCTGGAGGTACTAATATTAAGATTAATTGGGAAGAGATAAGACAGCAAGATGTTGCTCAAACAAGTGATGAATGGGGAGAGCCAAAATTACTTCCATTTAGTACGGATGGTTGGGAAGAAGGTAATTATATTAGTCCAGATGGAAAAACTTTCTTCTTCATTTATACCGATGTTGATATCTTCAAACTTATTTTTTTTGGGCAAAAAAATGAAATTGGAGGACTTAGGGACCACAATAAACAATGTACTCACCCAAAGAATCCGAACCCACATACATGTGGAAAATTTCCAAGAGCAGATTTATTCTATACTGAGAAAACGGCGGATGGTTGGAGTGAACCGAAACCACATCCTCTGACATTGAATGAACCAGTTGGAGGAATAACATTAGTGAAAAATAAAGCTTATTTCATGTCCGCTTTTGGAGATCATACTCCAGATATTGGATACGCAGAAAAAGTTAATGGTGTGTGGGGGGATAAAATAAAGATTAACTCGGTTAGCTCTGATAAGTATAGTGATTCTGATCCTTATGTCAATGAGCAAGAGAATGAAATGTTTTTTTGGAGCGATAGACCAGCTAAATTTGGTGGTAGGAATATTTATCGTTCAATAAAAGTAGATGGTAAATGGCAACCACCTGAATTGTTGTCAGAACCTATAAACAGCGAAGGTAATGATATGCAGACATTTTTAGTGGGGAACACTTTATATTTTACCTCTAATAGACAGCCAAAAGGTCATGCCATGTGGATTTATAAGTCTAAGAGACTTGGAGATAATGAATGGGCAGAGCCAGAAGTTGTGATCTCAAGTAAGGTAGCAGTCGGTGAACCAAGCATAACTTCTGATGGTAATAGATTATATTTTGAACAGATATTTATGGATGATAAAAATAATTTTAATCCGGATATGTTTTATGTTGAAAGAAAACGGTAAGGGATTTTCGACTCGTTCTTAAAGTGAAGATTCTATTGCATATAATAGGTGTTACATTCCCCCACCGGGCTGAAATCTAGTGCAACGTTTCTTAGCGAAGTCAGGTTTTACCTTAAATAAAATAAATAAAAAAGTAAAACCAAACTAAAATGTTTAAAAATGTAAAATTGTATATAAATATTGTTATGTCTGGGTGAGCGAAACGAAGTGAAGTGAAAGCATAGTGTCTCATTGAGTGCAAAGAAAGTTTTTCAATATAAGGTTACAAAGAGTTTTGAAATTATTTATTATTTAGAAAAAATTCTTTTATAGAATTAAAAAGTTTATTTCGATCTTCTTTTTTGGTAAAATTATGATTTCCTTCAAGTTCAATATATTCTATATTTTTTATCTTCTTATATTCATTAAAATATCTATTTTCTAAAACATCATCGTTTTTTGGCTTATAAATTCTTAGTTTAGTTTTATTACCAAATTCCTCAATATATTCTATAGGACTAAAAGTTTTTAACGTTCTCCAAAAATCCTTTCCTATAACTTGGACCACGCCACTCGCTCGAGGGTAGAAAGTTAAATTATTTTCATTTATTCTTCCACCTTTAGAAATAATTCTTTTTTTAAGCTCTCTTATAATAAAATCAGTGTTGGAATTGGGAATTGAGGTAAAAACTGTTTTTTTAATTTTATGAGGAGATAATATACTAACAACAAAGGTGCCAAGAGAATGAGCAACTATAAAAATTTCTTTGTTTGGATGATTTCCTTTAGCATATCTAATTACTGAGTCTACATCTCCAGCTGCTTTTTGAAATTGGAATTCATAATCCTCTCCTTCGCTTTTTCCATAACCAGATAAATCAAACCTTATCGTTGTGAAATCATATTTTAGATAATGAGCAAGGTCTAGGAATGTTGCAAATCCTTCGTTTTTATCAGTTCCAAAACCATGAACAAAGATTAAAATTCTGTCTGAATTGAGATTTCCTTCAATAAGAACATCTAAATTTTCTCCAAAAATATTTTTTATTTTATTTTTCATATTATATTCATAAGGATAGTAATTGTTTATATATTTATTTAATTTCAAAACTTTTTATTTATGATTAAAAACTTTCTGAGCGTTGCGTATAACTGATGTTAAACTCGTCTGTTAGGACTTGAATTTTAGTGCAGTGTCCCCGAAGCGTTTAGATTTAACACCTTTACCAATGAAGTGTTGGAATTTCAACAATTGAGTTTCTAGAAAGAACTTTCTGAATGAAATTATCTTTGCCATTGTAAAAAATGCCATCTCCGTCATCGTCATATATTTTTTCGTTAGTTTTAGGATCTACATAAACAAATCTTTTAATAAATTCTTTTTCTGTTCCTAAACCTACTTTATTAAAGAAAGCAGTTTTGTTTGTAAATCCTAAAGCAGATTTTTTCTTTTCTTGTAAAAAATTAATTGTAGCTGATATTAATATTCGTCCATAATTTCTGCATTTTTCAAAAGAAATTACACTACAAATCCCATAAATGTTATAATTAGTTTTTTGATAATATATTTTTATAGGTCTTAATACAAGAAAAGAAACTATCTTGTTTTTATTTTTTACAAAGATAACTTCCGAATTTAGTGGATAATCTTTTTTCCAATCTTTGATTGAGTCTTTTCCAAAATTGATTATTCTTCCTTTATTCATTAAATTCATTTCTGATGAAGAAAGTTCATTTATCTTTTTTGATTCAATTGTAATTTGCATAATTATTCATTAGTTCTTTTTTATATAAATTTTTTGTAGTTGATGTGCTAAATGTAAATAGTATACAAGCCATGTTATATAACCCGAACGAAACGAAGTGTAGTGAAGGTACGGCGTGGTCGTAGTAAAATCTTTGATTTTACGGAGAAGTTCATTTCTGGTGGTATAACACACCCTGAATGATTTTTCTGATTTCTGGAAGTCTTTTTGTTTCAAAATCGGAATGATCTTTAAACCATTTTTGATTAAGAGATGATGGGTGCGGGAGGACAATTGTTAGTTTTCCGTCGATTTCTTGATTACTAAATATCAATTCAGAAAAGTCCTTCTTTGGGAAGAAATATTGTGCTGAGTATCCTCCAATTAAAACAATTATTTTACTATTTACAAATTTGATTTCTTGGTGCAACCATTTATCAGCACAATATTTTGGTGGTTTTTTATCTCCTCCATTAGGGCTTTTCCCAGGATAACAATGTCCGATTCCTGAGAGGTAAAAATTATTATCATTGTAAAAATCTACATCGGATATTTTGTACCATTCACCTCTTAATTTTCTTCCACTGGCATCATTAAAACATTTATTTGTATTATGCACATTTTGAGAAGGTGCTTGACTAATTTGTAAAATCTTTGCATTTTCATTGCCAGTAAAAACAGGGTTTGGTTCAAAGCCAAAAAGACTTCTGCAATCTCTACAAGATTTAATTTCTTTTATTAAATCAGAAAAATTATCTGCCATACTATTCTAAGATTATGCCTAATATAAAAAGTTACCGCCAGAAATGAATTACGTTTAATTTCTGTTATGTCTGGGTGAGCAAAGCGAAAGGTTGTAAACCATCCTCGACGACCAAAGGGAACATTTAAAGTTATTTTTTTATTTTTAAAAAAAGAATTAATTTAATTTATTTTCAATTGCTTGTTCAATTTCATCCATATAATTAACATTTGTTGGTTCTTCTTCAACACATTGTCCACTTGTACATCCATTTGAACAAACTTCTTTTAGTTTCCATTTATAACAACCATTAGAGTTCATATCACACTCATATCTTTCATTAACACCACAAGCAGTTTGATCTTGACTACACTCATTATTACATTGAAACTTCACATCCTCTTTTTTCTCAATCATACTATTAACTTCATCTCGAACTTCTTTTTTTAAATCTTCATTAGAAGTTTCTTGCTTTTTGTCGTCTATCTTTTTTTGATTATTTAAGTCAATAATATGTGGATTTTGTTCTTGTTTATTATCAGTTTTGTTAATTTGATTATCAACTACTACTTTTTCTGAACATCCAACAAACATTATTAAGATAAGCAAAAGAAAAAATAATAATATTTTCTTCATTTTTAATTTAAGTAATCTCTTTTACCTTCTGATTTAAATGTATTTATATCAATATTATATGTTGACCCTTTTAAATCTTTTTCTGGATAAATGTCGTTTCGAAAATCAAAGCCGATATAACCTTTTACTAATTTATCTCCATCAAAAGTCATAGTTAATGCTAAAATATTATTTTCATCTCTATCTAACTTAATGATCGACTTACCTTTTTCACTAAATGTTTTGTGTGCTGAAAATTCTGAATATGACTCATTTTCTGCTCTTAAACTAAAAGAATTAAGTAAATATCTTTGAGAACCTAAATCGCCCGATACTTTAATAAAACCTTCATACATATCATAACCAGATTTATCAGTAAATTTGACAATACCATACAACACTTCTACATCTTTTCCTTTTGATGCAATATCTGTTGACCAGCTATTTTCAACCCAATTTTCCATAGTTGTTGAAAATTTGGCAGCATAAACAACTTCAAATGAGTCAAACTCATAAACAATTTTGTTTGAGGTTTCATTTGAATTATCAGGTGCCAATGTTTGTCCAAATGTATTACTTACAAGAAATAGTAATATGAACATACTTGTTAATACTTTTTTAATCATTGTGATTATTAAATGAAATTATTTATTTATAAACGTTTCTTTGCATCTGAGGTAAAAAATATAACTTCAAAATACTTCAAAAACTCTCAATTGTTTGGTGAAATGATGTTATATTCTCTTGAATGAAACCAAGGATGATGAGTGTTAGCGAAATCAGGTTTTTCCTTAAATAAAATAAAGAAAAAAATGAGACCAAACAAACTAAGTGAAGTACGGAGTTTTTCCTCAAAAATAAATTAAAATAAAAATGAAAAATCTTGTGTAACCCCTGTTAAATCCTTTCAATAGAAACGAGGAATAGTTGCAAGAGGTTTTTTGACTCATAAAACTATTGAAAATTTATTTAATATATACTTTTTATTAAGATTAGAATTTTAAAAAAAATGACGTTATTTTTCATATATCTAAAAGCAATTTATCAAATTAAAAAGTTCCATAAAAACCACTCTTTTTAATAAATAATTTATTATTATTTATTGAATAATCAAAACCAATATCATAAAGAATATAATCTAAAAGATTTTGATTTTTTTCAATAAATTCAACTAAATAAGTAGGATAATTAAACTCTTTTAAAAAAAATAAAAATTGATTAATATTAATCCCTTGAAAATAAACTCCATTTACATTTCTTTTAGATGCTATACAAATTGATTTACATTCCATTAATTCAGGATATAAAATTTGAGAAATGTTAATTTTACTAGTTATGAATGGAGAACTCATTATTTTTTTAACAATATCTTTATATTGAACAGAATTAAAAAATTCATAATGGTTTTCAAATTCAATATTTTGAGATGAAAGTTGATAAGACCATGCTTGAAAACTATTTAAGAAAAATTTCTCAAAATAAATATGAGTTTCTTTTATTATTTTATTTTCATCAATATCAAAACTAAACATTACATAATTTAAATTTTCATCAATTTTTAAATCTTCAACTTTAAAATATTTATTAAAAATTTTTATTAAATTACGCAGATTTATGTTTTTATTGTAATGTCTATAAAAATAAAATTCCCATTTAAGATTTTTTTCAAAATTTTTTATTCCCCAAACAGTTTGATTTAAACCAATTTCATTTCTAATTTTACCAACAATATTAAAAAAATCTTGATTTTTTGGATTTTCTTTAAAAGATTTAAATAATATATTCGAAATTCTCAATTTATTTCTGGTTTCTTTTATTGGAGAATATTTTGCTAATACATAATCATAAAAAATTTCATTATCTTTAACATATTCCATAATATTTATTAGAGTCAACATTATTTAACTATTTTTTGATACTTTGCTTTATTTTATTTCCTTTGAGCTCTGTTAAGTTCCCCGACTACTGAAATGATGAGAGCACAGCGGGGCAAGATCTCGAAGAGATTTAGAGTTTGAGAGCTCCTGCTATCTTGCAGAAAAAATAAAAATAGAAAAAGTAAATTAAGCCAATTTATTTAGTTCCGATTGAACTATTGCAGGCATAATTATTCCAAGTAAAATGGATAGAATAAACCATAGTATTGTATTATTATCTTTCTTTACATTTTGGTCAAATCCTTCGCAATACCTATATATCCAATAAAAATTTGCAATCGGAACTATCAATAACCACCCAGTTGGAATTTTTGCTCCTAAACTATTAATTTCATTTTTTGTCGAAACCATCCAATAAATTGCATAAATTCCTAAAGTTATAATTGAAAACAAATACACTAAAAATATATTTCTATGCTTTACCATTTTTTCATACTGTTTTTATTGAAGTAGATTTAAATACTTTTTTGTTAATTTTCTAGAAGTTATTTTGTTTCCCCCCCATATTTTTTTCTAATCAAGAATAATTATTAGACATAACCTGTGTTATATTCCTCTATGCGTAGCTGAGAATGACGTAACGAAGTGGAGTCAGGTTTTTTCCGAAATTTAAAGTAGCGAACGAAGTGAGAGTAGAATAAATGTCAATAAAAGACAAAACTTGTATATAAAGGTTGTTCCACCATGCGAATTTACGAGAGGTTGCAAACCGGTATAATAGCGAAGCGGAGAAGTAAGAGAGAGTTTATTGTAATAGCCACTTGAAGTAAAGTGACTGAAAGGAACGAATTCCCTTATTTTGAAAAATTAAAATAATAATCTTTGAATAATTCCTAAATAAATTAATCTTAAAATTGTTATACTTAAAATTAGAATAAATATATTTTTAAAATTAAATTTTTTTTCAATAAAAAATAATTTTTTTGGTATTTTATTTAAAAAAAATACAAATAACAAAAATAAAATTAAAATATAATCAATAACCAATATTCCTGGAAATAATCTCAAGAAAAGATCATGTAAACTAATTGGAATATTTGTAGAAATTGGTAATACTAAAGAATATAAAGCTAATTCAATTAAAAATGGACTTAAAATTATCAAACTAATAATTTTAATTTTCTTTGACATTTTAAGATAATCAAATATTAATCTAAGAACACACAAAAAAATTAACAAAATTATTAAAAAAAATCCTATTGATTCAATTATATAAGGCCAATATGAATTTGAAACATAAATTTTTGGATTTCCTATTAATGCATCTGAAACTGCTCCCATATAAAAGTAGTTTTTATTTTAATTTAAATATTGTTTGTAACTATTAAAAAGTGCAGATACTTCATTTCAAAAAAAGGGAAAATTGTATATAATCGCTGTTAAACTCGTCCGTTAGGACTTGATTTTTAGTACAACGTGCCGAAGGCAAAAATTTCGAGTTGTTTTGTGGCAAAGAAATTAAGCTCCAGAAATTAAACCAATCAATCCAAAAAGAAGAACGATTCCTAAAATTATGCTGTAGAATATAAGAGCTGGAATTAAACTATAACCAAAAACTGCAAAGGCTCTTTTAAGAAAACTATCGGAGTTTAACCATCCTTTGTAGCTATATGTATCTTCTTTTGATTTTTTTTCAGGCATAATTTTATTTAAAATGTTTAAGTTAATAAATCTTTCGCCACAAAACAATTGATTATAATCGGTTTTAGACAACCTTTAATAAATTAAAAATCCTAAGGATGACTATCCCCACATTAAAAAGTGGAAGATTAGAAGAAATAAATCAAACTAATCTAATACTTTCCAAATTCTCTGGAGTGTATATCTTTGCCTGGGGCAATAGTCTCCTGGAAGTTTCTGCAAAAGATGCAATCTTTGAAGGATCACCATGATTTAAAATTAACTTTCTAGGTTTAACTGATAAATTAGCTAAAAACTTTTTTGATAATCCAACATCACTATGTCCTGAAAATGCGCCTTTCATTGTATAAACTTGCATATTAACATCTACTCTATCATCTTCTGAGCCAGTATTTGAATGCAATATGGATTTTTCACCTTCCTTTACTCTATAACCTAAAGTTCCTTTGGCTTGATAACCTACAAAAATAATTGCATTCTTTTCATCTGGTGCGAATTTTTTAAAATACTCAACAGAAGTTCCTCCTGTCATCATTCCTGATGTTGCAAGAACAATACAAGGTTTGGTACTCTCAAAAATCTCTTCTCTTTTTTTTGAGGAACCAACTTCAATAAATTGTTCTCTTGTAAAAGGATTGTCACCTCTCAAAATTCTACCTCTTAAATTTCTATTTAAAAACTCAGGATACGCTGTATGAATCGCTGTGATTTCCCATACTACACCATCTACATATACATTCAATTCCTTAGGTAATCTTCCTTGTTCTATAAGTGCTTCAATTGTTAAAATCATCTCTTGCGAACGACCAACTCCGAATACAGGGACTAAAACTTTACCTTTTTTAACATAAGCATCCAATATTATTTTCAAAAATTCTTCTTCAGCATCTTCCCTTGAAATTGCATAATCTTTGGCTCCTGTGTTGGTGTTCTCCATCATTAAAGCTTCAAGTCTTGGAAAATCACTTTGTGCTCTATCGAGAAGTCTCTGTTTATATGAATAATTAAAATCACCTGTATACATGAAATTGTGTAATCCGTTTCCAATATTCACATGACAAAAAGCAGCTCCTAAAATATGACCTGCATTATAAAATGTCAATCTAATATCTGGAGTTATGTCACTAACTTCCCTATAATCTAAAGTAATTACATGTTTTAGCATTTCCTTTATGTCTTCTGCTTTATACAATGTAGAACTATTTGGATTGGATTGCATAATTTTAATCATGTCCAACTGAGATAATGCCATTATGTCTCTTGTGGGTTCGGTGCAATAAATTGGCCCTTTATATCCTATTTTATATAAATATGGAATAAGACCACAATGATCTAAATGGGCATGTGATAAAACTATTGCATCAATATCCTCTAGTTTAAATTCTGGTGCATCTAAAAATGGAAACTCCGCAGGGTCACCATCTGTTTTAGTAGGATCAATACCGCAATCAAATAAAACACGAGATTCTGTTGTTTGCAAATAAATTGCACTTCTTCCTATCTGACCTGCTGCTCCAAGCATTGTGACTTTCGCCCAACCCTTTATTTTTCCTTTTGTCCAACCACCATAAATTCTCTTACCCACCCTATTTAGAAATTTACGCCTATATTCTGACTCTTGAAATTCCACAGCTCTCATCGCATCTACAGTTCTTGATCTTAATGGAGGAATTCTCCTAATTACAACACTCCAATTAGTTTTTTGTTGAATTTTTTTCAAGTTTGCACCCTCTTTTCCAACTGCCGCACCTACATTGTCAACTTCTATTGTTACTTTGCTTCTTGCTTCGTCAAATTTGAACTCCCCTAATTGTACTCCCTCCAGAATTTTCTCTACTTCTTTTTTTGTCTCTTCTGATTTTAAAAGCAAAGAAGTATCTGCTCTAATTTCTATTCTTTTTTTAAATAAAGAAACTAACTTTTTTATATCCTTTCGCCCCTCAAATAAAAACGACTTATCTTTTGTATAAATCACAATGTTGGCTGCTTCAAATTCTACCGAGGAAACTTTGTCTTCTGGAAGTTCTTTTAATATTTCATCTAAAATCTTTATATTCATTTTTATCAAAATCTCTCCTAAATCTTTAATTAATATAATTAATTTTCATTAGAATTTTCTCTTATTTTAAAATAAAATTGAGAATTTTTTGGAGTCATAAAAACTCTTAATATGATTAGTGTGAATTACTTTATAAACGTTTCTAGTACTCTATAATCTCGCTTTTGAAAATTATATTTCTTAAATTGTGCATTGCTTTAACCATATCTAACCCTCTTTGCACGTTTAGTTTCTTCTTCTTTTTGTTCAATGTTGCCTTAAAATGTAAATTATTGTGAGAAATTAATAAAATATCTCCATTTTGTCTAATTAACCATTTCAAATATTCTTTAGAATTAGAATGTTCTAAAGCTGCAGTTAAATATCTATTATTTGTAAATATATTTAGTCTGCTATAGTTCATTTCGACATTTCCCTCAGAATGAATTTTATTCTTAATAGGAAATGCTCTTAGACTCAAAACTTCTGTAAAAAATAGTCCCTCTTTTATCAAATGAAAAAACAATTCCCACTGAGCCTCTTGGGTCTTAAACAACACAACATTATAACAATGACTAAATTGTGGTTTTATTCTATTTGAAAAAGAATTATATTCGTGATTTGTAATCACTTTATGATTTGCCCCAAAATGGCCTTGTGAGAGTATAGTTCCTTTCACTTGTTTTGCAAACTCATCAAGAAAATATGTTTTCATTTTTCTTTTTTGTAAAAAGATTTGGAAATGATAACTAGAATATATTATATAAATCAAAAAAGAAGTGGCAAATATTATAAAAAATAATAGGAAATTCATACTAAAAAGGGATTTATCATTTATTTAAATTTATTGGTTTTTGTAAAGGAACAAAAAATCTATTTTCCTGCTTGAAGCATAAGTAAATCTTCTGTTGTGAGTTTTTGTCCTTTTTTCAAGAATTTCTCTTCTAATTCTTTTTGTTTCTTTTTGATTTCTTTTCCTTTAGATTTTTTATCGCCGGGAATTTCACCTAATTTAGAGAGTAATTCTTCTTCTTTAGTAAATAATTCTTTTAATTCTTTTCCAATTTGTGAATAATCTTTTTTACTAAGTTTGAAAGAATCAAATGCTTCCTTCTTTTGAACCCTAAGCTCATCAATACATTTATATTTCTTCTTCTTCTCTTTGTTAATTAACCTAATTTGTTTATACAAAGAACGAATTTTTTTTTGAATATTGTCTAATTTTCTTCTTGACTTAAACAGTAATTTTTTAGTGACTACATGAACTTCTCCATCTTCGCTTCGACTAAATTGAGTTTTAATTGTATTTTTTATCTCCTCAATTTTTTTAACTAACTCTGCTTCTTTATCCAAAGAAAGCACCTGTGTTTGTAATTTGTGCTCTAAAATTTTTAACTCTTTTTTTAGCTTTTCCGAGGAAATTGTTTTTATCTTAGGTTTTGGTTGTGAAACTCTTCTTTCATTTAGTTCCCTAAATTCTTTCTCATACTCTTCAATTTTTTTCTCAAGTTCTGCTCTTTCAACAAGTTTCTTCTCAAGATCTTGATTTATTTTATCTAAGTTGTTGTTATTTTCAATCTCTTCAACCTCAGCATATAAATTATTTATCTCTTTAGAAAAACCTTCTCCTTTTAAATAAGCACTTTCTTTGCTATTTCTTTTTTTAGAAAAATTATTTTTGAACTCCTTAATTTTCTGTTGAAGTTCTTTCAATTCTTCCCGAATTGCCTTATCATCTTTACTCATTTTTTATGTGTTCCCATTAATTAAAAGAGAGAACCTAAACCTGCAGCTGCGTCTGCGTCAGAAGTTTCTTCTTTTTTTTCTTCTTTTGCTGGTTCTGCGGATTCACTTGCTTGAGGTGCCGCTGCTGCTGCAACTGGTGCTGCTGCAACTACTGAACCTTGAGCAATTAAATCCTCAATATTAGAACCATCCAGTGCTGCAATTAACGACTTAATTTTAGCTGAATCTGCTTCAACTCCTGCAGCCTTTAAAACTGCAGCCACATTTTGCTCTTTAATTTCTTTTCCTGCTTTGTGTAATAACATTACTGCGTATATGTATTCCATTTTATATGTATTTATTGATTTTTTTTATTCAAAATAAGGCACCTAGACCTGAAGCCGCATCGACTTCTGGAGTCTCCTTTTTTTGTTCGTTTTGTGTTGACTCTTCGTTTGAAGCACCATTTTCTTGTGCAACAACTGGGGCTGTAGTTGATACTGACAGTCCAGCAGGTCTTATCTCTTCAGGAAGTGAACATGATACACTTGCCATCTGAGACTGAGCTTTAACAAATAATTTGCTAATTGTTTCTGCTGCAGGGTAATTTAATTCCACTCCTAATACTAAAGCTTCTCTTGCTGCATTTCCTACAAACTCTGCAACTAATTCTTTAGTAGGATACATAATTCCTCTTGCAAGTGCACTAGCAGAAGATGCGGCATTCTTGAAATTATTAAGAACTTCTTTTTCATCTACATCTAGAACTGTTCTATCATATAAAATTCCTTCTTCATATATTCCTTTAATATTTAAACCAACCTCCATCGGTTCAATTCCTAGCCTTGACAAAATTCCTGCCAATGAACTTGAAACTGTATCTCCTTCTTTAGCAACTACACAATCTTGTTTAATCTCTACTTTTCCTGCATTAATTCCTGCTACAATTTTAAACTTTCCCAACTCACCAATAATTGGTCCTGGACTAAAACCTGTAGGCCCTGCTGGAACAACTATGTTTGTTGGAGCTATTTGACCAGCTTTTGCTGGAGCAGAAGATTTATTTTTCTTAACGAATTTATACAGTGTGAAAGGGTTATCGTTTGTAAAAACAAGTCCAACAACACCTGAACACTTCTCAATTAATTTTGAAATTCCACTATGTTTTTTTTCAATTTCTTTTAAAACCAAATCTATTAAATTTCTCTTTACTATTAAAATTCTCGCAGTCTTATGTAATTTTGACCTAATTCTCTGAAATTGGGGAGCTGGCAGGCCACTAACATCTACAACCCCAATAATTGAATAGTTCTCAGATAAAGTTTTAATTTTTTCTGCAAACTTTTTATTTCTAGGACTTATTTTAGACTTATAATTTTCAGGTTTCATTTTATTATAACACCACCAATTTCCCCATTGTGAGTTTAACTCCTACTGTTTTAATATTTTGAGCATGATTAGGCAAAACGTGAGCTAAGGATTCATGAATTGTTTTTATATTCTTATGTATAGTCTCATCAGATTCTACCTCAGAACCTATTGGAGTTTGTAAAACTAGATTTTTCTTTGTTTGTAATATTGCAGTTTTTTGTAATTTCTCACATAGTTCTTTAATTGGGCTTTTTGCATTAATGATCATCCCTAGTTTTGGTGAAGGCATTTTATTCATTGGACCCAAATATCTTCCCAAAATTTGGGCAAATAAAGGCATATGGTTTGCCTGAACTACAAATCTGTCATATGTATGAGAAATCTCTCTTATTTTTTTCATATTCCCTTTAAGAGCAGGCAATTCATCACTATAAATAACTTTGTCAAAAACTTTATCTGCGTCCTCGACACTGTGGTCGACAATAGCACAAATCTTTAACTTCTTTACCCTTACTGACGAATATAATACAACACCCAAATCAACCTTATGTTCTGGTTTTTTAAGGTCTAGATGTTGTAAATTAATAATTAAATCGAAAGTCTGCTTAAAATTTCTTTTCTTAGAACTCTCTCGAGCCTCTTTGAGTTTAGTTTGTATTTCTTTTTCGTTCATTTTTCCTCCTATAAATCTATAGTAAAGCGGAATTTATACTTGAAATAATTGTAATTGTTTTATAAAAGTTTTTATAGGGTGATTCTGTTCGGGAAGATACTAACTTTTATAAATTATAATAGTTAGAATTATTATTATATGCTATTCATAAAAAACAAGAAAACAATTTCACCTGTTGTAGCTCTTGCTTTATTAATCGTTGTAGCTGTAGTTTCCGTTGTTTCTTTTCAAACTTGGTTCAGCACTTACTCTTCAGGAATTTTCACAAATACTGAAACTCAAAGTTCA
>Ga0114931_10001145_pt1 | contig 33764 bp, 40 predicted proteins | sample 2SBtaG_FD_89579 | JGI IMG/M metagenome (GOLD analysis project Ga0114931, IMG submission 89579) | Deep subsurface microbial communities from Kolumbo volcano to uncover new lineages of life (NeLLi) - 2SBTROV14_V59a metaG | ecosystem: Environmental > Aquatic > Marine > Volcanic | place: Kolumbo...
GCCGGCCCCTGGGTATTGGTCTGGAATAAAAACCTTTCAACCCGGGCCGAGGCTATTCAACTCGAGCATCAAATCAAAAACAGTGTTCAGCTGGTAGAGTGCCGCCAGCGGCAGGATTAACCATCCCGTCATGGGCGGGACGGTTCCAATCCGTCCGGGGGAAGCCAATTCAAAGAAGCGCTCCTCCTGCCCCGGATCTTCATCTCATTTTCTTTCCTGCCCTTCCTGCATCTTCCGCTCAGGCAGATAAACCACGCTAGGCAGGCGGCGTACTGGCTGGGGATAGAGATTCATCAACTGGAGAAATTCCTCAGGCATGTCGGTGGAAACGGGAAGACCAAGGCGTCGCGCCTCTTCGGCCGTAATAGGGTAATCATGGGTCCAGGTCCCCGTGGAGAGAAGCTCGGCCAGTTCTTCCGCCCTCTCCCTTGAGAACTTGGGCTGAAGCAACTCGAACACCGCGTCGCGAACCTGGCGGATAGCTTTTTCCGACTGATCGGCAAGAATCAGGGTCTGATCGTCCACCTGGTTGACATCCTTCTTTCCAACGGCTTCCAGAATGGATGCGGCGGCGTACTGACCCAATTGCGGGTCGACCGGCCCCAGCACCGCGTGTTCACACAAAATGATTTCATCTGCCGCCAACGCGATCAAAGTCCCACCTGACATGGCGTAATGGGGCACGATCACTCTCACCCTTCCCTTATGGCGGGCAATGGCCCGGGCAATCTGCAATGCTGCCAGCACCAGGCCACCTGGTGTATGCAGGACCAAGTCGATAGGCACTTCCGGATCGGTCAGGTTAATGGCCCGAATCACCTCTTCCGAGTCATTGACATCGATGAATCGAACCACGGGAAAACCCAGAAAGTTCATGGATTCCTGGCGATGCACCATGAGAATCACCCGGCTGCTCCGGCGCGCTTCGATACGGCCAATCAAACGTGAGCGGCTTGCCTCCAACATGCGCTGATGGAGGACCGGTTGCAGCGCCGATAAAAGAAAGAACAGCCAGAACAGGGTTGCGAAATCCACAGGTTCACCTCGTCATTATTGGTCTTGATAGGGACGTGAGTGGCCATGGCCACCCAGTTCGACATCCCAGGCTTGTTCATAACTCAATTCGTCGGGAAAAAATCGACCTTTGCGCGCCGGGTCGAGAAACAGCCTGCACAGTACCAGCCCTACCAGGAATCCCCCGATATGGGCCCACCAGGCCACTCCCCCGACCTGACCCGGCCCCACCAGAGTAGCCACCCCTGACAACAGCTGGAAACCAAACCACACAAAAATGAAGACAATGGCTGGCACCGCCACGAACAAAGGATAGAAAAGCACGGGAATCAGGGTAATGATGTGGGCCCTCGGGTAAAGCAACAGGTAAGCCCCCAACACCCCGGAGATAGCACCGGAGGCCCCAATGGTGGGAACGGTAGAGTTCATATTAGTGGCCCAATGCACCACTCCGGCAATGACCCCACACAACAGGTAGAACGCCAGAAACCGCAGCGAACCCATCCGGTCTTCGACATTGTCGCCGAAGACCCAAAGAGTCCAGAGATTACTGATGATGTGCAGCCATCCTCCATGCAGAAACATGGAAGTCAGAAACGGCCAGTAATTGTCCACTGGCAGACCCAACCACATGGCCCATTGCGGATGGGTATATCGTGCAGGCACAATCCCGAACCAATAGATCACCGCCTGCAGTTGCTCCGGTGGCAAAGCCCTTTCGAAAAAGAATACCAGGATATTGATACCGATGAGCGCCCACGTCATTATGGGGGCTGAACGACTGGGGACGGAATCGCGTATCGGGAACATAATAGGGACCCTGTTTTTTTTGATCGTGCGAGGGGGAGGTTTTCATTCCTGAGTTTCCCACTGGGAATGGGGTCTAACCCAGTGGCCGGGTTTCATGATATCGCATCAGGGCTTCCACTTCATAGGCCAGCAAGGGAGTTATAGTCACTCAGGTGTATCAGAAGTTCGCCTCCCATTCAGGTAAGCACAAACATGAGGGCTTGCCTAACAGAAAAAAACAGGTGGTAAGGACAGCCACAATGTCCCTTTCGGCTTTGTCATAATATCCCTCAATTCCTATTGATGGGCCAGTTAAGGATAAAGAGATCGAGGATGTCCAAATACCGAAGTGCTCCTGTTGCCACTCCGAACCTACCGCCGGGCATTCCCTTCATCGTCGCCAACGAGGCGGCGGAACGTTTCAGTTATTATGGAATGCGCGCCATCCTGGTGGTCTTCATGACCCAATACCTTAGCGATGTAGCAGGAAAGCCGGATCCCATGTCTCCCGAGTAGGCGAAAGGATGGTTCCATCTGTTCGTGTCCGGGGTCTACCTGACTCCCATGCTGGGAGCCATAATTGCCGATGGTTGGCTGGGTAAATATCGCACCATCGTCATTTTATCGATCGTCTACTGTCTGGGCCATTTCGCCCTTGCCCTGGACGCGACGCGCACCGGTCTGCTGCTGGGGCAATCCTTGATTGCGCTCGGGGCAGGAGGTATCAAACCCTGCGTCTCCGGCCACCTGGGAGACCAGTTCGGCAACAGTAACCGCCACCTGCTCAGCCGGGCTTTCGGCTGGTTCTATTTCGCCATCAACCTGGGGGCTTTTGGCGCCATGCTCATCACTCCTTACCTGCTTCATCAGCATGGACCAGCCGTGGCCTTCACCGTTCTAGGGATATTGATGGCCGTGGCCACCTGCATCTTCTGGAGCGGGCGCTACCGCTACGCCCACATCCCCCCTGGGGGAATGGAATTCGTTCGCCAGGTGCTGGCCAAAGAGGGCCTCAGAGTGCTTGCCAGACTGGCTCTCATCTATCTGTTCGTCGCCATGTTCTGGGCCTTGTTCGATCAGACCGGGTCTTCCTGGGTACTCCAGGCCCAACAGATAGACAGAATGTGGCTGGGCCATGAAATCCTGCCATCCCAGATCCAGTCCGCCAATCCCTTGCTGATCATGCTATTGGTGCCGCTGTTCTCCTATTGGATCTATCCCCAAGTGGAAAAAGTGGTCCCTTTGACTGCACTGCGCAAGATCGCCACGGGGATGTTCGTGACGGTGCTGGCTTTTGCCCTGAGCAGCTGGCTGCAGATGAAGATCGATGCCGGTCAAAACCCTCATATCGCATGGCAGTTGCTGGCCTATGTCATCCTCACCTGCGCCGAAGTGATGGTGTCGATCACTTGCCTGGAGTTCTCCTACACCCAGGCTCCAAACAGCATGAAATCCTTCATCATGGCATTCTTCATGATGTCTGTGGCTGCTGGTAATCTGTTCACCAGCGCAGTCAACTTTCTCATTCAGAACCCCGATGGCAGTAGCAAACTGGAAGGCGCCAGCTATTTCTGGTTCTTCACCGGCGTCATGCTGGTCACCGCTATCCTGTTTCTTGTGGTTGCCCGTCGCTATAAGGAAAAAACCCATATCCAGCTGGAGATTCCCTTGGAACGCCTATGAGATTACCCGAACCAGGCCCGGATAACGATTACCACGCGAGCCACATCCTGACACTGTGCTTCAGTTATCATCACTGGACAGGCACCCACTTGTGCGATCCCCAACAGCCTCCGGGCGAGGCCGCGATGCGGCTCTACCATGCCTCTTATGCCCTGGTCTCCCACGACACCCAGGCCGATCCAGTCTTCGACTACGCCAACCTGGCTGCCCAAAGTCTTTTCGAGATGGACTGGGAAACCTTCACCCAATTGCCTTCCCGCCTTTCCGCTGAGGCACCGCTGCGCCAGGAGAGGCAACGATTACTGGAAACCGTTGCCAGACAGGGATACAGCGATGACTATCGGGGTATACGAATTAGCCACAGCGGACGCAGATTCATGATCGAAAAGGCGGTCATCTGGAATGTGATCGGCCATGACGGAAAATTACTGGGACAGGCGGCGAAACTCGAGCGGTGGCGTTTCCTCGAGGAGACGCAAGAGAGGAGGGGTGAGGAGTAAGAAAGGTTAGCGGTGGTTTTCGCTCCAATAGGCACTGACCGCTTCAATGAATTCGTGCCACTTCAGATCATCGTCAAGATCCTTTTCCTCCATCAGCGGAAGTCCTGGAAGAAACACCATCAGAGCATGAACAAAACGCCCCTCGACCCTCTTCGGCAATTCTCCCCCTCTGAAATCGTGGAGCAGGACTTCGAGTCCACAGCTCGGCGAGCGGCTCTTGCAGATCATCCCGGCGATCGGTGGCCGTTGCCCCGCCACATGACGCGCATACTGGGTCAGGGAAATGGTGACATCGCAGGTTCTGTCTTCCACACCCAACGCTTTCACCCTGCCATCGACTTCCACCAGCTCTATTGGCGGCCTCGGCACCCCCAGGCCAATGGCCACTTCCGGGCAGACGGGCAACGGTAACAGCCGTCCCGCCAATCTACCTGCGATTGCTGGCTGACGTTTGGCGCTGCCATCGTAGCGTACTTTCCAACCCAGAATACAGGCACTCACGGCCACGGGAATCACCGGATCAGTTGATTTCACCATCGATTGAACCTATCCTCCCCGGGTTACGATATTCTTCACACCCTGCCTTTACAATAACAGCAACGACACTGGACAAGAGGAAAGGCTCATGCAAAACCTGGATTTTTCTCTGCCGATGTTTCAGGCGGCAGTCATCGTCTCCCTGCTTTTTGTGGCCGTGGGGGTCACCAAACCTGGCTGGATTCTCTTCAAAATGAAGAATCCCAAACGCGTCTATACCTTCTTGCTCGGCCTTGTGCTATTCATAGGGAGCTACGTTGCTTTTAGTATGAAAGTGGGCAATCCCTGGCAAATTGCCACGATTCATGCCCTGCTGTTGGCCGATTTGATGTTCCTGATCGTTGGGATGATCAATCCCAGCTGGGTTTTCGGGAGCGAGAGACTGGATCGCCTCTGGGTGTCGATCATAGCGGTGCTGCTCTTCATGGGATTGATGACACTCCAAGGAGTGTACTATGGCCCCAAAAGCAAGCACCAGGACAAACAGTCAACAGACACCGCCAATCAATCCATCTCTGCAACCAACCCGACGTCCGGGGCTTCATCGGAATGAAACCATATCTTCCCATCATAACCATCTCCGCAATCCTCAGTGCCTGCTCCCTGGACCCACTTTACACCCCCGCAACACCGGCCTATCCGGTCTACCCGCCTGCTGTAGCGCAACCACAGCTTCCCCCTTCCTCCCAAACCCCTCCCCCGGCACCGGACACCCCCCTTCCTGTCCCTCCTCAGGCCGCCCCTGCACCAACGCCACCCGCAGTCATCGCCCTGGTACAACAGGCACAAGACGATCGCCGCAAGGGGGAACTGGAACGTGCCGCCACCCGCCTGGAACGGGCCCTGAGGATCCAGGCCAAAAACGCCGAGCTGTGGTACCTGCTTGCTACCATCAGGCTGGAACAGGAACAGCCCGGACTGGCGGAGGAACTGGCAAAAAAATCCCTGAGTCTCGCCGGCAACAGGTCTGATCTGATTCAGCGCGATTGGAAGCTGATCGCCTCGACCCGCAGGATGCGCGGCGACATCGGCGGTGCAAGGGAGGCGGAGCAGCGGGCATTGGGGCCTCACTGAATATCGAAGCGCGAAAACCACTGCCCTGTCCCTTCCGGTCCATGGGGATCGAAATAGAGGGAACGAAGGCAAAGATGGCCGGCCGGCCCCAGCACCGGCCCGGGAACCATGGTACGGAAGGCTTCCCCACCCATCAGCTGATGAGTGGTGGTCTGATAGAGGCGGTTCAGGCGGCCGCTTCTCACCACCGTATCGAGCATCGACGGCCCTGCAATCAGATAGAGACTCCGATAGCCAAGCTGACCCAGAATGGGGATCAACTGCTTCCCTTCGACCATTTCCCCGCTACCTGCAAAGATGACTTGATATCCTTCCTTGCGCCAGGCTTCCACTTTGACTGGATCGGCACTCTCTCCGGTAAATATGTAAACCTCCTGATGATGTTCCTGAACCGAGGGGGGAATGACAAACTCCAGGCTGGCACTGGCAATCGCGATGGCGGGTTGAGCAGACAGTCCCCGGGCAAGACGCCAGTCCACCATATCCGCTCCTGTGGGATGAGCGCCAATCTGCAGGATGTTCCCCAGCCGCCCTGCCGCCAACGCCCTAAGATAACCACCATGGGTAATCAAACAATCGGCCTGGGCCTCGAGCTCCAGAAACAGGCGAAAATCCGCCGGGGTGGTCAGGCTCTTGGGAAGATAAGTTTGACCGGTAACGATATCCTCCAGGGCAATCCGCCCATCCAGACTGGCAAGAAAATTGGCGTAGACGAAAGGCTCTCTGAGACTTCCAAGCTCATACAAATGGTGATCAAGATACAGCCCTTCGAGAAGCACTTCTCCATAGGGAGGCGGATAAAGGCGAAAAATTTGTTTTTGCATACGTCCCCAGTGATAATTGATCGTATTTAGCTCCTGTTACGATAACTTTCATGAAAAACCCTGTTTCACCCCAAAGCATGAAAATACCACGAGGGTCCCGGGGGCTTGGCTGACATGAAAGTACCCCAACGGGCAAGGGGCATTGGTTGGAGAGCGTCAGCGACCTGGATGGCCGATGTCGAGCCCCCAGGGAGGGGTTCACGGCGTCTCGAAAACCCAAAGCCCCTTCCCCTCCCCCAAACTGTCACGGTAAATTCACTCACTAAAAGACAAAGGTATGCTAATGGAAAAACCTTATATCCTTCACATGCTCACCACTGAAAAGAATCTCAGCCCCTTCGATGTGAACATGGCCCAAGACGCCGGGTGGCAGGTAACCATGCCGTATCTGTGCATTGCTGAGAGTGAGGTTCGGAGCCTTATCCAGGATGCGATCTTCTCGCGGGGGCCGTCAGGCGTCAAGCGGACGGCCGCCTTCATCGGCGGTAGAGATCCTGAATTGGCGGTCAAGATGCTCAATACCGCCAGGGAGTCGATGGTCCCCCCCTTCGAAATCTCGGTCCTGGCCGACCCATCCGGTGCTTTCACCACGGCAGCCGCCATGGTTGCCGCAGCAGAACGGGAGCTGGGAAAAAAATTCTCCACCGACCTGACAGATAAAAACATCATCATCCTCGCTGGAACCGGTCCCGTCGGCCAGATCGCTGCGGTGCTGTGCGCCAAATCCGGCGCCAAAGTCGCCATCTTTGGCCGGAAAAAGGAGAAATCCGAGCGAATCGCCAATCTGTGTAACGCCTTTTTCGGGGAAGGCAACATTCAGATTCAGGCGCAAGGCAACGATGAACTGGAAAAATACCTCCCCACTGCCGACGTGGTCTTTGCCACTGGCGCCGCAGGCATCCAATTGCTTTCCGCTGAACAGGTGGCTTCAGCACCCAACCTCAAGGTCGCTGCCGACGTCAATGCCGTCCCCCCGCCAGGGATCGCCGGAATCGATGCCATGGCCGATGGCACCCCTATCGAAGGATCAACCTCCGGCGCTGTGGGCATCGGTGCTTTGGCCATCGGTAATATCAAATATAAGGCCCATCAGCGCTTGCTTCAATTGATGCGGGATTCCGCCAGCCCGGTCTACCTCCATTACGATCAGGCTTTTGCCATCGCCCGTGAATACATTCAATCCCAAAGCTGACAACCAAGAGGCATTCAATCTTATGACCACCCGTACCATCCTGCACATGCTCAGCCCCCGTCCCCAGGTCAGTCCCTTCGACATCAATATGGCCGTGGATGCCGGGTTCGACATGATCTTTCCTCACGCCAGTGTCGAACCTTCCCAAGTGTACAGCCTGACCCAGGACATCATCTTTTCCCGGGGGCCGTCAGGCGTCAAGAAGACTGCAATCTTCATCGGGGGGCGTGACATCGGGATCGCTCTCGACATGATGGAAACCACCAAACAAGCCATGGTCCCGCCTTTCGAGGTATCGGTTCTGGCCGACCCCTCGGGGGCATTCACCACCGCCACCGCCATGGTCGCCCTGGTGGAGAAACAACTCAGGGAACATCATGGCCAGGATTTGCAGGGCAAACGGGCCATCGTTTTCGGCGGCACCGGGCCGGTAGGGATCTCCACCGGGGTCATCGCCTCGTTAGCCGGCGCCGATGTCACCATCGTGGATCACCTCAGCCTCGACACCGCCATGCAAATCGCGGAAGAGTACAATCACCGCTGCGGAAGCACTCTCAAGGGCACCTTCGCCAGCTCGGGCGCCAGCAAGGCCTGGCTGGTGACCCGCGCTGACGTCATCTTCAATGCCACCAAGGCAGGCATTCAGGTGCTTGACGAAGAAATGCTGGAAACGGCCGAACGCCTAAAAGTGGTGGGAGATGTCAATGCCGTCCCCCCTCCCGGAATTGCGGGCATAAAGTCAAAGGATCTGGGCACTCCGTTGTCAACCGCCCCCAACAGCCCCGGTGTCGTGAGTGTGGGCCCATTGGCGGTCGGCAACATCAAATACAAGCTGCAGAACGCCATGCTGAAGGACCTGCTGCAACTCGACAAACCCGTCTACTTCGATTTTCACGAGGCCTTCACCCGCGCCCGCAAGCTGGTCTGATATGTTCCGATCACCGCTGAAACCCGCTTCAATCCCCCGCCGGCATCTCAGCGGTGATCTCTTGTCCCTCGCGCCACCCCCTGCCACAGCAACAGTAACATGACTCCCAACAGACCTGCTCCCAGCGGCCAGTCGCGCCAGCGTACATAGGGCGTGGTACCACGCATGGGAGTGAAAGACTCCGTCAGGGCGGTACGCACGAACAGGGCCGCACTGGACCTGACGGTGCCATCCGGCCCGATCACGGCGGTCACCCCGGTATTGGTCGCCCGCAGCAGAAAACGACCAGACTCCAAGGCGCGCATGCGTGCCATCTGCAGATGTTGATGGGGGGCGGCTGTGTCACCAAACCAGGCATCATTGGTGACATTGACGATATAGGCGGCCTCGGGCAGGGTGAGCAGAGCATCACGGGCAAAGGTATCTTCATAGCAGATCGTCGCGGCCAGAGGATAGCCGGCCGCCACCAGGGGGGGCTGTTCATCCCCGCCGCGATTGAAGTCCCCCAGGGGGATCTGTAATAGATCCAGCACAAACCCCAGCACCCCGCGCCAAGGAAGATACTCCCCAAAGGGCAACAGATGGCGCTTGTAGTAGATTCCAGGCGTCTTTCCGAGACTGATCAAGGCATTGTAATAGCTGGCATCGGGGCGTTTCTCCGGAATCCCGATGAGAAGATCGCTACCATGCTGGATCGCTTCTTCCTGCAAGGGAAGCAGGAAGTCTTCACGTACCTCGTTATAGAAGGCCGGGATGGCGGTCTCAGGCCAGATGATCAGATCCACTCCCCAGTGCTGGCGGGTCATCTGCAAATAAGTGGCAAGGATTTCCAGGCGCGTCTCGGGACGCCATTTCATTTCCTGGTCGATGTTGCCCTGCAACAGTGCCACCTTCAAAGGATGACCGGCAGGTTCCGTCCAGGATATCTGCCGCAATCCCGCACCCACTAGCCATACGAGCACCACCAGCCCCACCCAGCGCCCTGCTTCGTACCTGGCCCGCCAAAGCAACCCGAACACTGCTGCGGTCAAGACCACCAACCAGCCTGCTCCGTAAACTCCGAACAGGGGCATGAAACCAGCCAGAGGGGTGTCGCTCTGGCTATAACCGATCTGCAACCAGGGAAATCCATTGAGGACCCAGTCGCGCAGCCATTCCAGCGACATCCAGAGGGTGGGGGGAGCAAACACCTGCTGCCAGGGAGCCGCTTCCGTTGCCACCAACCAGCGGAAGATCAGTCCTGAAAAAGCGGGAAAAAATGCCCATGCGGCATTGAAAAGCAAAGTCAGACCTGCGGCGGCAAGTGGACTGGCCCCGCCATAGAAATGCATGCTCAGGTAGATCCACCACACGCCTGAAAGGAATTGGCCCAAACCGAATAGATAACCCACCAAGAAAGCCTGGCGAGGAGACGCCGTATGCCACCACAGGTGGAACAACAGGGCGAGCAGCAGAGGAGCCAGCCACGCCTGATCATAGGGGGAGAAGGCAAAAGGCATCGCCACCCCGGCCAGCAAGGCCAGTCCCAGCTGGAGGCCGAGGGAGTCGAAGTGAATTTTGAACCCGTCGGAGTCGGAGTTCACGATTAGGGACTAATCAAGCGTCACTGGAGACCTGTATCTCAGGCTCCAAAAGTTTGACTTTGAGCAGATACACCCTGCGATTGTCGGCCCGCAGAACTTCGAACTCGAACCGGTCAAGCCGGACTTTCTCCCCTTTGGTGGGCACATGTCCCAGCGTATGGACGATCAACCCACCGATGGTATCGAAGTCCTCGTCGCTGAAACGAGTGTCGAAATAGTCGTTGAATTCGTCAATGGGCGTCACGGCCTTGACGGTATACACCCGATTGCTGCGGCGAAAGATGAATTCCTCCTCAAGATCGTGTTCATCGGCGATTTCCCCGACAATCTGCTCAAGTATGTCTTCGATCGTCACCAGCCCCGCCGCCGCTCCATATTCATCGATGACGATGGCCATGTGCTGACGGCGCATGCGGAATTCCCGCAGCATCACGTTGAGGCGTTTGCTCTCGGGCACGAACAAGGCCTGGCGCATCACCTTCTTCACCGGCACTTTGAATTCCTGGCGCAGGGAATAAGGCAGGAGATCCTTGGCGAGCATGATGCCCACGACTTCACTGCGGTCTTCGCCAATGACCGGGAAGCGTGAATGGGCGGTGTCGATCACCAGAGGAAAAACCTCCTCCAGGACCGAATCCTGATGGACCACCGCCATCTGGGCCCGGGGAATCATGATGTCACGGACACGCAGCTCCGACACCATCAGTACACCTTCGATCATGGAGAGGGCGTCACGATCAATGATGTGGCGTTTTTGCATATCCCGCAATATCTCCATCAGCTCATTGCGATCCCGCGGTTCCACGCTGAAAAAATGGCTCAGACGTTCGACCCAGCTACTATCGCCGGTTTGTTCGTCGTTCATGATTGGCTGATCTCCTCGAGCAAATACGGATCTTGATATCCCATGGCACTGAGAATCCGGCGTTCCAGGGTTTCCATTTCCTCGGCTTCCTCCGCGGTGAGATGGTCATAACCACGCAAATGAAGGACACCGTGAACAGTCATGTGTGCCCAATGGGCTTCCTCGGATTTGCCCTACTCCAGAGCTTCGCTACGCACTACCGGGGCACACATCACAATGTCACCCAGAAAATCATTGGTGGTCCCCGCTGGGGCCTCGAAGGGGAAGCTGAGTACATTGGTGGTTCCCTGACGGTGGCGGAAACGCTGATTGAGCTCGGCCATCTCCTCTTCATTAACGATACGAAGGGAGACTTCAGCCCGGCTTCCCTCCAAGGCGGCTGTCACCCAGCGGATGAACTGCTCGCTGCCCGGACAGGGGTCTTCGGAAACGTTTTGAATATCGACGGTGGCAGTCACGTCAGTTTCTGCCCGGCTCCCGTTGGCGCCTTTCATGAAGCTCATAAGCCGACACGATGCGTTGCACCAGCGGGTGCCTCACCACATCCCGGGCATCGAAGTAGGTGAAGCTGATCCCTTCCACTCCCTCGAGAACCTCAAGGACATGGCGGAGTCCGGAGGGGCGATCACGGGGAAGATCGATCTGGGTCACGTCACCGGTGACCACGGCGGTGGAACCAAAACCCACCCGGGTCAGAAACATCTTGATCTGCTCGATGGTGGTATTCTGGGCCTCGTCAAGAATGATGAACGAATCGTTGAGGGTGCGCCCACGCATGAAGGCCAGGGGCGCCACTTCGATAAGATTGCGTTCCATCAGCTTGCTAACCCGGTCGAAACCCAGCATCTCGAACAACGCATCGTACAGTGGCCTGAGATAGGGATCGACCTTCTGCGCCAGGTCACCAGGAAGAAAGCCCAGACGCTCCCCGGCTTCCACTGCCGGGCGCGTGAGAATCAGGCGCTTGACCGATTCTTCCTCGAGAGCCGCCACGGCACAGGCCACCGCCAGATAGGTCTTTCCGGTCCCGGCGGGACCGATACCGAAATTGATATCGTGACTGAGAATATTTTGCAGATATCGTTGCTGGTTGGCACCACGGGCCTTGATAAGTGTCTTGCGTGTGCGGATGACCACCGGCGGCGCCTCGGAAGCCGGCGTTTCATCCAGGAGAACGTCCACATTGGCGTCCTGCAATGACAAATGGACATGTTCCGGAGTAATGGTTTCCGAACTCGTGGCCTGGAAAAGATGATGGAGCAGACGGGATGCAGCCTCGGCCGGTTGGCTTGAACCGACGATTCTGAAGCGATTGCCACGGCTGGCAATCTCGACGCCAAGGCGTCTTTCGATTTGTTTCAAGTTTTCGTCATATTGCCCACAGAGGTTGGCCAGGCGGCGGTTGTCTGCAGGCTCCAAAACAACTTGGAGGGTAGTGGATTGTTGGTCTATCAATGAATGGAATAAAAGCCCTTAAGGGCTTGTTAAACACCTCTGATCACTGTTTCGTTCAGCATAACTTAGACCAGCCGGCCTCGCAAGGAGTTCGGCAAAGCCTCGGCAATAACGACCTCGACGAACTGACCGATGAGCCCTGGAGGGCCGATAAAATTCACCACCCGGTTGTTTTCGGTGCGGCCACAAAGCTCCTTCGGGGTCTTGCGCGATGCCCCTTCCACCAGAATTCTTTGCCGTGTCCCCATCATGCGTCTAGAAATGGCACCGGCCTGTTCCAGGATCAAGTGCTGCAAGCTGGCCAGACGCTGCTTTTTGACCTCCAGGGGCACATCGTCACCCATTTCCGCTGCCGGCGTTCCCGGGCGTGGACTATAGATGAAACTGAAGGAGTGATCGAAGCCGATCTGCTCGATCAAGTCCAAGGTTTGCTGGAAGTCCCGTTCGGTTTCGCCGGGAAAACCGACGATGAAATCGGACGACAGGGACAGATTGGGCCGGACCTGGCGCAATTTTTCGATCCGTTCCATGTAGTCCCTCCGCGTATAACCCCGTTTCATCGCCGTCAGCACCCGATCGCTCCCCGCCTGTACCGGCAAATGCAGATGGTCGACCAGTTGGGGTATCGAGGCAAAGGCTTCGATCAGATTATCGTCGAATTCCGCCGGGTGGGAGGTGGTGAAACGAATCCGTTCGATTCCCTCGACAGCAGCCACCTCGAACAACAACAGGGCCAGATCGGCTTCCTCGCCATCAGCCGTTTCCCCACGATAGGCATTGACATTCTGTCCCAGCAGGTTGACCTCCTTGACTCCCTTGGCAGCGAGGCCGCGGACTTCAGTGATCACAGCGTCCACCGGGCGGCTGATCTCGGCTCCACGAGTGTAAGGCACTACGCAATAGGTGCAGTACTTGCTGCATCCTTCCATCACCGAGACATAGGCCTTGGGACCCTCGGCCCGGGGTTCGGGAAGATGATCGAACTTTTCGATCTCTGGAAACGAAATGTCCATCACCTGGCGACTACCCTGCCGTACCTGCTCCAGCAGATCCGGCAACCGGTGCAGGGTCTGGGGGCCGAACACCATGTCTACATAGGGCGCCCGTTGCTGGACCACTTCCCCTTCCTGGGTGGCCACACAACCACCGACCCCGATCACCACCCCCCGGCGCCGGTGTTTCAGGGTACGCCAGCGGCCCAACTGGGAAAACACTTTCTCCTGGGCTTTTTCACGCACCGAACAGGTGTTGAGGAGCAACACGTCGGCTTCTTCCGGCTTGTCGGTCAACTCCAACCCATGGGAGCGATGGAGCACGTCCCGCATCTTGTCGGAATCGTATTTGTTCATCTGGCAACCGAAGGTCTGGATATAGAGCTTTTGGGTCATATAAAGTTGGGGGTGGACTTATAATGAGCGCTGATTATAGCAGACCCCCCGACGACCCGTCGGTTTCGTGATCATGATGCAACGTATTCTGGAAGCGGAATTGATGAACGACCCGGAACAGGCCAAAGCCTATGCCGAGGCTGATTTCAGCGAGGCCAATCAGTTGTTTCTGGCCTTGTTCGAGCAGACTTTCCCAGACCATATCCCCCGACAGGTCGTGGATCTTGGCTGTGGACCCGGAGAGATCACCTTGACCTTCGCCAGCCGATATTCCTCGTGCCGGATCACCGGGATCGACGGCTCCCCTGCGATGTTGAAGCTTGCCCGGCAACGGCTGAGGCACCAGCCACAACTTGCCAGCCGGATCTCGTTTCGTTGTGAGCGACTCCCGATACCGGAACCGTTCCCCTGTTACGACACGATTCTCAGTAACAGCCTGCTGCATCATCTACCCGATCCCCTGACCCTTTGGCAGCAAATCCAGGCATGGGGAAAGCCGGGAGGCGCCGTTCTGGTCATGGATTTGAAACGCCCGCCGTCCAGGAAAACGGCTCAAGCAATCGTGGCCAGCCATGCCGCAGACGCCCCCGCCATTCTGCAAAAGGATTTCTACAATTCCCTGTGCGCCGCTTTCATGGAAGAGGAGGTCAAACGCCAACTGAAGCAATCCGGGCTGGAGGATTTTCAGGTACGCACAGTCAGTGACCGCCATTTGGCGGTGACCGGTCAGCTGAAATAAAACGGGCGCCCATGGAGGCGCCCGTCATCTTCATGCTTGACCGGCAGATTACTTCACATAGTCGAAAGTGTTGCCAGGAGTCGCCGGGAGGCGAGGCATGGTCAGTTGTGGGAACGGCCCTGTGAGGGCATTCAGGAAAGCCACGATGTCTTCCACCTGCTGATTCGAAAGGTCGCGATTGAGCTGCAGCTTGGCCATGACCCGCACAGCTTCGTCCAGGGTCTTGACCGCACCGTTATGGAAGTAGGGAGCGGTGAGAGCCACGTTACGAAGCGTGGGCACCTTGAAAAGATGGCGGTCGGACTCTTTCTTGGTGACATCGAAACGCCCCTGGTCTTCGGTGAAATTGTATTTGCCCTCGAAGAAAGGATTGTTGAAAGTCGGAAACTTCTGGAACACCCCAGCGCCCTGCCCCATTTGGCCACTGAAGGCAGGCCCGGAATGACATCCGATGCACCCCACTTCGGCGAAGGTTTTCATTCCCCGCACCTGTTGCTCGGTGAGCGCCGATTTTTTGCCCTTTACATAGTGATCATAGGGACTGTTGGGGGTGATCAGAGTCCGCTCAAAGGCCGCGATCGCCTTGACCGCATTGTCTTCGCTGATCTCGGCATTGGCGCCAAAGGCGTCCTCGAACAACTTCTGATATTCGGGAATCTGCTTGAGACGGGCAACGACATCGTTCCAGCTCTTCATTCCCATTTCGATGGGATTGGTCACCGGCCCCCTGGCCTGATCTTCCAGACTCGCGGCACGCCCATCCCAAAACTGGGTTGCATGGAAGGCGGCATTCCAAACCGTTGTGGCACTCCGTCCCCCGGTCTGGCCATGCACCCCCGCAGCAAAGGGTCGGTTGTCCTCACCCCCTGCCATCACATTGTGGCAGGAATTACACGACACGGTCCCCGTGGAAGACAAACGTGGATCCAGATACAGAAGCTGTCCCAATTTGACCTTGGCCGGTGTGGTCGGGTTGTCAGCAGGTGCCGGTGCCTTTTCAGGTAATGCCTCCCATTGGGCCGCCCCGGCCAGGGTGGTTACACCAGCCAGGGCAATTGCCGAAACCAGTGATTTGCATTTGATCATGATTAGCCTCCTCGCTTTGTATGAAACTCTAACACGAATCCTGTTGTTGGTTCTGTCGTTTCGTGGAGAACATATTGAAGCACAAGGGCCGAACAAGCTGCAATTGTCTCGCGCACAAAAAACCCGCCCTGGCACCAGGGCGGGTTTTCCCTCTCGCAAGAGGTCTGTATCAGGAACGCGGGAAGGTGTTGAGCAGGGTCAAAGCCTCCTTCAGCTGCTCTTCGGCACCGGTCAGATCGCCACGGCGTACCATTCCACGAGCCTTGCGAATATAACCGGCCAGACGTTGCAGCTTGGCGCCATATTGATCACCAGTGATTTCCTTGTAGGTCTGCTTGGCCTCATTGATCTTATCGAGCAGGGCCTTCTGGTCGGAAGCGGCAGCTGCCATCTCAATCCCTTCGGCCAGCTGCTTTTTGAGATCGGCAATAGCCTGATTCACGCCCGCAGCATTTTCCGCAGCCACAGCCGTAGTGGTGTAGGTTCCCAACATCATACCACCGGAAACTGCGATCATGGTTGCAGTCACAACGGTCTTAATGGTTTTTTTCATAGGTTAAACCCCCTCTTTGGTGTTTTTTTCAATCGTTGCCAATGATAAGACGTGTATTCTTAACTCAAACTTAACATTGAAGTGCGTGATTTCACGCTTAGCCAATTCTATCATAATGACTTGGTGGAGGAACCCCTCTGAACCGAAAGAACCACCTCATTTTGACTGACACATCACTTCCTTCGAAGCGGACCAGCGAATCCCAATGCCCGTTTGCCCGGCTGGGGCAGCATAGGGATCACAGACCCACAGATCCCCCACGGCTGCCAGTTCATCGTCCAAATAGATCAGGGGAATCCGGTCACGCCCCCAGGGTGGCACCCCGTATTCCTGAAACAACTTTTTCAGCCGTCTGCGGCCATGCCGGCCTGGTAAGAGACAACGTTCCCCCCCCTGCCGATAGCGCACTTCAATTCGACTGCTTGACCACTTGGCCGGGTCCAGACACGGCCCTCCGGTCGTCATGGCCTCCAGCACCGAGCCGTCGGGAAGCTGTAAGGGGATTCGGCCATCCCAAGGGGAAACCCAGTGCGAATCCACACGGGGTTTCGGCGAAGATACTACCAGTTTGCCCCGAAAGCGGCGCACTTCGGCTTCACCCCAGGCCACCAGGGGATTCTTGTCCGCAGCAGCGAGCAACGTCTCATCCATGATGCGCTCGAGATAAGCCTGGGAAGGGGGGCGAAAACCCTGCGATTTCAACCAGGCCCGGACCAGCCATCGTCGACTTTCCCGGCTTTGTTGCCGCAACCGCGACACATCCAGCCTGCCTGCTTCATCCTCCAGCGTTTCCAGAAGAGGCTGCCCCCATTCACGTAACAGCCTATCGGCCTCGGCCATGTGCCTGGCACTGCGACATAGCGTCTCTGGATAAGAGGGCCAGCGATCCTCCAGCAAGGGAAGGATCGAATGACGAAGATAATTGCGGTCGTAATCAAGGAACCGATTGGAAGGATCGTCGATCCATTCGAGATTCCGGGTAAGGGCATAGTGTTGCAGAGCCTTTCTGGGAATCCCAAGGAGGGGCCGTAACAATCTACCCTCTCCAAGCACAGACACAGGCCCCATCCCTGCTAGCCCGGAGAGCCCCGCACCTCTTAACAATTGCAACAAGATCGTCTCTGCTTGATCGTGCTGGTGATGCGCAAGCAGCAAGGCATCGCCTTTTCTCAGGCAGGCTGAAAAAGCTTCATAGCGGGCATTGCGTGCGGCCTCTTCCGGGCTTTCTCCGGAATGGGGATGGGCGTTGACCTCGATGGCCTGGAAAGGAATCTCCAGGCCGTTGCTGATTTTGTGGCAATGGTCCTGCCAGCTTGCGGCTTCATGCTGGAGACCATGATTGATGTGCAGAGCGACGAATTCGCCGCCTTGCTCGTCCCGGTAACGGGCGCACAAATGGAGCAGCACATGCGAATCCATGCCTCCACTGTATCCAATCCAGTATCTGGTGGCGCGATGACGGGCGAGGAAGCTGGAGAGCCGCCCAAGCAGTTCGCTCATGCAGACTCTTCGTACACCCCGTAATTCATCAGCCGTTGATACCGCTCATCCAGCAAGTGGGGAAGCGGAACCCGGCGTAACTGATCAAGATGGCGCAACAACACTGCCTTGATATTGGCAGCGGCCTGGTTCTTGTCCCGATGGGCTCCGCCCAAGGGCTCGGGAATGATTTCATCGATCAGCCCCAACTCCTCCAGACTCTGGGAAGTAATGCCCATCGCTTCAGCCGCCAGTTCCGCCTTGTCCGCGCTTTTCCACAAAATGGATGCACACCCCTCCGGCGAGATCACCGAATAGGTACTGTATTCGAGCATCAGCAGGCGATCTCCGACACCGATGGCCAACGCACCGCCTGAGCCCCCTTCCCCGATCACAGTGCAGATCACCGGGATCTTGAGCTGAGCCATCATGAAGAGGTTTCTCGCAATGGCTTCGCTTTGTCCCCGCTCCTCGGCGTCGATCCCGGGATAGGCTCCCGGGGTATAGATGAAGGTGAGTACCGGAAGCCGGAAACGCTCCGCCATCTGCATCAGGCGCAACGCCTTGCGATATCCTTCAGGCTTCGGCATTCCGAAGTTGCGCCGCAGCTTTTCCTTGGTATCACGCCCCTTCTGATGACCGATCACCATCACCGGCTCCCCTTCCAAGCGGGCCAGACCACCGACGATGGCGGGATCATCGGCAAAAGTACGGTCGCCATGCAGCTCGTGGAAATCGGTAAAAATCAACTGGATGTAGTCCAGAGTGTAGGGACGCAGGGGGTGCCGGGACAATTGGGAGATCTGCCAGGCGGACAGGGAGGAAAACACCGACGCGGTCAGTTTCCTGCTCTTCTCCTCGAGGCGGGAAATTTCTTCGGAAATATTGATTTCATTATCGAAACCGACCCGTCGCAATTCCTCTATCTTGGCCTCCAACTCGGCAATAGGTTATTCGAACTCCAGATAGTTGAGACTGTGCTTCATGATGGACTGAAAATCTCCTGCAGAAAGTTTTGCATCGCAATCCAGGAGCGCCGCTCGGCCACTGGATTGTAGACTGTGCCGAAACCCGGATCGTTCGCCTGAGGATTGGTGAAAGCGTGAACGGTGTGTCCATAGACATGCACCTGCCAGTCGCTTCCGGCCTCGGTCAGTTCGCTTTCCAGGGCCACCACATCTTCCACCGGAACCATGGGATCGTCATGACCGTGCAATACCAGAACCCTGGCATTGATCCGCTTCCCCTGGGTATTTCCGGGGGGTTTGAGGAGGCCATGAAAACTGACCACAGCGTTGAGATCGGCACCGGTCCGGGCCAGATCGAGCACACACATCCCACCGAAGCAGAAACCGATGGCCGCCACCCGCCGGGCATCCACCCCGGGCTGAGCCCTGAGCGTCTCCAGGGCAAGGATTATCCTTCTCTGCAACAACGCCCGGTCATCCACGAAGGGCTGCATCAAGCGGGCGTTCTCCTCCGGTCCAGAGCCAATCCGGGCATCCCCATACATGTCGAGAGCGAAGCCCACATAACCCAGCTCGGCCAGGGCGACGGCCTTGTCGCAGACGAACGCCTCACGCCCCCCCCACATATGGGAAACCAATACTCCCGGCATGGCGTTGGAGACATCATCGTCCCAGGCCAGCAATCCGACCAGACGGACCTCACCATCAAAATATTCCACTTCACGTTTCTGTACAGTCATGGCCAAATCCTCAATGGCTTAGACAATCCAATGCAGCCCCTGAAACCAGCGCATGCCCCTTCCGGGGGGATCACCTCAAGTGGCTTTGCGTAGTTGCTGGTTCTGCAGGGCCTGCAACAACCCTTCGCAGGCATCCTCGATCATGTCCATGACCCGGTCGAAACCGATCTCGCTACCATAAAAGGGGTCTGGAAGATTCCGGGTTTTCAGATGCGGGGCATAATCCAGGAGATAGTTCAGTTTGTGTTGATGCTGCCTGGCACATGTGAACAGCACCGTGTCATAGTTATGCTCGTCCATCACCAGCACCAGGTCGAACTCTTCGAAATCGCCCGGCTCCACCTGCCTCGCCCGCAACCGGCTGAGGTCGATACCGCGTTCGGCAGCCGTTTTGATCGCCCGTTCATCAGGCTGCTTGCCAACATGATAGGCATGAGTGCCGGCTGAGTCGATCATCACCTGATCCTCGAGACCATGCTTTTCCAGCAAGGCTTGAAAGACCCCTTCCGCCATGGGGGAGCGGCAGATATTCCCCATGCATACAAACAATATTCGCATCATGATCCACCTCCCGTCATTTGGTGCTTCGACTTCCAAGAACCGCTTCCACTCTGGCCACGTCCTCTGGCGTATCGATACCCGCTTCCGGCGCATGGCCCACGGTCACGACAACGATTCGCTCACCGTGCCAAAGGATTCTCAATTGTTCCAGTGATTCCAGGACTTCGAGGGGCGCTGGTGGCCACGCCACGTAACGGTGCAGCAATCCTACCCGATAGGCATATACTCCGATGTGACGCCAATAATGATCCATGGGCACTTCAGGACGATGCCCGGAAAACGACTCCCGATGCCAGGGAATGGGGGCCCTGCTGAAGTAGAGGGCGTAATCGGCATAATCGAGTACGACTTTGACCGCATGGGGATTGAAGATTTCCTCTTCGCTCGCAGGGGCTGCCAAAGTCGCCACCGTCGCATCCTGGTGGCTTGCCAGTGACTGGGCCAGGCACCTGACCAGTTCCGGCGACAACAATGGCTCATCCCCCTGCCAGTTCACCACAATCTCATCGGCGCCCCAGCCCAGCCGGCGTGCAACCTCCTCTATCCTCTCGGTTCCACTGCTGTGGTCGCTGGAGGTCATCAAAGCCTCGACCCCGGCTTGTCTCGCCGCGCCGGCAATGCGTTCGTCGTCAGTGGCCACCACCACCTCCTCGGCCTTGGTCTTGAGTGCCTGCAAACAGACATGGGCGATCATCGGTTTCCCGGCAAGGGGTAACAGGGGTTTGCCAGGAAGCCTGGAAGATGCGTAACGCGCCGGAATGACGATTTTGAATGGCGTCATCTATGACAACCGATCGTATTCTTCCAGGGAGAGTTTTCTCGCTTCCTCTTCCAACATGACTGGAATATCGTCGCGAACCGGATAGGCGAGACGATCCGCTTTGCAGATCAGCTCCCGGGCCTCCTTGTCGTAGATGAGCGGGCCCTTGCAGACTGGGCATACCAGGATGTCAAGCAGTTTGTTGTCCATGGATCTTGTCTTTATTGATGTATCGGTCTTCACGATCCCGTGAGTGCTTCGCTTGAAGGGGTTCTATCTTACCTGCCACGAAATCATAAGGGAAATGGCATCGGATTCCTCCCATCCTCCCTTTTGCTGCCGTCGACACCAGTTTAATGTCAGTCGGAACCAGGACTTTCCTGGGTGGCGAAGGAGACGTGATTCAGGCCCAGTTGACGGGCAGCGTCGAGAACCCGAATGACCGACTGATGGGGGGACTGCTTGTCGGCCGAGATCACCACCACAGGCTTGGCGCCTTTTTCGAGCGCCCCGGACATGGCCTTTTTCAAGGTTTCGATGCGGGTATTCACAAGCTCGTGGTGGGCGATGTAGTAATGCCCCTGGGAGTCGACCACGATCTCCAGAATTTTGCTTTCCTCGCTGTGTTCCCCTTTCGCCTCGGGAAGTTCTATTTTCAGGGCAGCCTCACGATCAAATGTCGTCGTCACCATGAAAAAGATCAGCAGCAGAAACACCACATCGATCATGGGTGTCAGGCTGAGATCAATCAGCTCCCGGCGTTGCCGTCGAAAATTCATGCTTGGACCTCATCCGCCTGTTCATGCGCCTCTTCACTATGCATGATCTCTATCAAACGCAACGCCTCGTTTTCCATTTTCAGGACCAGTTCTTCCACCTTCCCCTGGAAGTAGCGATGGAAAATCAAGGTGGGTATCGCCACGGACAAACCGGCAGCAGTGGTGATCAACGCCTGCGAGATGCCCCCCGCCAACACCTGAGGATCACCCACCCCCGAAGCCGTAATGGCGGAAAAGACCTTGATCATTCCAAAGACGGTCCCCAAAAGTCCCAGCAGCGGACTGATGGAAGCAATGGTCCCCAAAATATCGAGAAAGCGCTCCAGTTCATGGACGACGTGGCGACCGACATCTTCCACGGCCTCTTTCATCACCTCCCGGCCATAACGGTAATTGGCCAGGCCAGCGGCGAGAATCGCTCCTAAAGGGGAACTGGTCTGCAACTGACGCAACTTGTTGGGATCCAGCTGATTCTTTCGATACAACCCCCATACATGAGCCACCAGATGAGGAGGGATGATCCGCTTGGATCGAAGGCTCCACAGTCGCTCACAGATGATGGCTGTCGCCACCACCGAACAAGCTAAAATCGGCCACATCAGCCACCCACCTGCCTCGATGATCTCAAGCACCACTCTGCCTCCAGTTCAAACAAACTATAAACCTAATAATTGTAACTCAACTGTGACAGGAGCATGGGCAATCCCGAGCCAAACAACAGGACTGTGCCCCAATGGACCGGTGGCCTGTTCCCCAGGCCTCACCGATAGGGACGCCGAGAGGAGCCCCCAGGGAGGTACTGACAGCGTTTTTCTGGGCAAACCAGTTGCCACAACCAACATGTTCGACAGGACCCTGAAGCAAAGAACCCGTCTGGCGACGGGTTCTTTGGCGTCAAGACAAATATTGCAAAAACCATCAGAGCAACAGATCAAAAATTTCCGTCGCCTTGTCCCAATGCAGGGTTTGGGGGTTTTTCACCGCAGGATCGACAATCTTGAAAGACTGCGCCAGAGCAAACAGCAATCCCCCCACGATTTGCGGCAGATCCGCCTCCACTTCATCGCTATAGGCCAATGGCAGGGCAGGCAGGGTTGCCAGCTGATCCAGGATCGGTTGCAACTCCAGGGATACATCGAGGCCTCGGAATTGATGAATACTCTCCTGCAATCCTTTGGTGATGGGAAGGTCATACAATTGAACCACATCGCGCCCGTTGGCCTGGGCTTTGGCCACCCCCATCACCAGCAAATCGTGGACTTTCTGATTGATGAAACCAGACAGGCGCTTCAAGTCCGATTTATCCACATCCAAAGAAGCCGCGTCGCGAAAAAAACGTTCGAACTGACTGATACCCATGATGCTCATAGCAAGACTCTCCTTAAAATTACCGTCCTGTTAGTTACCTTGAAAGTTTTGGCAGGTGCCGGAGTGAAGCAGGTATTTAAATTACCTTTACAAGGGAAATGTGGGCCCAGGTGTCACCAATCTCAACCCTGGAAGTTTCTTTACCTGGGATTTTTGTTTTTGAGCATTGCAAAAGCCAGGAAGGCAACCTGTCAGGGCAGGTTTTTGTCATAATACATATTTACGCCATGACTGCCTTGTTCACCCCTGTGCCAGCCCGATCCAGACATCAACGTGGATTCAACCAAACACCACTATCATCATGACCATATCCAAACCGCTGATCGGCGTCATCATGGGTTCCAAGTCCGATTGGGACACCATGCATCACGCCACCGACATTCTCGAACAATTGACGATCCCTTTCGAAGTCAAGGTCGTTTCCGCCCATAGAACCCCTGATCTTTTATTTTCCTATGCCCATGATGCCCAAGAACGGGGGATCGAAGTCATCATCGCCGGCGCAGGGGGGGCCGCTCATTTGCCTGGCATGGTGGCCGCAAAAACGGCATTGCCCGTCTTGGGGGTGCCGGTTCAATCGAGGACTCTCAACGGGCTGGATTCGCTCCTTTCCATCGTCCAGATGCCTGCCGGCATACCGGTCGGAACCCTGGCCATAGGCAGGGCGGGCGCCATCAATGCAGCGCTGCTGGGGGCCGCGATCCTGGCCAACAAGTATCCGGAAATCGCAACTGCACTGGAAACCTATCGCCATCGTCAGACAGAATCCGTCCTTGCCCATCCTGATCCCAGGGAGGAACAGTAAAATGAGAATCGGCATCATCGGTGGAGGCCAATTGGCGCGCATGCTTGCCCTGGCAGGATATCCGCTGGGACTGGAATTCCTGGTCCTCGATCCGGCACAAGACGACTGTGCCGGCATTCTGTGTGAACACCTGTGTGCCCCCTATGACGACCCTCTGGCTCTGTCACAAATGGCGGAGCGCTGCGATGTCATCACCTATGAATTCGAGAATGTCTCCCTCGAGGCCCTGGAACCCTTGGCCTCCCGGACTGCCATTCACCCTCCGCTGGAAGCCCTGGAGAAAAGCCGCGACCGGGTGGTTGAAAAACAGGTTTTCCAGGAGTTGGACATTCCAATCCCGAAATTCCTTTCCATCGACTCCTGGGAAGGGCTGCAACAGGCACCCAACGTCCTTGGCTGGCCTTTTTTGCTCAAAACCCGGCGCTTCGGCTACGACGGCAAAGGCCAGTTCCTGATCCACAATGCGAGGGAAATGGAAGCAGCCTGGTAAGCACTCCAGGATCAGGCTTTGATCGCCGAAAGCTTCATTCCTTTTCAACGCGAAGTCTCCATCATCGCGGTGCGCAACCGAAGCGGCCAGACGGCTGTGTATCCACTGACTGAAAACCACCACAAGCAGGGCATCCTCCATCTGTCCCGCTGCCGTCCCGGCGACCCACAGACAAGCAGAGCCGAAGACTATGCCAGGCGGTTGCTGCAACGATTCGAATATGTCGGCGTCATGGCCTTGGAGCTGTTCGAAGTCAACGGCCGCCTGCTTGCCAATGAAATGGCCCCCAGGGTCCACAATTCGGGACACTGGACCATCGAGGGAACGGAAACCAGCCAGTTCGAAAACCATTTACGAGCCATCCTGAATTTGCCTCTGGGCAGTACCGAAGCGGTAGAACATACCGTCATGATCAATTTCATCGGGGTTCTCCCGGAACTCAGCGATGTCCTGGAGAACCCGGCATTCACCTGCACAAATACGGCAAGCAGGAACGTCCCGGCCGCAAGGTGGGCCACGCCACCTTGCGGGCAGCCAGCGGCAAGGCTCTGGAAGCGCGCCTGCATCACCTCCAGGCCCTGTTAACCTGACCCAGGAGACACCTTCCATGGCAAGAATCGTCACCGACCGACTAGCCGGGCCCAGCCGGTCCATGCCTTCCCTCTTCGACTGGTTACCGTCACCCCGGTTGAAGACTTTCGTTGTGGCCTGCCTCATCACCCTCGTTACCGGCTTGCTGTTCGTCTTTCTGCGCCCTCCCATCTATCGAGCCAGCGCGGTTCTGTTAACCACCCCCCTGCCTGCACCAGACCAGAATGCGATCGTCGCCATTCCCCAGCACGTGGCCATTCAACAAGACTTGCTGACCGGCCTGCCTTTGGTTGAAGAAACCTTGAAGCGGTTGGAAACCCGGGGCATCGTCTCGACCAATGAGACGACGCCGGAAAAAATCAAAGCCATGCTCAAGGTCGAATCGGTGCCGGAAACCAATCTGGTGGAGCTGGTCGCTGAAGGCTCCCAACAGACCCTCCTGGCGCCGCTGGTCAACACCTGGATCGATGTCTATCTGGGAACCAGCGCCAAGCAGATTCAAAACAGTACAGCAGCAACGCTCCATGCCTTGCATAACGAGCTGGCCAGCCTCACCAACCGGATTGCCACCAAAAAGGCCGAACTGGAGCGTTTTCGGCAACAGAACGATATTGCTTCCTTCGAACGCGTCGAAAACGATGCCATGGCACGCCTCGCCGGCCTGACGGAAAGCCTGAACACGGCCAGCGATGCCGAAATCCAGGCCAAAGCAAGACTCGAAGTCCTCAGAAAGGATATCCTCGACGGCAAACCCGTGGTCCCGGAGTCCGACCAAAGAGTCCTGGCGACCCTGGTGACAAGGGCCCAGGCCCTGCGGGAGGAATTGACCGCGCTGCGACAACGCTTCACTGGCGAATATATCCGCCTGCATCCAGAGTACCGGACAGTACCCATCCAGCTCCGGGACGTGGAAAACAAAATCAAGGTCTTGACCGAGCAGGGCAAGAAGATAGTCCTGGCCCAGGCAGAAAGGGACTACGCCAGCGCCCGTCAGGCTACAGAGACATTACGCCAACAATTGCAGGAGCAAAAACGTCTGGCTGGCGAATTCAGTTCCCGTTTCGCCGAGTACCAGGCTTTGCAGATGGATCTGGGAAAGATGGAAGAAACCCGGCGTGAGCTGGCAGACAGGCTCACACGTCTGGAAAGCAGGCAGCTGGAGGATTATCCAGCCGTGAAGGTAGTCGAACGTGCCTACCCCCCCGTTGACCCCATTCGTCCTCACTACTGGCGTGATGCCACCCTGGTGGCACTCACTTCCTTGGTTCTCGGAGTACTCGCGGTCTGGCTGAGGGATTATCTGACTCAGGATGATCAAGTCACCCACGAGAGCCCACGAGTCACGTTGGCAGGCGTCCACGTTTATCCTTCTCGCGACTCCCATGGTCTCGAAAGTCGGGCAAACCCACCGGCTTTCCCTCAAATGCCGGAGTCATCAAAACCGCTCGCTGAACTCTCCAAACCTGATGCGCGAGAAATGAACCGCTGGGAGATCGAAGCACTGCTGGAGGCCGCCAGGCCGGAAACCCGCAGGACCATCGCCCTTCTGCTCAGTGGACTGGAGGTGGAAGAAATCCCCCACCTCGATAGCAGCGCCTTCGATCTGGACGACAATCTCATCATTGCACCGTTTCCGCCACGGCGAAAATTGCCTCTCCCCCCCCGTTTGAAACAATGGATCGGCGACAACGGCGGTTCTTTGTCACCCTTACCTGACCAGGAAGACCTCGCCAAACAAATCTATCTGACAGCTGTCGAGGCCGGTCTGCAGAACCCCGAAACCATCTCCCCAGCGACTTTGCGCCATACTTATCTGGTGTATCTGTTACGCCAGGGACTCAAACTGGCTAAGCTGGAAAAAATCGCCGGCCCCCTCCCCCTGGATGAACTGACCCGTTACCGCCGATATACCTCTGCCCACACCATGACCCAGGACGCCAACATCTCGTTGATTCACCCCTGTCTCCAACTCTGACATGCGCCAGGCCGCCTCCTTCCCCCGAAAGTACGACTGGCGCCTGATCATCCGCCTGGCGCTGCAACATCGGCGCCGCTTGTGGTTCGCTCAGATCATTGCGCTCCTCGCGGCCCTGGCGGCAGTGCCGGTGCCCTTGCTGATCCCTACCCTGGTGGACGAAGTCCTGCTCAAACATCCGGGGCCAGTCACCGCGTTTATCGATCATTGGCTTACCCTGCCCTGGCTACCGCCCCAGTGGCAGGACCCGGTATGGTATATCGCCGTAGTCCTGGCAGTGTCTGTGTTTCTTCGGCTGACCGCGCTGATCTTCAATGTCTGGCAGACCCGGCAGTTCACGGAAATCTCCAAAAACGTGATCTATCGCTTGCGTTCGGACCTGTTGCAACGACTCGAACGGATTTCCATGACCGAATACGAATCCTTGGGGAGCGGCACCGTGGTCACCCATCTGGTGACCGATCTCGATACCCTGGACAGTTTCCTCGGAGTCACCATCAGCCGTTCGCTGATCGCCCTGCTGACCATCATCGGTACCGCCATCATCCTGGTGTGGATCCACTGGCCACTGGCCCTGTTCATACTGTGTCTGAATCCACTGGTCATCTACTTCACCAAGGCGCTGGGCAAACGGGTCAAACAGCTCAAAAAGAAAGAAAACAGCGCGCTGGAGACCTTTCAACAGGCCCTGAGTGAAACCCTGGATGCCATCCAGCAGATCCGCGCCAGCAACCGCGAGCGTTTCTATTTCCGCCGCTTGATCGACCATGCCGACGATGTCAGAAGCCACGCTACCAACTATGCCTGGAAAAGCGACTCCCTGAACCGCCTGAGCTTCGTGGTGTTTCTTTTCGGCGTGGATCTTTTCCGCGCCACCGCCATGGGCATGGTGCTTTTTTCCGACCTGACCATCGGCCAGATGCTGGCGGTCTTCGGCTATCTTTGGTTCATGATGTCACCGATTCAGGAACTCCTGGGTATTCAATACGCCTTCTACAGCGCGCAGGCGGCGCTCACCCGGATCAACCGCCTGTTGGAACTGAAGCAGGAACCCCGTTACCCCAATCTGGCCGATCCATTCAAGGGCAAACGTACCGTCGGGGTGGCGGTGGAAAACCTGCATTTCACCTATGGAAACCGGGAAAACCACGAGGTCCTCAAAGGGGTCACTCTGAACATCCACGCCGGCGAGAAAGTCGCCTTGGTGGGCGCCAGTGGCGGCGGCAAATCCACCCTGGTCCAGGTGTTGATCGGCCTCTATCCCCCCCACCACGGTGAGGTCTGTTACGACGGTGTCCCCATTCACCGGATCGGTATGGAGGTGGTTCGCGAACACGTGGTGACGGTGCTACAACACCCGGTACTCTTCAATGATACGATCCGGGCCAATCTCACCCTGGGCCGGGACCTGGAAGACAAAGCGCTTTGGCGGGCCCTGGAAATCGCCCAGATCAGCACCACCGTCGCCTCCCTCCCGCAACAGCTGGATACCGTGATCGGGCGGTTGGGGATGCGCCTGTCGGGGGGGCAGAGACAGCGATTGGCCATCGCTAGAATGATTTTGATGAATCCGAGTGTCGTGATTCTGGACGAAGCCACGTCGGCCCTGGATACCGAAACCGAACAACGTCTTCACGAAGCCTTGGGAGAGTTCCTCGAGCGCCGCACCACCCTCATTGTCGCTCACCGCCTCAGTGCGGTGAAACAAGCCGACCGGGTGGTGGTGTTCGAGGATGGACAGATTTGCGAGCAGGGCGGACACGACGACCTGCTCGCCCAGGGTGGACTCTACGCCCGCCTCTACGGCGAACATCATCAGGTATTATTGTGACCTCAATCTACGATTTCCATGCCCATTCCACGGCTTCCGACGGAACCCTCACACCCCGTGAACTGGTTACAAGGGCCACCGCCAACGGAGTCAAACACCTTGCGCTCACCGATCACGATTCTCTGGCGGGACTGAAGGACGCCCAGGAGGCAGCCTCAGTCGTGGGATTGAGATTGATTCCCGGAGTGGAAATCTCGGTCACCTGAAACAAACGCTGTTTCCACATCATCGGCTTGGGCGTGGACGCGGACAACGTGACTCTTCGGCAAGGTCTCGCGATGCTGCAAAAAGTTCGTCACGAGCGTGCTGAGAAAATGGCCGACGATCTTGAGAGACACGGTATCCAGGGGTCTCTCGAGGCAGTGGAGGAGATGTCCGGAGAGGGCATGATCACCCGCACCCATTTCGCCCGCTTTCTGGTGTCACGGGAATACGCCTCTTCCGTAGGAGAGGTGTTCGTACGCTTCCTCGTGCGGGGCAAACCGGGATACGTCGCCACCCAGTGGGCCGAGCTGGAGGCGGCACTTGAGTGGATCAAGGAGGCCGGGGGGCTGGCCATCGTGGCCCATCCCCTGCGTTACCGCCTCACTGCCAGCTGGCTGCGGCGCTTCCTGAGCGCGTTTCAATCGGCCGGAGGCGTCGGCATCGAAGTCGTATGTGGCAACAGCACCCCGGATCAAATCGCCACCTGTGCCGATTACGCCCGCCGCTACCGGCTGTTGGGGTCCGTTGGCTCCGATTTTCACGACCCCGCCTTCACGTGGGTGGATTTGGGCCGCCTTGCCCCCCTTCCCCCCGGCATCACACCGGTCTGGACCCAACTCGAGGACGGCTGAATCCCATGGGACAGGAAATCTCCCGGATCGAATTCACCCCTGACGATTTTACCTGCTTCGACCACCGACTCCGCCAGGAAACCGATGAGCTGCACGCCTTGGAGAAGCAGGGAGCATTGTCCTCGTCCCCACCGCTCGGAGGCTTCGAGATCGAGGCCTGGCTGATCGATCAGGCAATGCGTCCGGCCCCTGTCAACGACCGCTATCTGGCACGTTTGTCCGATCCTCTGGCCTCAGCGGAACTGGCCCGCTTCAACGTGGAGCTGAACAACTTGCCACGCCCGCTGACAGCGGATGCATTGAGCTGCTTCCACGGGGATCTGGAAACCATCTGGCAGCGTTCATCCCGGACCGCGCGACAAATGGATATTCAGCTGTTGATGATCGGGATATTGCCCACCCTACAACAACCCGACCTCACCTTGGCCAACATGTCGCCGCTCAATCGCTACCAGGCCCTCAACCAACAGATTCTCGGGCAACGCAAACACCAACCATTGCATCTGGAGATCACCGGCCACGAACACCTGGAGTGTTTCCACCAGGACGTGATGCTGGAATCGGCCGCCACCTCTTTCCAGATCCATCTCCAGGCACCACGTGACCAGGCGGTCGCCCTCTACAATGCCTCCCTCGTGGCTTCAGCCGCTACCGTAGCCGTGGGTGCCAATTCGCCCTATCTCTTCGGTAAAGACTTGTGGGCCGAAACCCGAATCCCACTGTTTGAACAGTCCATCGATATCGGTGGCTTCGGCGATGCCATTCACGGCCCCCTGCACCGGGTGGGATTCGGTACCGGCTACGCGCAGCATGATCTCAGCGAGGTATTCAAAGAAAATCTGGCGCATTTCCCACCCCTGTTGCCGATGATGCTGCCAGACCCGCCTGATCGATTCCCCCACCTCCGCCTCCACAATGGCACCATCTGGCGCTGGAATCGCCCTCTGGTGGGATTCGATCCCAACGGTACCCCCCACTTCCGCATAGAGCACCGGGTCCTGCCTGCCGGCCCCACCCTCATCGACATGATTGCCAACGCGGCCCTATACTATGGCCTTGCCAAGGAACTCAGTGAAGAAGCGGACCTGCTGCCTTTCGAGCACGCCAAGGATAACTTCTATCTTGCTGCCAGGCATGGCTGGCAGGCGCATATCACCTGGTTTGGTGGTCAGCACTGGCGGCTGAGCAAGCTGATTCTGGACGAACTGCTCCCCCTCGCCAGGAAAGGGCTCAAACGTCTAGGTATCTGCCCCAAGGACGCCGACGCCTACCTGGATATCCTCCGTCAAAGGGTGAGCGGCGATCAAAACGGCTGCCTGTGGCAACGCCGTTTCATCGCCGCCCATGGCAACGATTTCCGGCGCATGACCGAAACCTATCTCAACCTTCAACAACAAGGAAATCCTGTCCACACATGGCCGATCTGACTCTGACTCAATTGGATTATCTCCCGGAGGGGCTGCTGGAGGTCGATGCCTCCGACCTCCACACCTTGCTGCCAGGCCCGACCTTGTTGCATCTTCAGGGGAAACAGCAGCGGCCTCTGTTCGTTTCGGTGCTGTTACATGGCAATGAGGTGACGGGTCTGATGGCGGTGCAACAACTGTTGAAGAAATACCATCAGCAGATTTTTCCACGCCCCATGAGCATCTTCTTCGGCAACATCGAAGCCGCCAAAGCCGGCCTCAGGCGTCTCAGCGGCCAACCCGATTACAACCGCATCTGGCCGGGCAGCGATCATCCCGATTGTCCCGAGGTCCGGCTGATGCACCAGGTCTGGTCGGTCATGCGTGACAGGCAGGTACAGCTCAGCGTCGATATCCACAACAACACGGGGCGTAATCCACTCTATGCCTGCATTAACCGTCTGGATTGCCGGTTTCTCAATCTCGCTGCCTTATTCGGTCATCTGGTGGTCTATTTCCTTAGACCGAAGGGCGTTCAATCCATGGCTTTCGCTGAACTGTGCCCGGCGGTCACCCTCGAGTGTGGCAAGCCCGGCATTTCCCAAGGGGTCGACCATGCCTTGGACTTCCTGGACACCTGCCTGCACCTGGAGTCTCTTTCGGGCAAGGCGACTGGCAAGGGCAGCATCGACCTTTTCCATACTGTCGCCCAGGTTCGAATAGGTGAGCAATTGTCGTTCAGTTTCAACGAGCAAAACGCCGACCTGGTGTTTCGCAGCGACCTGGATCATCTCAATTTCACCGAACTCCCCGCCGGCATTGCCTTGAGTGAGGTTCACTGCGACACCATGCCCCTGATTGCTATCGACGAAGCCGGTCATGACGTCACTGCCCGCTTCTTCGAGATCAAGCAAGGCAAGCTGCTGCTGAAACAGAAAGTCATGCCTTCCATGCTCACCCTGGACGAGCGCATCATTCGCCAAGACTGTCTTTGTTATCTGATGGAGCGTCTGGATGAGACCGATATCGCGGCCGGCCCACCCTCAGACAATCCGTAACACCCTCCCGGCATCCTCCATTCCCTACCACATCAGGCGCTAAAAGGGCTCTGGACGCCCGGATTGAGGAGATCCAGCTCGGCCTCGGCATACTCGTATTTTTGCGCCAATGGATGCTGGTCGATGCCGAGAATCCTTCGTATTGTCCTGTGGATATGGGCAGGGCGCAAAGTGATGCCACTGGTGTCCGGTTGCAAGGTTTGGGGATTGAGAGCAGTCAACTCGTGTTTGCGACCGGAGACCCCGACGATGCGATTGGTCCACGGCTGATTCTTCATCATCAGGACGGCGCTGCTGACCTTCCAGTGGTCTTTGCCATTACGGCTGTTGTAGCGGGGGGTTCGCCCCACATCGGAGCCAATGTGGACCAGGAGACGATCGGCCACTCCCATTTGCTCCGCTTTGCTCCAGATATAGGCGACCACCGAGGTCAGATTGATACAGAGGTCATCGATTTTCGCATCGTGACTGGCATGGGTGTCCCAATTCCCCGGCGTTTCCACTCCCGCCGCCACGGTCACTCCGGCATCGAAACACACCAGAGCCTTGTGAACCTGGTTCATCACCCGTTCGACCCGATTGGAGGCACGCTCATAATCGAAGCTCGAAGGCAGCTTTTACTTAAGGCGGAAAAAAAGTTTCTGGTTGAGTCTGGCCTCGTACATCTGCTCGATCTGGCGCTGTTCCCGGGGGAGATTGCCATTGCCCCCCGCCATCAGGCGGCGCAGCCTTGCCAAACGGTAACGATTCAGTAATTCCCAATCTGTGGCACGGAAATAACTGGTTCCCTTATTGTAGGCATTGGGGTCGGCCAAGGAAGCCAGATTGACGCCATCGTTGAGGTTGGTATAGGGCTGGATGTTCCCTGTAAAACCCGGCCCCCCCAATCGCAACCATGGCAACGGGAGCCCCTGTCCGGCAGTGGCAGCATACAAGGCCATCAAGGAAGGAAAACCATCGGCCAGTTTCCCGGTCTGGATATGTTGCCTGGCCCCACTGTGGGAATTTGTCTGCAAATCGATGCCATTGATCACCATCATCCGGTGGTAATATTTCTCGAAGAATTCACGATTCTCTCCCAGAGGGGCATACCAGAGGTTCCCTGCCTTTCCGGCCTGTCCATTACGGGCATATTGATTGACCTCAGGATCGTTTCTGGGATCAGTCCAGGAACTTTGATCCTGCCCACTCGCCAAATTCACACTTAACAGTACCAGGCCCTGCCAGGGAGTGACATCGGCAGCCCGTGCCACGGGAATCAGGCCTGGCAGGCTCACCGGGAGGGCCGCCATCAATCCGCTCCCGCCCAGAATTTTCAAGAAGTGTCTGCGTTTCATATACGAATCTCCCATCTGTCGTGCATTCCTGATCAGTTATGCAGGTAACGGAAATCGGTCATCAGATACATCAGGACCATGCGCCAGGCGCGCAGCGTGCCATAGGAATCGCGTAGCGGCGTCCCCCGAACACTACCGTCGCTGGAGGCGAAGGTTCCCTCGCACCACACCGCCTGACCGGAAGGAAGAGGCGTCGGATCGGCAACAACCTCCTCGAAAAGCGCCAGGGTCGCCTGGATCTCCGGATCGTCGGGACTCAGACTTTCCCCCCACAACTTGTGATGGAGATACACCAGATTGTCGACGATGCGTTGCTTTGCAGCCGCATCGCTGGGCAGGTCATCGGGTTCCACGTAGATCAACAGCTGCCGCTGCTGAGGGGAGTGCCTGAATTCCTCCCGCACCAGGCGTTTGGTGCACATCATCCCGCTGACGGTGGTATCGGCGATCACAGCCATGGTGGGCGTCATATCCTGATTCCGGGTGAGCGCGACCGACCCTCCGTCGAAACCGCCATATAACAATCCCGGTCCCCGCGTGGTGTATCTGAACAGCTCCCTGTCCATGGAC
>Ga0114931_10001146_pt1 | contig 33730 bp, 30 predicted proteins | sample 2SBtaG_FD_89579 | JGI IMG/M metagenome (GOLD analysis project Ga0114931, IMG submission 89579) | Deep subsurface microbial communities from Kolumbo volcano to uncover new lineages of life (NeLLi) - 2SBTROV14_V59a metaG | ecosystem: Environmental > Aquatic > Marine > Volcanic | place: Kolumbo...
GAATCTTTATTTAACTTAAAGCAGGAAAAATCTAACTTACAAAAGAGCGAGAGTGAAACTCAAAAAGAAATTGATAAGCTGCAAGCAGAGGTTAACAAACTGCAGGAGCTAATGTTTTCTTTAACCAAAGCCAGCTCCCATTCTGACAAATTTTCTCAAGCCCAGAAAAAATATGAAGAATTTATCAACCAGAAATCAAAACTCAAAGACCAAGAGCTACAAACAAAAGGCGAGCTGCTGCAAGTCGCTAAAAGTAGCCAGAAAACTCATGTACCCATAGCTATTGTCAGAGAAGTAGAAATTAAGTTCGAAGCTTTAGTTAACAAATTAAAAACTCATAGATCCAAGACCCATAACCATAAAACCCTGGACGACTGGCAAGCTTGGTATACAGATCTAGAAAGAGTCTTGGTAGAGCATGAAAACTTACTGATGCCTCTAAGGCCGTATTTACAAGAACAAGATTTATCTGACAAAGAACAAGAACTAAAAAAGCTGCAGAAAAATATTTTATCTGTGGAAGAGGATTTAGATAAGGTCCAGCAGGAAATTAAAAATTTAGCGGCCATGGAAAAGCAAGAGAAAAGTAAAATTTGGCAAACACAAAACGAGCTACAAGAGCAGCAAGGGGCTTTAAACCAGCTAGTTAATCAGCGTAATGAATTCAGAGTAGATCTGGCGCACATAGAAACCCACTTAGGTGATTTAGAAACAGAAGTGCTGAGAGACATAGGTAGCGAGTTTTTAAATAAAATTCACTCCTGGTATCCAGACAAAAAAAATGCCGACACAGGACACACAGACCAACTAAGGGAAAAAATCCATAGACTCAAACATGAAATTGATTTGATTGGCGGCATAGATCCAGAAGTTCAAAAAGAGTATTCTGAAATTAAAGAGCGCTATGATTTTTTATCGACTCAAACTCAAGACCTAGAGGGTGGCATCAAGCAGCTGGAAGAAGTGGTTAGCGAACTTGACGAAACGATAAAAAAACAGTTCAATGATTCATTTCGCAGAATTAACGAGGAGTTTAAAAGGTATTTTAAAATGTTATTTCGTGGCGGCCGCGCAGAATTGAAACTGATAAAAGGGGTGTCAGAGGCTAAAGAGGATAAAGAGGGCGAGGAGCTGGATGAAGCAGTTGACATAAACAATAAAAAAAATACCAATAAAAAAGAACAAATAGTAGGAGTAGATATTTCAGCTACACCACCAGGTAAAAAACTCAAGTCAATTACTATGCTCTCAGGCGGCGAAAGAGCTTTAACTTCCATAGCCTTGATTTCAGCCATTATTGCCAACAACCCAGCACCTTTTGTGGTACTAGATGAAGTAGACGCTGCGTTGGATGAAGAAAATTCAATGCGTTTTGCAGAAATTGTTGATGAGTTATCCAGCAAAACCCAGTTTGTCATTATCACACACAACAGATCCACTATGGAGCACGCAGATTTGCTCTATGGCGTGACTATGGGTGATGATGGGATATCAAAACTTCTTTCTATAAAATTTGAGGATGCTCGGGGGTATACTAATAGATAATCACAAGAATTCTCACTTTAAACTTTTTTCAATTAGGTTTTCATTGCCCTAATTTATTTTGAATACTAGTGATAGTTTTTTCTTCAGCTGCTGATAGGTCGGTTGTGGCTAGGCTAAACTGAACCATATCAGCGCGGCCGTGGGGAGAGAAGCTGGCTATAAGCTCTAGGGCATTATGTTGGTGAGAGGTTTTAAGCAGGCCTTTAATGTCTTCCGTGCCTTGCCAAAGCAGCAAGATCAGGTCAGCTTCTGCATAGGTGGTGATTAGTTCATCTATGATCCTAGGTAGTTCCTGGGGCGAGCTGCCACTTTTTGCAAAGTCATCCTGGGGGACCAGTGACCAAACCAGCTTTGAATTTTTATCTTCCTTGAGCCGAGCCAACACCCTGCCCCAAAGCTTGAGCATACTCAGTGATTTAGAATGAAATAAATTTTTGTTAATTTCAGCTACATTAACTTTATAAGTTATAAGCTGGGAAACCTTAGTCAGAAGTTGTGGTGTCAGCTGCGGGCTTTTGAGGCCATTGGTTTCACTGATGATGCCTGTGACCAGATAAGTGGCTAGTAAATCATTTAATTCATTTTCTCCCCAGACATCTAGCAGCAGATCATATATTATTTCGCTGACCGCAGATTTACCAAGCTCTACTAGATTGATCTGGCCAAAGCGTTCGTTGTTGGGATGAAAGTCAATATTGATAATCGGGACAGTATAAAAAAAATCAGGCGCTTGCCTAAATACTTCATCCAGTGATTCTAAACTTGCTACGCCCAAAGTGATGATGAGATCAAACTTGTAGTCAATTTTTTGAGTTTTAACATCCTCTGGATAGAAAGTGCCATACTCCGGCTCAATAAAAATTTCTAAATTATTATCAGCTACATTATAGCTAAATTCTTTTAAAGGTGTGTTTTTGGTATCTACAGATATAATTAGCTGTTTAAGGGCTGGGAGCTTTGGCTTAACAGATGAGACATTGTCTAGAAATTTAATCTCAGGGCCAGGCAAAAAACTATCGCTGATAACTTCTACAGTTTTTTCATGGCTGGCGAGAATTTGTTTGAGAGTTAAAGCAGCTGTTATGTTGTCTGGCTTAGAGTTTTTAGGTAAGCAGATAATAATCCTTTTAGCCTCGTCTATGGTTTGTTTTATTTGCTCGTGAGTGTTCATGATAATAGTTTATCCACGCTTTTGTTTTAGATTAAGAAAATCTATTCAATATATCTCTATATGCAAACCCTGTCAACATTAAAATAAAACAAATAAAACAGGCCGGGATTTTGCAAGAATTCCGACCTTTTAAGTGTTTGATTTATCTTAGTGCAAATTGAGTGAAAAGTAAAATTGGTTAGTAATATTGACTAAAGTGATGATTTTTAGTATGCTGATGTGAGTATAGGGTTGCTCAAGCCCTTTTATTTTTCACGAAACCTAGGCAATTATTTATTAAAGTTAATTATTTATCATGAACATCACAGAGTTAGCACGACCCGCCTTCGCCAAGGCTCCGGAGAGGCAAGTAGTGACCCAATATTGAATATCAAATTATTAAAGCTTAACTGCCCATTATGAACATCACAGAGTTAGCACGACAAGTTAGAATACCCACAAAAGATCTGCGGTTGATATTGCCGGAGATGGGTTTTGATGTTGGCGGTAGAGCGATAAAAGTAGATAACAAAATTGCTCAGGAAGTAGTAAACATACTTAACAGCAAAGCTAAACGTGAAAAATATATTAATTTTCTCGAACAAGTAAAAGAAGCTGAGGAGCCAAGGATTAAAAAGGGCAAAAGAACCACTATTACCAAAAAAATAAAAGACTCAGCAACAGAAGGTGTTTCGCAAGAAGATGAAGAACCTGTGGCAGAAAATGAAATTAGCATCCCCAGCCAGGTAGTAGTTAAGGACTTGGCTGGATTGTTTAAGGTAGATGTAACCAAGCTTGTAGTAGAGCTTATGAAGCAGGGCGTCATGGCTTCGCTTAATGACAAAATTGATTTTGAGACAGCTTCTATAGTGGCAGAAGATTTTGGTTTTAAAGCTCATTTAAATATTGATCAAGCCGAGGTAGAGTCCAAGCAAGAAAATATAACAGAAGTAATAGGCGAAGAGTCTGACAGTTTTAAGCCACGGCCGCCCGTGGTAGTGGTTATGGGGCATGTAGACCATGGTAAGACTAGACTACTAGATGCTATTAGGCAGACAAATATAGTAGATGAAGAGTCGGGCGGCATTACCCAACACATAGGAGCTTATCAAGTGGAAGTAGACACAGAAAAACAAGGAACAGAGAGACAAAAGCTGACGTTTATAGATACGCCAGGCCATGAAGCTTTTTCTTTGATGCGCTCTAGAGGCGCCAGAGTGGCTGACCTGGCTATATTAGTTGTGGCTGCTGATGATGGAGTGCAGCCACAAACCATAGAAGCAGTCTCCCATATAAAAAAAGCAGAGCTGCCTTTTCTAGTAGCTATTAATAAAATCGACAAAGAGGCAGCCAACATAGACAATGTAAAGTCAGGACTGGCTGAAATTGGCATCAGTCCAGAAGACTGGGGTGGCGATGTGATGATGGTGCCAATATCTGCTAAAGAGGGGCTCCATATTCAAGACTTGCTTGAGTCTTTGCTGTTGCTTTATGAAGTAGATAAGAAAAACATCAAGGCCGATCCCCAAGGAGTTATAGCTGGGACAATTATTGAGGCTCACGTAGACAAGGGATCAGGGCCGATGGCTACGGTGCTGGTGAAAAACGGCACATTAACGTTAGGTCAAAGTGTTTTGGTAGGAGGCATACCAGGCAAAATTCGTTCTATGAAAAATTGGCAAGGCCATGAAGTAAAACAAGCTCCACCTTCTACGCCGGTGGCAGTGCTAGGTCTTAAAAGCGCGCCTCAGGTTGGAGACATCCTAAAAGGAGTAGGCTCTGAAGAGTTGAAAAAAACTAGCCGGGTTCATAAGAAAAAAGCTTCAGCCGCAGCTCTCAAGGACAGGGTTATCTCTGAGTCAGATGGCGAGAAGTTTAATCTGATTATAAAAACTGATGTTTTGGGTTCTCTAGAGGCACTGCAAGAATCTTTAAGTAAGCTCAATAATCAAGGCATTGCTTTAAATATAGTTAGCCAAGGTCTTGGCTATATAACAGAGAACGATATTTTAAACGCAGAAGCCAATGACGCTTATGTTTTGGGCTTTAATTCTTACCCTACACCAGAAGCAGAAGAGTTCGCCAGAACTAAAAATATCACCACCAAGTCTTTTGAGATAATCTATGATTATCTGGATTTTGTAGCTCAAGAAGCATCAAAAAAACTTAAACCCGAAGTTATCAGGCATGAATTAGGCCGGTTTAAACTAGTTAAAATTTTTAGACAAGAAAAAGACTTCGTCATAGCTGGCGGTAAGGTATTAACTGGAGAGATTCTTGATAAATCTAAAGTTGATATCTATAGAGGCAAGCAAAAACTTGGCACAGGCAAAATAGATGAGCTGCAGTCAGGTAAGGAGCCAGTTAATCAGGTACTAGAAGGCCAAGAAGCCGGCCTGAAACTTATAGGTTTAAGCGATATAACAGCTGGTGATGAACTAGTAATATTTAAAGAAGAGGAAAAAGAAAGGAAAATAGAACTGTAAAGCTATAAGCCCAAAGCCTTAAACTCAAAGATCAAAACAAACTCAAAGTACAAAATTAAATAATAAAAGTTTTTAATTTAGAACATTTAGATTTTTGGTTTGTTTAGAGTTTAGAATTTAGAGTTTAGGGTTTATTGAAAATAACTAAATATGAAAAATAAGTTTTTAAAAATAAACAATCAGATTAAGGACGCAAAGAATATACTGCTCGTCACCCATCCTCAACCAGATGGTGATGCGCTGGGATCAATCTGCGCCATGATAGGGCTGCTTAAAAGTCTAGATAAAAACTATCTAGCTTTTTGTAAAGATAAACCCGCGAAGAATTTTAAATTTTTACCTTGGCAAGAAGAATTAGTGCAAGAATTTGATGACTATTCAGATTTTAACCCAGACTTAGTCTTAGCGCTTGATTTATCAGACTGGGAAAGATCTGGCATTAAAAGTTATTTAGATCGAGGCAGTAGCTATAAAATAATTATTTTAGATCACCACCACACACACAGATCTTTACCTGATTTAAGCGTAGTGGACATAAAGTATTCATCGACTGTAGAGATTATATATCAATTTTTCAAAGCTATTGGCTTTACGCCAGATAAACAAATAGCCAACTGCTTGCTCACAGGCCTTTTAACTGATACAGAAAATTTCACTAATCCGGCAGCCCGATCTGAGAGTTTAGCTATAGCTGGGGAGTTGATGAAGTTAGGAGCTGATTTTGATAAGCTCACCCAAAAAACTCAACGCTTCAGAAAGTTTGAAGATTTAAAGCTGATTGGCCTAGCGCTTAATCGGCTAAAATACAATCAAGAGTTAAACCTGGCTGTAACAGTTATTAGAGAAGCAGATTATGAAAAGCTAGATACTCAGGATGATCCACTAAGAGGCTTAACTAATTTTTTGAAAGGCTTGGTTGATGCTAAAGCAGTGCTGGTACTGAAAGAGCAAGCCGGGGAAATCAAAGGCAGCTTTCGCTCTATAGACCATTCAGTAGATGTAGCCAAACTGTCACAAGCGCTTGGTGGTGGTGGCCATAAGCTGGCAGCTGGGTTTAGCATGACAGGAAGCTTGAAACAAATTAATGATCATTGGCAGGTAGTTTAGAGAAAACTCCAAACAACAATTTACAAATTCCAAACAAATAACAATATCAAAATCTAAAACAACAAGCAGTTTCGTAATTGTTTATTATTTGTTGCTTGTGGTTTGTAATTTTTTAATGACATTCAAAGTTAATAATTTGACTTTACTATAAAACTCAAGTATCTTGAATAAAGAAATTAAGTAGACTATTTTATGCCTTTAATCCCAACAGTAGTAGAAAAAACAGGCCAGTTTGAGCGGGCCTATGATATATATTCTCGTTTGCTCAAAGAGCGGATTATTTTTATTGGCGATGTTGTCTCAGATGTTCTGGCAAATATCGTTATAGCCCAGTTGCTTTTTTTAGATGCTCAGGACGATAAAAAAGACATCAAGATCTACATTAATTCACCCGGCGGTTCTGTCACAGCAGGCATGGCTATTTATGATACTATGCAGTATGTAAGGTCAGACGTCTCTACTATCTGTATGGGCACTGCCTATTCTATGGGTGCAGTCTTGCTGGCAGCAGGCGCTAAAGGCAAGAGATTTGCTTTACCTAATGCCGAAGTATTACTGCACCAAGTTATGGGTGGAGCAGAGGGCCAAGCAACTGATATTAAAATTCGGGCTGAACATATTTTAAAGGTTAAGGAACGCCTAAATAAAATATTAGCTAGCCATACTGGCCAGCCGATTAAGAAAATAGAACAAGACTCTGATAGGGACTACTTTATGACAGCCGATGAAGCTACGAAGTATGGAGTGGTTGACAAAATTATAAAAAAAAGCTAGAGTAAAATATTAATAATGTACAAAACTTCCACAGAACAGTATCACAGAATAACCCTAAAGTAGAGCAAAGCTCACTTCTCAGGGCAAGCACAGATTTCTGTTTGCCCCGCCCTAGGTTCTCTTTGGTGCTGGGGCGGTTTAATTCTGTGGCAGTCTTGTTCAAAATAAAATTACATGCCTAATTTAAAACAAGCAGCTAAAAGACTGCGACAAGACAAAAAACGTACTGAGAAGAATAAGCTGGAAAAGCTCAATATTGCTTTTATTGTTCTCCAAATTAAAAAGGCAATAGACACCAAAAATAAAGCTAAGGCTCAGGAATTAGCTTTAAAATATCAGAAAGCAGTAGACAAGGCTACTAAGCATGGTATATATCACAAGAACACAGCTGCCCGCAACAAATCGCGCCTCATGGCCCGCATTAATACTCTGAAGTAGTCGCTACAGACTCATCCTTCGAAACTTCTCATCTTCGCGTAGCCGTTATGGCGGAGCACGGTAGTGAAGAAGGATCAACCTAAAAATATAAAAACCTCGCCCTTATTGGGCGGGGTTTTGATTTCAGCCTAATTGCTGGTAGTGGTGAATGTATAACACCACATTATACAATCCCACAAAAGTACACAACTCTTGTTTGATTTACATCGCCATTACCAGCAATTAAGCAAAAAAAGTATTTTTTAAACAAAATAAATAAGAGTTGTGTTTTTTTTTGTTTGTGGGGTTTGGTTTTGGCTAGTGCCATATAATGTGGTGTTGTGTTTGTTTGTATCTATATATTACCATACCCATACATCCTGTCAAGTAATTTTGTTTGGGTGAAAATTTTACTAATATTAGCCATTAATTTAGATTAAGATGAAAAGTTATTAACAAAAATTATTGCAGAATTTAAAAGCTTTAGAATTTTTTTTCGTCTTGTTTTAAAATTGTATCTTATTTTACTTATAGCTGTTGAAAACTAATCTATAATTAGTAAGTCCAGCAGAAGTTCTGGGTTGGGGTGGGAGGTTTTGAGGCTTAGATCAATGTTTAGAAGCTTATGATAAATATTTTTCAGCTGATCAGTGGTATATTTGCGGGCTGCCGGAAGAGATTTTTTTACTACAAAAGGATGAAGTTTTAATTCGCGAGCTATTTTGTCGGGTGAAACATTGCTCACAATTTTGGCTTGTAACTGGAGTAATATTCTAAATTGACGGGTAATCATTGAGAGTAAGTAGATTTCATTGGCTCCACTTTCTACCTCTTGCTGCAAAAGTTTTAAGGCTAGAGGTTTGTTTTGGGCAGCTACTGCATCGGTTAAAGCGAAGATGTTAGCTTCAAAGTTACCTTTAATTTGGTTATTAATATCTAGCACTGTAATGGGGTTGTTTTTTTTATAAGCTACGAGTTTATCAATGTTGTTTGCTAGCTGCCAGAGATTGGATCCAGCTATAGCCACTAGTTGTTGGACAGCTTGAGCATCAATTTTACCGTTTAGTGAATTAACTCTTTGGGTTATCCAGTTGTTTAATTTGACACCAGATAGTTTTGGAAACTCATAGGTATATTTTTGTTTCTTTAAATATTCAAACAACTTGCCAGCAGCTTTATCAGTGTTTGATCGTTTTTTAGGAGTAAAGCTTTCCTGATAAAAGACCAAAACATTATCCTGGTCTTTTTTACTAAAGTCTTTTAGGAAACTTGAAACATTTTCAAGTAATTCATAAACAGTGCTAGAGAGTAAATTTTTAACCACTATCATTTTTTTAGGACTTAAAAAGCCTTGCGTCATGGTTTCTTGTCGCAAGCGGTCAAAATCAAGCGCTGTTCCATCTAGTCTGACGACATTCATGCTTTCTTTATCGCGCTTCATCTGAAATTGCTCTATAATTTGTTTTAGTTTTTCTTGGGAGCTATAAGTATCAGCTCCGTAGATAAAAATTATCATGTCAATATAATAACTAGTAACTTGTAATTCGTAACTAAGGTGTTCGAATTATATTTTACTAGTTACTGATTACAGCTTACTGCTTACTGTTTTATCCCGTTTCCCCCCAGTTTTTTCCTATCCCTACATCAACCTCTATAGGCACTTTGAGAGTAATGACTCCTTCCATAGTGTTTTTGATAAGTTTGATAGCATTTTTTGCTTTAGGCTCTTTAACTTCAAAAAGTAACTCATCATGAACTTGCAGCAGCATTTTTACATCTTTTTTCAGTTTAAGACTTTTAAGTTTTTTGTCTATATTGATCATAGCTATTTTTATCAAGTCTGCTTGTGAGCCTTGAATAGGCAGGTTGACAGCTGCGCGCTCTGCCGCTGCGCGCATCATAGGGTGGCCTGAGTTGATCTCAGGAAAGTAGCGACGACGGCCAAACATTGTCTCTGAATAGCCAAGAGAGCGGGTGGTTTCAACCACACCCATTAAGTAGTTTTTGAGTTGGGGATGCAGTTTTGCATAGCGTTCAAAAAAATCTTTGGATTTTTCATAACTAATACCGGCTCGTTGCGCTAGGCCACGCCGTCCCAGACCATAAATAATACCAAAGTTAACCTCTTTAGCCTCTCGGCGCTGTTGCCTGGTAACCTTAGCTAGCGGGATATCATAAACATCTGCCGCTGTTCTTGTGTGGATATCTTGTCCTGTTTTAAAGGCCTGGATCATTTTTTTGTCGTTTGACAGAGAGGCGACAATTCTTAGCTCAAACTGCGAATAATCAGCTGAGATAAGTGTAAAACCCTTTTGGGCGACAAAGGCATGGCGGATTTTCTCTCCTAGGTCTGTGCGGATCGGAATGTTTTGCAGATTGGGGTGGGTAGATGAAAGACGTCCTGTGGCAGCTACTGTCTGGTTGAAACTAGTATGGACTCTGCCAGTTGTTTTATTAACTAGTTCAGGCAAAGCATCAGTATAGGTGTTTTTTAACTTGCTAAGTTCTCGAAACTCCATAATAAGCTCGATGATTTTATGCAGGCCCTTGAGTTTAATTAAATCTTGAGCAGAGGTTGAAACGCCGGTTTTAATCTTAGACAACCCTTTGGTTGGTAGTTTTAATTTATCAAACAATATTTCTTTCAATTGTACAGGTGAAGCCACATTAAATTTTACCCCGGCTAGTTTATAGATATTTGTTTCTAGGGTTTTAATTCTGCGTCCTAGTTTCTGGCTTAAGTTTTTTAAAAGCCTTGTATCTAGCTTTATGCCAATCAGCTCCATATCGCCCAGGATAGTTACGAGAGGCATTTCAATACCAGCAAAGACTTTATTTAGGAGCTTTAAGTCTTTATTTATAGAAAATTTTTCATATAAGCGCCAAGTAATGTCAGCATCTTCTGCTGCATATTCAGCCACTTGCGCAACAGGTATGTCAGCCATGCTCTTTTGGTCTTTACCCTTACCAATCATCTCTTCTATGGGGATCATCTTAACTCCAAACTCAGAAAAAGCTAGGTCATCTAAACTGTGAGATCTAGAGCCAGGACTGAGTAAGTAAGAAGCAATCATAGAATCAAACTCAATACCTGCTAGATTTATACCAGTTTGTTTTAAAACTTGGTAGTCATACTTGATATTGTGGCCAGTTTTTTTTATCTTCGGGTTTTCTAAAACATTTTTTAAACTTTTTAATTCTTTAGTTTTTAAGTTAGTAGCAGGTATGTAAAAGCCAGTGTTTTTATGCCAGGAAAAACTCATACCTACGAGCTTGGCGCCGACCACACCTAGCTGATCAGTTTCTGTATCAAAGGCAAAGATGGTTTGCTTTTCTAATTCTGTTATAAATTTTTTAAACTTATTTTCAGAGTCTATTAAGGTGTATGACTTGCGACTGGTTCGCTTGGTTCGCTCATTATGTATAGCTTTTGTTTGGCCCTTTGTTGCTAGATGCTTGTTGTTTGCTTTAAACAAGGTGCCTGTCTCTGGCTTGGGTAATCTGTTAAGTAATGACTTAAAGCCAAGGTCTTGAATTATTGCTACTGCCTTATCATAATCAATAGATTTAACCTCTACCTCATCGAGCTTAAATTTTAGCGGCACATCTGTTTTGATAGTGACTAATTTTTTAGAAAGATAAGCATCTTTTTTATGCTCGATTAATTTAAACAAAACACCTTCCCTAATTTCAAGCTTCAGACTTTGCTTGCCCGCCGAAGTTTTAGCGGAGGCGGAGGCTTTGATTGTATCCACGTAATCATACAACTTCTCAATAGAGCCAAAGCGCCGGATTAAGTCTGTGGCTGTCTTCTCGCCCACCCCTAAAACTCCCGGTATATTATCTGAAGGATCGCCCCTTAAAGCCTTATAGTCAATAAGCTGATATGCTGCAAAGCCAAAGTCGTCTCTGACTGTTTTGGGTGTGTAAACCAGGGTTTCACTCACGCCCTTTTTGACAATCTCAACTTCAGTCTCTCTATCTACTAGCTGCAGCATATCTTTGTCGCCAGTCAAGATAATTTTCCTTATTTTTTCATTTTTCGTTTCCCGCTTTTCACTGGCCAGCGTTCCAATCAAATCATCAGCCTCATAGCCTTGAAGTTCATATACTTTAGTGTTAAAAGTATTTAAAAGATTTTTAATAATATCAAACTGGTTGTAAAATTCCTGAGGCTTTTTTTCACGCCCAGCCTTGTAGTCTGCATAGATGACATCGCGAAAGGTGCCGCCAGCTACATCAAAACACACAGCGACGTAGTCTGGTTTGTGTTCGCGCAAGACCTTGAGGTAAATATTGGCAAAGCCATACACAGCATTGACTAGCCGCCCATCTCTGGTGGTTAGTGGCGGTAGCGCATGATACGCTCGATGAATGAGTGAGTTGGCGTCTATAATGAGAAATTTTTTAGTTTTTGCCATGTTTTAATTTTAGCATTTATAGGGTTCACAATAAAGCCGTGATTTTTTTATTATTGTAAATTACAACGGATTTTTGAATAGAATAACTTAAAATTATAATTTAAGTTGAATTAATTTTATTTCATGCTACACTAGCAAAGTATTAGCTAGCTAGCCTAGCTTCAATCAGACAACGGAGCAAGATTTAAGCAAGAGCTATTTTTATGGGAGATATTAAAAAGTGTGTAAATAGTTAGATGTAATTTGGCCAGGTAGCCAAGCGGTAAGGCAGGGGCCTGCAAAGCCCTTATTCGTCGGTTCGATTCCGATCCTGGCCTCAAGTTAGTTGTTTAGTAATTTAGTCAGTTAGTCAAGCCTGCCGAAAAAGTAGGCTTTAGTTTTATGCAGGATTTACTTTTTGAGGCACAGCAGGCGGCCAAGAAAAATAAAATAGCTTTGTGGATCGAGAAGTATTTAAAAGGATCAAGAGAGAACAAAGCCCTTCTTGGTAGAATTCGCAAATTGTCGCGGTGTTATTGGGTAGGACCAATAAGTTTTGAGTTGAATAAACTAAAGCGCTGTTGTGGGCCTGAGCCAGAGTTACCATTTTGTGAACCAAAACAAAAATGGGAGCGGCGGATTAAGGTGCTTGTGTGCTTGTTAAATCAAGGTTGGCAGCCGGAGCCGATTATTGTCACGAATGTTTTTAAAGGGTATCTGACCGTGTCAGATGGTAATCATCGCTATGAAGCATTGCTGAGGAAAGGTATCAAAAAATATTGGACCTTATTTTTCTTTAGCAATAAAAACGATAGAGATTATTTTGTTAAACATAATACAGTTCAATTAAGATGTGAGTGGCCTAGCGGCGATGAACTGATGATTGAGTATCACGACCAGGAATGGGGTGTGCCAGTACATAATGATCGCAAACACTTTGAGTTTCTGCTTTTAGACGCTTTTCAGGCTGGCTTGTCTTGGCGCACGATCCTGCATAAGCGAGAAAATTTTCGCAGAGCTTTTAGCGGCTTTGATTATAAAAAAATTGCTAAGTATGACAAGCAAAAAATTAATCATTTGTTAAAAGATCAAGGTATTATTCGTAATCGATTAAAAATTTACGGCGCTGTCAAAAATGCTCAAGCTTTTATACAAGTGCAGAAAGAATTTGGCAGTTTTGATAAGTATGTCTGGCAGTTTGTTAACAATAAAACTATTAAGAATAAATTTAAATCTTTAAAAGATATTCCGGCAACTTCTAAAGAGTCAGATACCATGAGTAAAGATTTGAAAAAACGCGGCTTTACCTTTATCGGCTCTACCATCTGTTATGCTTATATGCAGGCGGCTGGTCTAGTCAATGACCACATAGTCAGCTGTTTTAGGTATAATAAGTTAAAATAATAATAACTTTTGAAGGTTGTTTTAAAACTATAAATCAAGCGGGGCTATAATTTATGTCCAGCTAAAGAGATTTCAATTTTAGCCAGATATTCTATTAGGGATTTTTGTTGCTCATCTACTTTGATATTGACTTGGATTACTTCTCTGAAAGGAATTTTTTGCTCGGCTTTATAATTACGAATTTTGGTAATAACTGTCTGTAGCCGACTAAATTCCTTTTCTGCTTTTTCATCAATTACTTTTTCATCAACCTCAGGCCAAGTTTGTATCATGAGTAGTTCATCATTGAGTTCAAGCAAGGACCAAATGTATTCAGTAACAAATGGGATAAATGGGTGAAACAACTTAAGTGTGTTGGTCAGGACATATATCAAGATGTTTTGTTTTTTGCCTTCGTGTTTGGCAATCTCTAAGTACCAGTCAGCTAGTTCGTGCCAGGTGAACTCATAAAGGCCTTCTATGGCTTGAGAGAGCCTGAATTTGGCAATATGTTCATTGGTTTCTTTTAAAATACGGTTAAAGCGGCTCAAAATCCACTTATCAGCTAGAGTTTTAGGTTTGACTTTTCCAACCAACTCAGGCTTTTCTAAATTGGTTATAATATAACGGGAAATATTCCAGATTTTATTGATAAATTTGCTGTAACCGCCAATTTTTTCCTTGGATAATTTTTGGTCATTGCCCGGTGTTTGCCCGACCACTAGGGCTAAGCGCAAAGCATCAGTGCCGTAGGCGTCTATAATTTCCAGCGGGTCAATGGTGGTTTCAGGCTTGGATTTGCTCATCTTATGGCCGTGCTTGTCGCGCACCAGCCCGTGCAGATATACGTATTTAAAAGGAATTTGGCCAGTGGCGTAAGTCGTCATGAGAATCATGCGCGCTACCCAGAAGAAAATAAGGTCATAGCCGGTTTCCATGATGGTCGTAGGATGGAATTTTTGAAAATCTGAACTTTTGTCTAGTAAATCTTGTAAAGATAAAGAGTCGTCTGCAGTCAAATTTTTGTCAATCAGTGTGCTCCAAGTCCAAAGGGCAGATGAAAACCAAGTATCTAGTGTATCTGGGTCTTGCTGCCAGCCGTCACCTTCAGGCGCTTGGTGGCCTACATGGATTTCCTGGCCTTTATACCAAACCGGGATTCTGTGGCCCCACCAGATTTGGCGAGAGATGCACCAGTCGCGCAGATTATCAATCCAGTGAAAGTAAGTTTTGTTGAAACGAGATGGTATAATTTGAATTTCTCCAGAACGTACCACATCCTGCATGACTTCTTTTAGGCTCATTTTTTGGCTTTTCCAGTCAACTACTTTTTTATTAACATCAATGAACCATTGCTCTTTAATCTGTGGTTCAACTGGTGCTTTACCACGGTCAGAAATAGCGATATTGTGCACATAGTCTTCATCCACTTTAACTAATAAGCCTTTGGTCTTGAGTTTGGCAACGATTTTGTCCCGAGCTTCATCAATTTTCATACCGACGAATTCGCCAGCGATTGGCAATAGTCGGCCGTCAAAGCCGATGATTTGCTCTTTATCCAAGCCGTATCTTTGTGCAATTTCAAAATCCGTACGGTCATGCCATGGGGTAATAGTCATCACGCCTGAACTAAACTCTGGATTTATGGCTTTATCCTTTATAACAGTAGCTGTGATTTTGCCATTGATCCATTCGCACTCAAAGGTATCGCCATGTTTATAATTTTTATATCTTTTGTCATCGGGATGCATAACTACGTACTTATCGCCAAACTTGGTTTCAGGTCGAGCAGTAGCGATGACAAATGGTCCGTATTGAAAGTAATAAAAAGGAATTTTTTCTTCTTGCCATTCTATTTCATCATCTGAGATAGTAGTTTGTAATTTTGGATCCCAGTTAACAATACGTTGTCCACGATAGATTAAGCCATCTTCGTACATTTTTTTGAAAACTTCATTGACTACGCGGTTTAATGCTGGCTCCAAAGTATAAGCTTCCCGCGACCAGTCACAAGATGAACCCATGGCTCTGACTTGAGAATTGATGTCAGAGCGGCTAGTTTCTACAAAATGGGCAATATGCTGGACCAGTTCTTTGCGCCCAAGCTCTGCTCTCGGGTCTTTGATATGTTCTTCTTTTTGGATTTTTTTAATCACCACGCTTTCTGTGGCTATGGCCGCGTGGTCAGTGCCGGGCAACCAGAGCGCGGCATAACCATTCATACGCGCGTGACGAATAAAAATATCTTCTATGGCTAGCATAACGGCATGTCCTGTGTGTAGTCGGCCAGTGGCATTAGGCGGCGGCAGGGAGATAGTGAAACTCTCTTTGCGCTGGCCAGGCAAATTATCGGGGTTGAAATAACCAGAATCTTCCCATCTCTGGTAAATATCATTTTCTACTTCTTTGGCGTTATAGGTTTTTGGTATATCCATATTTTTGTTATTAAAATTAAAACCCGTCCTCAGCATATCTTTAAATTAAAGATATTTCCAAGGACGGATTTTATAGTCCGCGGTACCACCTTGTTTCCCCAACGCTTCAGTCGGGACACTTCATAACAGCTATAACGGGCTTACCCGATCCGGTCTACTGCCCTAGTATTAAACCCGGGGTTCTTCGGATAGCTTTCTCGATGACAGTCGAGATCAAACGCTCTTTAGGTTGTTTGTTCAACATAGCCCTTTATTTGCTTTTTGTCAATGGCCTTTGTAGTGTTTACTTAAAAATTTATAAGTCTGTTAATTTCTACGTTCTATTGAAACAATCCTGTGCTTTGTGTCTTCTTGTAAAAAAATAATACGATTAGCCCCGGTTCTTACTCTGAAAATATTATTATGACTTGATAGCTTTTTTATATTTAACCCTGCTAAATTTCCCCGTTCAATTTTATTAATAGTAGCCAGCACTTGTTTAAGTTCTTTTTTGGAGAGTTTTTTTAGGAATTTTTTAATTTTGTTCATAAACAGCTAAGTTTGAAGCATTTCCTGTAGAGCTTTTTTTACTTTTACAACTGGTACGCCTTTGGGGTTGATTTTGGTAAAATCAACTACAGTCTCCCAAGAGTCTTCTTCAACAGGGACTATTTTAAACACAGGCTTGGATTTTCTAAGAACCAAAAAAGCTTCGCCGTTTTCTTCAACGCGCTTGGTGTATTCTGTTAGCTTGGTGCGGATTTCTTTGAGGGAGACTAAATTATTCATAATATTAAGTTATTTTAAGTTATAACTTAAGTATAACCTTTATTAATAAAATGTCAATATTCTATTATTCTTTCATTTTCTTTTTTACCATGCTGGAAATAAATCCACTGAGTGTTATTTGGCAAAATGTCTTTAACTTTTTCTGCCCATTCAATGGCAACTATTACATTGCCGCGATTTAAGTAATCCTTAAAGCCTATGTCTATTAATTTTTGAGGGGATTCTAGGCGGTAACAGTCAATATGGATTAAATTTTGAATTTTGAATTTTGAATCTTGATATTTTTTGGAGTCTCGAGATTCGGATTTCGGATTCTTAACGAGGTACTCGTTGATAAGTGTGAATGTAGGACTTGAGACTGCTTTTGAAATACCAAAATATTCTGCCAAACCTTGGACAAAAGTTGTTTTACCTGCTCCTAAATCTCCAGATAAAGCCAAAACCTCCCCGCCTTTAAGCTGGCTAGCAATCTTAGTCGTTAGTTTTTTAGTTTCTTTGTCAGATTTAGTAATTATTTTTTTCATTTTGATTGTGGTAACATTCGCGCGAATGATACTATAATAAATTAATTATATTTGTTTGGACTTTGAAGGGTCGTTTTTTTAAACTTTCAAAGTTTTGTGTTTTGATTTAGGGAAGTAGCTCCCACATAGTTAGGAAAAATGAACGGAACATTTCGGCTAATGTCGGCGATTCGAGGATAATAGAGTTTACTTCCTTCTTTTTAAGTGAGAAAAAAGCGATCTTATCGCCATAAATATCAACTGTAGATTGGTAAGGGTGTTTTTTTGGTAAATATTTTTGTATCCGTAATTCTTTATTGTCTAGACTCCTAGCAGATTCTATATCAGGTAAAATTATTTGTACAGATATACCCAGAGCTACTCTTTTTTTCACCCATTCAGGGAAATATTTTGGTAATAATTCATAAATAGTTGGGTGTGATATTGCATATAGTCGCTTAATTTTTTCTCTTTTGGCAGTTTCAAGAATATCATCCCAAACCTTTTTCAGCCCTTCCTTCCCTTCATATAATTTAATAACAGGTTTAATATCAGGTGATTCAATCAAGGCGCGCATCTCTGGCATGATTGAATCAATAATTTCTTGTTTACGCTTAAGTTTCTTATAAAATTGGTTTGGGTTTTCGGGGGTAAAGTGTAATTTACCGTTTTTTTTAAAACTTACAACAAAACCCTTGTCTTTTAATGATTCCAAAGCCTTATAGATTGTAGTACGGGGGACTTTGACTTTTTGAGCCACCTCATAAGCAGTGGCTTCTATCTTTTTTAGTAGAAATTCATAGCTTTTAGCCTCGTTAATAGATAGGCCGTATTGGCTTAAAGCAGAAGTTAATTGCAGTTTCGTCATAAATTAGGACGTCATATATGGACGATTAACACCTATAAAATAACATAAATATTCAATTTGTCAAAAATAAACGTCTGATTTTAAGATGTTTATTTAATTATCTGGTATGTTTTCGGTGTAATCAATAAAAACAAGAACTATGTCTAAAAAATATATCATTTCAACTATAATTATTTTTTTAGCAGTTATAGTCGTATTTGTTGTGCAAAAACAAAACAACGAACACATCGGGATTGTTGAGAAACCTGAACCAATTAAAATAGGTTTTGTTGGGCCGTTTACAGGCCCAGCCTCCCGTTTTGGCCAGTTTATGAGTAATGGTCTTGAACTGGCACTGCAGGAGCTTGGCTCACAGGAACGTGAACATATACAAATTATTAAAGAAGATGACCAAGCCAGTAGCAAGGGTGGTGTTAATGCGGTTAAAAAATTAATAGAGGTCGATCAAGTCAATTATGTTATTGGCCCATTGAATAATGCTTCAACTGTCGCCACTGAACAGCTTTTTGAAGATAACCAAATCATTTCATTGACAACAGGCCTACCTAATGAACAGATTGCCAACATGGGTGATTTTCATTTTAGCTTTTTGCCAGAAATAGGACTACTTAAAAAACATCTTACCCGATACATTATTAATGAAAAAAATATCAACAAATTAGCTGTCATTTATCTTAATGATGAGTTCGGCGAAGAGTTAAGAAGTAAGTTTCATAAATTTTATACAGAAGCAGGTGGTCAAATAGTAGCTGAAGAATCATTTGTCAAAGGTAGTGCCGATGTTAAGACTCAGTTGGAAAAAATTAAGCAAACTAACCCTGAAGCTATTTTCATAGCCGCTTATAGTAACGACTTAATAGCTATTTTGAAAGAATTAGAAGAATTGGGTTTGGGTGATTTACCAAAGTTTGGTTCACACGCCGTTGAAAGCCCTGATATTATCCAAAATGTCCCAGACCTAGCAGCGGGCATTATTTATCCTCAGCCAAGATCAGGAGGAGAGTTGTTTCAAAGCACTAGAGACTATATTAAGAGGCACGAAATTGAATTCGGTTATTACCCTGATCCATATTCTGCAGCGGTGTATGATAGTTTTAATATTCTTTATGCTGCAATAAAAGAATGTGGCTACGAAAATAAAGACTGCGTACGTAGACAGCTATCGAGTGTGAAAAGTTATAAAGGAGCTAATGGGATGTTAACTGTTGATAAACGTGGTGTAGCCAGCTTTGATCAAGTTCGTTTACGTACAGTAAGAGATGGAGAATTTGTAGATTTTTAATCTTTATAAAGAGTTCAGAAATTTCTTAATTTCTGCAAACTCAGCGCCTTGGCGGATAATACCAGGCGTATCACCCGAAAGATCTAGAATAGTAGACGGCAGGTTTTTTGGCAGTGGACCGGCATCTATAATTAAATCAGGTTGAACCTTAGTGTTTTTAAATTGTTTTATAACACACTCCACATCATAGCAAGCTGGCTGGCCTGAGATATTGGCAGAAGTGGAGATGATAGGTTTAGCTAGTTTGCTTGATAGTTCAGCTAGGAATTTATTAGAAGTTACCCGGATGACCATTTTGTTGTGGTTTGGTTCAGATTTATTATATTTATTACCCAGAGTTAACTTAGCCAAGGTTTGAGTTTGGGGATTTTCTTTGGGTGCCAGAAGAAGTCCTAATGGACCAGGCCAGAATTTAGCAGTTATTTTTAGTTCGTTTTCATTTAAGATAAAATATTTTTTAATTATATCTATACTGCCAGCAATCAACCCCAGAGGTTTATCAATCCGCATTTTCTTTATAGCGTATATTTGTTTTACTGCTAGTTCGTCTGCAGGATCAGCACTTAAGCCATACTGGGTTTCAGAAGGAGTTACAACTATGCCATTATCTTTGATTGCCTCTAGAGTTTGGATAATGACTTGGGGTTGATTTTTGACTGTTAATTTTATAATTTTCATTTTGTTATTATTATAGTCATTGTACCATTCGCGCGAATGATACCATAAGTTATATCAGACGAGTTTTAGATTTGGTTGGACTTTAATTTCCTGCCAAGCTTTTGTTTGGGTATTTGATCTGATATAATCACCTGCTTTATAGCGGAAATATCCAGCCAAGGCGATCATGGCAGCGTTGTCGCCTGTATATTTCACAGGAGATAATTGTAAATTGATAGAGTTAAGCTGGCAGTTTTTTTCTAATTCTTTTCGAAGTAAAGGGTTGGCAGACACCCCGCCACCGACTAACAGCATTTTAGCTTTATATTCCTTAACGGCTTTCATGGTTTTGGCTACTAGTACATCAACGGCTGCTTGTTGAAAGCTGGCGCAAAGATTATTAATCTGATTTTTTGTTTCTTTGCTGCCCAATTCCCTTGTCTTGTAAAGCACAGCAGTTTTTAAACCAGAAAAAGAAAAATCATAGTCGCCAGAACTAATCATACCTCGAGGAAAGTCGTATTTTACAGCATCGCCTGACTTGGCGAGTTTAGAAATTATTGGCCCGCCTGGATAGCCAAGGCCTAGGAGTTTGGCAACCTTATCAAAAGCTTCACCAGCTGCGTCATCTCGCGTTTGGCCGAGGGGTTTATATTTTAAATAATCTTTTATTAAGATTAATTCAGTGTGTCCGCCAGAGACTATCAAACCTATAGCAGGAAATTGAATTTTGAATTTGTTTAGAGTTTTGAATTTCGAATTTCGAGATTCTTTCTTCATCAAGAGCGGAGAAAGCAGATGTCCTTCAAGGTGGTTAGTAGGGATTATGGGTTTCTGCCAAGCATAGGCCAGGGTTTTAGCTGTATCAATACCAACTTGCAGAGAAGTGGCTAGGCCAGGACCCGCTGTCACAGCTATAGCTGTGACAAACTCTAAATTCGAAACTCTAAATTCTAAAAGGTTTGATTTCTGGGTTTTATTTTTTTGAATTTGTTTAGGGTTTAGGATTTTGAGTTTAGGATTTCCTGTTTTAAGTGCTTCACTTAAAACAGGTATTATATATTCTAGCTGCTTGCGGGCTGCTACTTCTGGTACGATCCCGCCATACTTGGCTTGTAACTTAACCGAAGAAGATACAACGTGTGCCAGCACCTCAAACTTACCCCGCTCTATTTTTAGTAACGCAGCTGATGTCTCATCACAGCTAGTCTCTATGCCTAGGATAATCATAGTTTTAATTCTAGCATTATAAAACATAAAACAAAAAATCCCGATGACTCGAGATTTTTTGTAGAGTAGTAAATTTTAAAATTACATACAATTTCAATTACTTAACCTTGAGGTTGGTCACCTCCTCCGCCAGTTGGAGAACTAGGGGCTGCAGGCGTACCATTAGCTTTAGCTTCGCAGTATTTACAGCTATTTTTGTGAGTAAAGAGCTCATATCCAGCTGATAAACCAACTAAAATATAGATGATTTTAGAAACTATTGCATCCATACCACCAAACAGGCTGCCTATTTCCCAGTTAAATAAAGCTAAAACTAACCAGTTTAAGCCACCAATAACTAGCAGTAAAAACGTAACCATATGCAAACCTTTTCCTTTATGTCCCATATTGTCACCCCCTTTCAGTTATCTGTTATTAAAGGTAAGTATACCATAATGATTTTTTTATGAAAAAGTACTATAGTAACCCCTCACTGAACCTAATCTAAATTATTCTCAATCACTAAAGCAGCATACTCCTGAAAGAACGTACTATAATATTGACATAATTAAAAATTAATGTCTTAATGTATATAGTTTTGGCCCCATCGTCTAGTGGTTAGGACATCAGGTTTTCATCCTGGAAACCGGGGTTCAATTCCCCGTGGGGTCACCAATATTTAAAGCTATTGATTCTTTTTACTAATAGTTTTAATATTAGCTTAGTAATAGGTTGTTAAAATTTACACATATGAGTGCTTCATTTATTAAAAAAATCATAAACCGGCCAAAAGACCTGAAGGACCCAGAAGAGCAACTAGTAGTAGATACGGGAGAAAACCAGGCAGAATCAACTGGCGAATCTTCAGACTGGCTAGAGGAAAGCAACGAAGGCCAACTGTCTGTTGATGTTTATCAAACTCCAGATTATGTGGTTATAAAATCTACCATCGCTGGGGTTAATCCAGAAGACATAGATATATCTATAAACAATGACATGATTACCATACGCGGCGAGCGCCACCAAGAAGAAGAGGTCAAAGAAGATGACTACTACTACCAAGAGTGCTACTGGGGAGCTTTTTCTAGATCAATTATTTTGCCTGTTGAAGTTAAGTCAGAGGAAGTAGATGCCACGCTTAAAAATGGAGTTCTAACTGTTAAGCTGCCAAAAGCCAAAAAGTCCAAGAGCGTATCAGTCACTGTCAATGCTGACTAAGAGCACAGTAACAAGTAATCCGTAACCAGTAACTAGTAATTAAGAAATTAAAAGATATTTAAAATTAACAATTAGTGCTCGTCTTATTTGAATTATGAACAATGATAAAGAATTCGAGCAGCCATTTATCAAGGGAGTGATTGATAGGCTTGAAGGAAAGCTGGCTGTGGTAAAACTAGCTTCTGGGGAAGAGTTAAATTGGCCAGTTAGTGATTTGCCTAAAAATATTAGCGCTGGCAGCGTCGTTAGGCTGGTCCTTAGCACAGATGAGTCTGAACAAAAGATAAGAGAGCAACTGGCTAAAACCATACTTAATCAAATTTTGAAAGACAACAAAGAAATAATATAGACCATGTTCAATAAAAATAAACAGAAACCATTATTGCAGCAAAGGTGGCCCATAGTAACAGGAGCCGCTTTTTTTGTATTAATAATTACCGCCTTGGTTTTGCCTTTGGTTTTACAAAAGACCTGGCAGGATAAAATATACCCAGGTGTTGTGCTGGGAGACATAGAGCTTGGCAGATTAACTCAAACAGAGGCCAGCCAAATATTGCGTGATGCTTGGGATGAGATTAGTGAATCTGGCTTTGAATTTAACTTAAATCAATCAAGAGTAGTGATTTCCCCCCTGTTTTCAGCGCCTGGCGATCCTGATCAGACCTATGAGCTAATTACCCTAGACTTTGAACGCACCTTAGATACAGCTTTTAGTGTTGGCAGACAGGGTAATTATTTTAGTCGCTTAAAGGACATATATGCAACTTTTGGCTCAGTCAAGCCCATCAAGGCTGCAGTGATAATAAATTCTGTACCCTTAAGAGAAGTCTTGAATGAAAATTTTGCTAAGCAAATAAGACCAGCACAAAACGCTAGCTTCGACTTTACAGTGCAGCCACCAGCAATTAGGCTTGATCAATCTGGTTTAGTCATAGATTTTTTTAAAGCCAAGACCAGCTTGGCCGGTCAATTAGAAAGGTTGGAAAATAAGCCTATTAAACTCTCATTAATTAAAGATGAACCAGCTATCAAAACCCCGCAAATTCGTCCCTTGATAGCCATGGCCCAAGATATTGTCAAGCGAGCGCCCTTTAAGCTAAAAGTAGACTATAAAGACTCAGGACGCCAATTTAAGTGGTCAGATACCATACCTGAGACCACTATAGCTGCTTGGCTGGCGCCGGTCTTGGTAGATGGGCAGATAAAACTTGGTTTTGGCCAACTGGCCAAAGAGTACTTAGAAGAAAAATCAAAGATAATAAACCAAGAGCCACAAGACGCTAAGTTTAAAATTAACAGATCAGATGACTTAGACGAAGCTGAAAATCAAGTCAAGAAGATTGATCAATTCCAAGCTTCTCAAGATGGTTTTCAGGTAGATATAAATAAGTCATTAGTAAAAATGAGAGAGGACCTGATAGATAAACAGCAAGATGAATCACTATTAGTTTTAGAGGTTATAAAGCCACAAGTTTCAACAGCGCAAGTGAATGATTTAGGTATTACTGAAATCATAGGTAGCGGCAGGTCTGATTTTTCTGGTTCGCCAGCTAATAGGTTGCATAACATAAAAGTTTCATCTGATAAACTAAATGGTTTACTTATAGCTCCAGGTGAAGAATTTTCATTAGTTGAAGCTTTAAAACCATTTACTTTAGCCGCTGGCTATAAGCCAGAGTTAGTTATAAAAGGCAATCGTTTAATCCCAGAGATAGGCGGTGGAGCCTGCCAAATAGGCACTACTACTTTTCGGGCAGCCCTTGATTCTGGTCTTGAAATTACACAGCGGCGCAATCATTCTTTTGCTGTGAGTTATTATAATGATGAAAATGGCCTGCCTGGCACAGACGCTACAATTTATGATCCAGCACCTGATTTTCGCTTTATTAATACCACTGACAACTACATTCTAATCCAAACCCATGTAGGTGAGGATGGCATTTTAACTTATGAGTTTTGGGGAACCAATGACGGTCGCCAGGCATCTACCACCAAGCCTGTCATTCTAGCTACCAAACCAGCGCCGGAAACTAAATACATAGAAACGCAAGATCTGGCTCCAGGCGATCTTGACTGCTCAGGCTCCAATGTCCAGGCTACACTACGACTTTTACTTATACTGTAACAACTCCAGACGGCGAGACTAAAGAGGAGAAGTTTGACTCTTACTACCGCCCCTGGCAAAGGATTTGTTTGGTGGGAGTGGAGAAAGTTGAAGATACAGCAGAATCAGAAAATTAAACTTTTATTAAAAAAAATCGTTCTAACAACCACAGTTTTTATTTTGTAAATTGTTAATTAATTGGTTAACTATTTAGACTAAATAAAAATTTTCTGCATTAACATTAAGAAAATTTAGTTAAAATTAATTCGTAATTATTTTGCTGTCGCAATAAAATTACGAATTATTTTTTTAGTATTATTTAACTTTTGTTTTAATATTAATTCATTTTTAATTTGGGCAGGTTTTCTTGTTCCAGGCGACCAGCTGGATGAGCTGGTGAGCGACTTTATTGGCTTTACAGAGTTTATTTTATATGATACAATAAAGTTAACATTATTGTTAACTTTTATGTTTTATTATTATGGATCAAAATGAACTGAAAAAACTAATTCAGGAATTAAAAATATCAGCTGATCAAATACTACGTGAAGAGGCTGAAATGAGATTTTTGTATTCATTGGCTAAACATTCACTTGGTCATAAAGTTATTTTTTACGGCGGAACGGCTTTGCGTCTGGCTTATAACTCACCCAGGTTTTCTGAAGACATAGATCTTCTTGAAGTTAGGAAGACATCTTTTAAAGAGTTTAAGAGTTGTCTTAAAACTGTGATTAAAGAAAACCCCAACTGGCTAATTAAGGATATAAAAAATAAGAGATATACACTTTTTGCCTTAATCCTGGTTAAAGAAGAAAAACTCAAACATAATTTTACTATTAAAATTGAGTTGCATAAACCAATTAAAAAACCAGTTTTAAATGAAAGTTTATTACTCATCAAAAGCCCAACTAGTATTTTAGAGCCGTTGATTTTAGTACCAGGTTTAGAAAAATTAAAAACTTTAAAAATAGATGCTATCATAAACCGAAAAAAAGCTAGAGACGTTTTTGATTTGTGGTATATTTCAAGGATTTTAAGAGAAAATTTTGTTTTACCGGTTAAAATTTCGAAGTATAATGAGCGTGAATTTAATAATGAACTCAGAGTATTTTTACCTAAAAAATATCAGCCAGTTATAAAACAATTATATGAGCAGATTAGCACAAGAAATAAAAAAAATTCCTAAAAATTATTTTTCTTTAAATGATATAAAAAAGATAAGCTTTTTGAAAGAAGCTAGTTTAAAGGTAGCGCTACATCGTTTAGTTAAAAAGGGAGAGTTAACTAAACTGGGTAACAAACTATATACATTGGATTTGCTAGAGATTGATTATGAAAAATTAGCCTGCGAAATATATAATCCAAGCTATGTATCTTTTGCATCTGCTTTAGCCTATCATAATATTTTAAGTCAAAAACCAGTTCATATAAGCCTAGCCACTTCTAAGAGAACTAAACACATTACTATAGAAAATAAAGATATTTATTATCATCATATTCAGCCTAGGCTATTTTGGGGTTATCTAAAGATGGGTGAGATTTTTCTAGCTGAAGCTGAGAAGGCTTTTTTAGATATGGCATATCTCTCGCTCAATGGACAAGCGGTTTTTGATATAAAAGAAATGAATTTGGATTTGCTTGATAAAAATAAATTAAAAAAGTATTTGAATAAATACTCTAATAAAAAATTAAATTCTCTTATAGCAAAATGATTATACTTTAGTATAAAGTTATTTATCAGCCAAGAATTTTTTGTGTCTACCTTTTGTCTGGGTAAGCTTTTTTATTCCACTCAACTAGCTGGGAGATTTGGTGAGCGACTTTATTGGGAGTGGAAATTTGTTCAAACACAAAACGTTCTTTGGTGCCAGCTGTTTGGATATGAACATCGCCATAGTTAAAAAAAAGGGCTAAAAAACCCTTTTGTTCTGTAGTTACATCTTGCACGCGGAAAAGCTTTTGCTCTGCGACCACTCTATTGAAAAGTCCTTGCAGCTCAATGTTTATAATTCTATGGTTAGTCACAACCCAAACGTCCAGATAGTAGTCTAAAAAAGAGCGATAGAAAAATAACCAGATATAAAGGTAATAGCCAAAAGTCATCAGAGTCCAAACAATAGACAAAATTTCACTCAAGATAAGATCTGGCTCAAAGTTGACTAGAAAAATTCTGACAAAAAGGGGCACTAAAGCCAGGAATAAATACCAGACAATAACTCTGATGATAATAATATGGTCACGACGCAGCAGAAAGATAATTTCCTCATCTCTTTTGGCGTGCGGTAAATGGTTTAGTTTAAACATGAATTAAGGATTAAAAATTATGAATTAAGAATCAAGTATTGAAAATAGTTGTCAGAAGACAAAAAAACAGTTAAAGAAATAAGAGGCCAGAAATCAGGGGGCTAGTTACTGTTTTCCTGTTTCAGTTCTCATTAATCTATTTCTAATTTCTGAATAACTGATTTCTAAATAAACGATGTTAGTTCTATAGTTTGCGACCAGTCGACAGTTGAAATATATATAAGAGAGCCTACTAGCAATATAGCTGAAACTATAATATAGGTGGTTAAGGTAATTTTATTGACAGCTGTGGCCAGCCCGAATTTGGCAGCATGGAAAATGTTAAAAAAGCTAAAAACTAACCAGAACAAAATAAAGACTAGATAGATTATTAATAAGAATGTTATGGGAATAGACATAAATAAAATTAAAACTAAAATTGAAAAGTTAAAGACTAAAATTATAGTTTAAAATTTAAATTATGGAAATTATTTATATTAAATTTTCTTGACCGTTTTCTAAGCCGCTTGCACCCAAGTGTTCATAGGCAGCTGGGGTAGCCACGCGGCCACGAGGAGTCCTGGTTAAAAATCCGATTTGCATAAGATACGGCTCGTAAACTTCTTCTATAGTAGCCATCTCTTCTCCTGTTGAAGCAGCTAGAGAGTTTAGCCCAACTGGCCCACCAGCGAATTTATCTATCATGATGCTAAGCAGACGTCGATCTATCTCATCTAGCCCCAGCCTGTCTATCTCAAGCAGCTCCATAGACTCAAGGCATAATTCATGAGTGACTTGGCCATTGCCTTTAACTTGGGCAAAATCCCTGACTCTTTTTAATATCCGGTTGGCTATTCTTGGGGTTTGACGGCTGCGTTTAGCTATTTCATGGGCTGCCTGGTCAGTTAGCTTGATGTCCAGGATATTAGCTGAACGGTTAACTATGTGACTTATATCTTGAGCTGTATAAAAATCTAAACGCCAGACGCCGCCAAAACGATCCCTTAATGGCGACGTTAGGTGTGAAAGTTTTGTGGTAGCACCAACTAGCGTGAAACGTGGCAGGTCAAGCCTTAAGGTGCGAGCAGATGGTCCTTTGCCAATAATAATGTCTAGCGCATAGTCTTCCATGGCTGGGTAAAGGATTTCTTCAATTGATTTATTAAGCCTGTGAATCTCATCAATAAACAAAACATCGCCATCTTCTAGGTTAGACAGTATAGCTGCTAAATCGCCCGCTCTTTCTATGGCTGGCCCGGAAGTGGTACGGATGTTAGCTCCCATTTCTCTGGCAATAATATTAGCTAGAGTAGTTTTGCCGAGCCCTGGCGGGCCATACAACAAAACATGCTCGATAGGCTCAAGTCGCTGCTTAGCTGCTTCTATGAGTATGTTGAGATTATTTTTAACTCTATCCTGGCCAACAAAATCATTAAGCTTTCTTGGTCTTAGGGTTAAGTCTAAGACTTTTTCTTCATCTTTAAGTTGGGGATTGATAAGACGGTCTGGCATAAATTTTTACAAATAAACATTAAAAACACAGAAACATAAAAACATCATTCATTTTACACCTAAATCTTACCCCTCCCTTAAGGTCTTGACAAGTATTTTAATCCGTGATAAGATAGCGGGTTAATCTAAAAAGTACATATTTAACAGTATTTAGGGAGCATAAATAAATAACTTCCCCATCTAGCGTTCAGACTGCAGCCATCTATAACAACTGCTGCTCAATCGTAAAAACTTCACAATAGCTAAGGCTTTTTCTCGGCCTTTACTCAATCACAGCAGTCATATCTGAATACACTTTGAACCCTATATCTTGAGAATTTATCTATTTACGACCCCTTAACGCTCTCTGGAGCGGTCAGGCACGACGAGCATGGGGACTGTTGTTAGGTAAAATAGGCTTTTTGCTCATTTTATCCTTCACAATAGTTTTCTTGCCTGACCGCTTTAGGGAGTGTTTCCACTTTTTAACCGAAAGTATTTAACCCCTAAGGTGAGGCACTTTCCTTGTGTCTTATTTTTTATAGATATAGCGCAGGAAAATCAAGCAAATTTATCCATACAATTAAAGGCCTAGTAGCCATATTTGGATAAATACTAAGCTCGACCCAACCTCAGTCTGTCTTTGGGCAGACTCTATCTCACCTTCAGGGTTAAGTACTTTCTTTCTAAACAAAAATCCGTCCCGACGTTACACCGGGACGGTTTTTGTGTTGCAGAATTTTTAGAATGTATATAAAAAATGAAATTGATGATGAATCAGAATTCTTATTTAAATAGACCTTTGACCCCGATAGTCATCGGGGTGAAACTGGCAACATTAAGGAATGATTATTGTTCTAAAGTTTCAAAATGTTAACCAAAAAGCTTTGAGCTCTTCTTGGGGCAGGTCTTTAGCTGATATTCTTAGCTTGTCTTGCTTATCTGCCGGTTTTAGCCCAAGCTCTTTAAAGAATTGCTCTGGAGTATCGGCTATGCCTTTGACCTTAACTCCCGGTGCCTTATAAAAACAAGGGATGACCAGCCTTGGCTCTAGTTGATTAGTTAAATCTTTAGCTTGTTTAGCGTTTAGTATATCCCCCCCGCCTATGGGGATGATTAGGATATCAGAATTTTCTAAGACCTCTAATTGGTCTGGAGATAGGCTGGGTTTTTTTAGCGAACCCAAAAAAGCTATTTTGATTTTTTCTAGTTCAAGATAAAAAACGATAGAATCGTCTTCACCTTTAATTCCTTGAACAAAAATATCTTGTACCTCATGCTCACCAGGAGTGTGTATTGAAAATATTTCCTTATCGCTGGCAGAATTGACGCTTAGTATGTTGCCGTGTAAGTTATTGGCTTTGTTTGAGCTAAGGACTATGTCAGCTTTAAGCCTGGGCAGCTTTAGCCCAGCAACTTTTGAATCAAAAGGATCAACAACAACAGAATGTTCCTTGCCGTTGGAAGATTTGGTAGTAAATTTAAAGCAGGATAAACCGTAATAATTTATAGTCATAAAATAGAAATTAGTTATTCGGAAAACAGAAAATAGTAATAGAAACTGGAAAAAAGAAAATGACATTTATGTCATCTCGAGCTTGTCGAGAGATCTCATAATACCTGAAATACATATCTGATGTTACCCTTCGACAGGCTCAGGGTGACTACAGTGTGGCCAATTTCAAATTTCTAATCTCCATTACTAATCTCTAATTTCTGTACAACGAGTTTTCAGAAGTTTAGTCTATAGGCATGTCTTCTACTTGAGTCTCGGAGGCTTTGGTTCTTTGAATATTTTTCTCTAATTTTTCAGCTGATTCTTTTTTTATTTTTTCTTTTTGGGCGTTTGCTTGCTTGATACGCATTTTTTTTATTTTTAATTTCATTTCATCTCCCCTTACTTCGTGAGGCACACCACCTCGCGCCTCTAGCTCAATTTCCATTTTTTTGGCTTTTTGCCTATTTTGCTCTTCGGCAATCTGGCTGATTTGATTTTCTGCTACAGTTAAGTTCAGCTTGCCAGGATAACGGTTAACAGCTTCTATTATCTCGCTGCCTTCCAAGTGGCCATAGCTGTGCTTTATTCTGATAGGGTCTAGTGAGTCATAGCTATTAACAATAGACGTTTCAGTTTTTTTGGTAGCAGGTTTCATGACTTTTTTTACAAAGTCTTGGATTGATATTTTGGTATCAATACTGAGTTTAGCCTTTGACATAAAGCCTGGATTTACTTACTTAATCTTTATGTATTATAAGCTGGTTTTCCTTTATTGACAAGTATTACTTTTCTGGTATACTAGGTAAAGACTGAAAAGTTGGATTTTTTATTTTAGCTTAATATTTTGCATAAATATATGTTAAAATTAAGCTATTGATTAATATTAATATGAACGCAAAAGTTATAACCAAAACCCAAGAACCCATGGAAAAGTTAGTGACTGATTCAGTCAGTAAAAGTTTTCCTAAAGTTGGCGATTTAATTACCGGCAACATTGTTAGTATAGGAAAAAATGAAGTCATAATAGATTTGCCAGGTCTAACTACAGGCGTAGTGCGGGGCTGGGAATTAGAGGATGAGTCAGGCCAGATGTCCGACCTGAAAATAGGCGAAGATATTCAGGCCACAGTTTTGGATTTAGAGAATGAAAGGGGTATGATAGAGTTGTCGTTTAGGGTAGCAGGACACAGAAAAGCCTGGGATAATTTAGAAGCCATAAAATCTTCAGGTGAAATTATTACCACCAAAGCCGTCGAAGCCAACAAGGGTGGCCTTATAGTTAATCTAGGAAAAGTTTTGGGGTTTTTGCCAGTTTCGCAACTATCTTCAGAAAACTACCCAAGAGTTGAGGGCGGCAACAAAGCCAAGATTTTAGATAAATTAAAAGAATACATAGGTAAAGAATTTAGAGTCAAAATCATAGATCTTGATGAAGTGGAAGAAAAATTAATTGTTTCAGAAAAAGCCATAAATGAAGCAAAAAAAATGGTAGCTTTATCTGGCTATAAAGTGGGCGATGAGCTAGAAGTTAAAATCTCTGGTTTAGTGGATTTTGGTTTGTTTGTTGTGTTGCCCGCTTCGCCGGAGCTTCAGCAAGGCAAACCTGCTGCGACGCCAGACGAGACAACACCAACAGAAAGTTCTACTGAAGCTGAACCAAAAAAAACCGATCAAGTTCAAAATTTAGAAGGCCTGGTTCACATCTCTGAAGTTGCCTGGCAAAGAGTGGATAATTTGTCTAAGCTATTCAAGGTAGGAGACACAGTTAAAGCAAAAATAATTGACATCATAAATTCTAAAGTGTCACTTTCCATCAAACGGTTATTGCCTGATCCTTGGGAAGATGCTGTCAAGCATTTTAAGGTGGGCCAAGTGGTTAAGGGAAAAGTTTTAAAACTCAATGATTTTGGCGCCTTCGTCGAATTAGATCATAATATTCATGGTCTAGCTCATATATCAGAGCTCAAAGCTGAAGATAGTTCTTCTATGCTTGAACTAGGTTCAACTTATGATTTTAAAATCATAAACATGGAGCCAGCTGCTCACAGGCTAGGGCTATCAAGGAGGGTTGATGATGATAAAGTCCACCCTGACCCTAAGACCCAAACTCCAACAAGCTCTAAAGAATAGAACAACATAAATTTTTATTATGCCCGTAGTAATGTTATTTAGATGGGCTCAAGAATTTGAGTTAAAATCTAGGACGGGCCATAAAATTAATTCTCAATTTATTAGTTTTAATTAATTTCGAGGCTTAACTATAAAATCGAAATTCCACTATCAGGTATGAAAAATTTATTTAAGAATTTGACTATTTTTATATTAGTTTTTTTAGTAATTGCGGCTGTTTTTAGCTCATTTACTATTGACCAAAAAAAACCTGAAAACATCAGCCTTTCTCAGCTGGTTGAGCAAATCAAGCAAGAGCAGGTTGCTGAAATAAATATCAATGATTTAGATTTAGCCATTAAGCTGACTGACGGCACGCAGCAAGTTTCCAGAAGAGAAAGTAATGAATCTTTAGTGCAGTCTTTGGTTAATTTAGGTTTAACTCCTGAAGAGTTGAGTAAAGTCAAAATCAGTATAGAAAGTCCATCTAAATTATCTTTTTGGCTGGGTGCGGTGTTGCCCTTTTTGGCCCCACTGCTTATAATAGGTTTGTTTATTTTCCTTATGGCTAAGCAAGTCCAGGGTTTTAACCAGAAGGCTATGAGTTTTGGGAAGTCAACCAGCAAAGAACCGCAGAAAAAAGATACTCCCAAAGTTACTTTCAAAGACATAGCTGGAGTAAGAGAAGCCAAAGAAGAATTAGAAGAAGTTGTCAGTTTTTTAAAAAATCCAAAGAAATTTACAGACCTGGGAGCTAAAATCCCCAAAGGAGTTTTGCTCATAGGGGCACCAGGTACTGGAAAAACCTTACTAGCCAAAGCTGTGTCTGGGGAAGCAGGAGTGCCTTTTATGCACATATCCGGCTCTGAGTTTGTAGAGATGTTTGTGGGTGTTGGAGCTTCTAGGGTACGTTCGCTTTTTCAAAAAGCCAAAAAACAAGCTCCCGCTATAATATTTATTGATGAAATCGATGCTGTGGGCAGGCGCCGCGGCGCCGGACTAGGCGGATCGCACGATGAGCGCGAACAAACCTTAAACCAAATATTGGTAGAGCTGGATGGTTTTGACACTGATACCAATGTCATTGTCATGGCAGCCACCAACCGGCCAGATGTATTAGATCCAGCCCTGCTGCGACCTGGCCGTTTTGATCGTCGAGTAACTATTGACTTGCCAGACATAAATGACAGAGAAGCCATATTAAAAATTCATGCCAAGAACAAGCCACTAGGCGAAAAAGTAAATCTGCGCAGAGTAGCAGAAAGAACCCCTGGTTTTTCCGGAGCTGATCTGGCTAATCTCTTAAATGAAGCAGCTATTTTGACTGCTAGGCGTGATATGAAAAATGTAGGCCAGGTTGAAGTTTTAGAAAGCATAGAAAAGGTTATGCTGGGCCCGGAGAGGAAAAGCCACGTTATGAATGAAAGTGAAAAGAAGATTACAGCTTATCATGAGGCTGGCCACGCTCTAGTAGCTCATTTTTTGCCACACACTGACCCAGTCCATAAAGTCTCTGTCATATCCCGCGGCTCAGCTGGAGGATATACCATTAAACTGCCTGAAGAGGATAAACATTTTCATTCAAGAAGTGAATTCATAGAAGATCTGTCAGTTTTATTAGCTGGCCAGGCTACGGAAAAGGAAGTTTTTGGAGAAATAACTACTGGGGCTGCCAGTGACTTGAGGCAAGCCACTACTTTAGCTAAACGCATAGTCACCAGTTATGGCATGAGTGAGAAGTTAGCTCCCCGCACTTATGGTGAAAAAGAAGAGATGATATTCTTAGGCCGAGAAATCCATGAACAAAAAGACTATTCAGAAGATACGGCTAAAAAGATAGACCTTGAGGTAAGCAACTTAATTACTGGGGCATATACTAAGGCTCGTGATATAATAAAGAAACACAGGCAGACCATGGATCAGATTGTGAAAAAATTACTTGAACAAGAAACTCTAGAAAAAGAGGAATTTGAGGCTATAGTGGGACCTAAGAAAAAGATAAATATTTCATCAAAATTAGCAGGTGTTGCTGCTTAAAATTAA
>Ga0114931_10001147_pt1 | contig 33726 bp, 25 predicted proteins | sample 2SBtaG_FD_89579 | JGI IMG/M metagenome (GOLD analysis project Ga0114931, IMG submission 89579) | Deep subsurface microbial communities from Kolumbo volcano to uncover new lineages of life (NeLLi) - 2SBTROV14_V59a metaG | ecosystem: Environmental > Aquatic > Marine > Volcanic | place: Kolumbo...
GTTATCAGCAGCAATGATTGATTAATAGAATGACACCCAATATCACATACGAATTTTCAATCAGAGATCCATTTATCACTGCAATGAAGAAACATAAGCACAGGATCGAATAAACCAGGTAATCAGGGTTGCTGTGCACAAGGAGTATTTAAATAAAACAGATTATTTGTTCTTTTATCAGATACTACAATCCTGATCAATGTATTCATATTAGAAAGATCCTACAGCATTATTCCATTGACCTAGTGTATATTTATGCATACATTAACCATCTTGAATTATGCGTTTTCTAATGAAACAACAATATGTGAATCTGTTGTTACTTCTGTCGTTTACCTCGTTTGGCCAGTCTGGAGTTAATATCAGTGCTATCAGAGTGAACCAACAGAGGATTGAAAGCAGGATATTTGAACTGGCTAACTTTGGTAAGGATGATGATGGTAAAGGATATAGGGTTGCCTATACGCAGGGCGATATAGATGGGAGGGCTTGGTTTATTAATTTGATGAAACAAGCAGGACTTGATGTAAGCATAGACAATGCCGGCAATATTATTGGAAAACGAATAGGAAAAGATCCTTCATTGAAACCAATTGCCTTCGGTTCGCATATTGATATGGTACCTGATGGCGGGAATTACGATGGTTGCGTTGGCTCTATTAGTGCGCTTGAAGTAATTGAAGTATTAAATGAACACCAAGTGATTACGAAACATCCACTTCAAGTGATCATTTTTTCTAACGAAGAAGGAGGAACCTATGGCAGTATGGCATTGGCAGGTCTATTGAACAATGATGTGTTAAAAAATATAAGCCAAAGTGGTTATACAATAGCTGATGGTATATCGGCAATAGGTGGACATCCTGACGGCTTAGCTGCTGTTAAAAGAAAAAAAGAAGATATAACTTCATTTTTAGAATTGCATATTGAACAAGGGGGAATATTGGATAAGGAAAACATTCAGATTGGAGTGGTAGAAGGAATTGTTGGAATTATAGATTGGGAAGTAACCATTCTTGGTTTTGCTAATCATGCAGGCACGACGCCAATGGATTTGCGTCAGGATGCCATGCTTGCAGCAGCTAAGCTTGTTGTTGCCATTCACGACATCATTACTACCGAAAAAGGAAGGCAAGTAGAGAATGTTGGCAAGATTGAAGCTTACCCCGGAGCATATAATGTAATTCCCGGTAAAGTAATAATGAGTTTAGAAATCAGGGATTTGTCGTACCAAAAAATATTGGACCTTTTCAAAAAAATAGAAAATAAAGCAATGGCTATTGCGGCATCAACCGGTACTAAGATTTCTTTTCAACAACAAAATGCGATCAAACCCGCACTTACAACAAAATCAATTCAGGATAAAATTGTGCAGTCTGCTGAATCATTGGGATTATCTTATAAACACATGCAAAGCGGAGCGGGCCATGATTCACAGAATATGGCACTAATTTGTCCCATGGGTATGATTTTCGTCCCTAGTAAAGGCGGCATCAGTCACTCACCGAAGGAGTTCACCAAACCAAGTGATATGGCCAATGGAGCTAATGTACTTTTGCAAACTATTCTTGCATTAGATAAAGAATAAAAATACTACAAGAGTTTTTCAGCCAATGGGGTCTTTTCAGTACCATTTTATATTTATTCTAACACTGGCTACGCTTTGAATATGCATGATTTGTTGATTAGCTCAACCTAGGTTTGGTTATCAGGATGATTATTGTAACAGATACTGCCACGATCGCCCCTCAGTTTCCGTTAACATGAGATGAGAAATTGCTAACTTTATTGAAGCAAATGATAAATCATATAGACTTATACTGTATCAATATATTATCATGAAAAATTTCTTTCAGAGAGTGCCTCATCCGTTTTTAGCTTGTTTGTTGTTGCTAACTTTTTCCTGTGTAACGAAAAAAGAAATACAGCCGGCAACAATTCTTCTTGATACAGGTTGGTATGTTTTTTCTTCTTCAGAATCGGATGCTGGTGGAAATGAAATATCTTCTGACTCGTTTGAAGGAACAAACGGGTATCAAACCTCAGTTCCCTCTACTGTATTGGCTGCATTGGCCAGGAATAACGTCTATAAAGATATTTATGTTGGAGATAATTTTGATAAAATCCCTAAGAAGCAATTTGAAGTGCCCTGGTGGTACCGCACAAATTTTACACTGGATCACCTCCTCGGGGGAGAACAATATAATCTGGTTTTTGAAGGCATTAATTATAAGGCCAACATATGGCTAAATGGTCGGTTGGTGGCTTCTGCCGATAGTGTCGAAGAGCCCTTTCGAATGTACGACTTCTCCGTTACGCAATTTTTAAAAACCGGCAAAAATGTACTGGCTATAGAAGTGTTTCCACCAAAAGACGGTGACTTATCCATTGGTTGGGTTGACTGGAACCCTAGGCCTGCAGATAATAATATGGGTATTTGGAGGCCTGTAAAATTAGTTAAAACTGGTGCTGTTGGACTGAAAAACCTATTTATAAAGCCTCATCTGGATTCGGATAACTTAAAAGAAGCTTCTTTAACAATTTCAGTTGATATCAGCAATAAAACGAGTGCTCCTGTTAAAGGTGTTGTCTCTTGTAAAATAGGTGATATCAATATCTCGCAAAATTATACTTTGGGTCCGAATGACAAGAAAAAAATAATTTTTAATCCTGTAGATTACTCCGAACTCCACATTAAAAATCCCAGGATATGGTGGCCAAATAATTTAGGTAAACCTGAATTATATACCATGGAAATGAGCACCACAGCTGACGGTTTCTCATCCGACCATCAGGACGTTCGATTTGGTATCCGCGATGTCAAAGATTATATCAACGATCAGGGATACAGGGGCTTCATGATTAATGGTAAAAAGCTAGTGATCAAAGGCGCCGGCTGGGTTGATGATGTGCTTCTGGATGATCCGGATGAAAAGGTGAAGGAGGAGATTGAATATGTTAAGCATATGAATTTGAATACGATCCGTATGGAAGGATTCTGGGGCAAAAACCAGAAGGTTTACGATTATGCCGATGAAAACGGCATTCTTGTGATGATAGGTTGGAGTTGTTTTTGGGAGTGGCAGGCTTATAATAAAAGACCGGAAGATGATTATATGGCTATTCGTTCCCCTGAAGATATTTCCCTTCATACACGGGCCTATTTTGATCAGGTTCGCTGGTTAAGGAATCATCCCAGCGTATTTCTTTGGGTTTATGCCAGCGATAAATTGCTAAGGCCGAACCTCGAAGAAGATATGGATAGTCTTATGGCCAAAGCTGATGGCACACGCCCTACTTTGTCAAGCTGTGGCACAGTGACCAGTACTGTTAGTGGTCCAAGTGGTGTCAAAATGAATGGACCCTATGCTTATGTAACGCCGAACTATTGGTATGTTGATGATAAAAGAGGCGGGGCATTTGGTTTTAATACAGAAACAGGCCCGGGAATGCAACCACCGCCTATTGAAAGCATTAAACGTATGATTCCGAAGGACCACCTGTGGCCGCTGGACAGTATCTGGGACTATCATACCGGCAGGAATGAATTTGCCAGTTTTAAAAACTGGATTAAGCCTTTTGATAACCGTTATGGTGAAGCTAAAAATGTTGAAGATTTTGCCTTTAAGGCCCAAATGGCTAACTATGAAGCCATCCGCCCCATGTTTGAATCATTTGAAGTGAATAAATTCAAATCAACCGGTGTGATACAGTGGATGCTCAATTCATCACAACCGGGAATGTTGTGGCAACTTTTTGATTGGTACCTGCGTCCGTCAGGTGCGTTTTATGGTACAAAGGCTGCTTGCCGACCATTGAATGTTGTTTATGACTATAAAGACAAGAATATTTATTTAACAAATGATTATAATGTCCCTCAAAATGATTTAAGTATAGAGGTAAACGTACTGGATATTCATAGTAAGATTGTTTTTAGAAAGTCCATCAAGACAGATATTGGAGAAAATATGGCGGAACAAATCCTTAAAATGCCGGTATTAAAAGACCTTACAACAACTTACTTTCTTGATTTAAAACTTAAAAATGACCAGAATAAAAAGGTATTGGATAATTTTTACTGGCTCTCAACAAAGAAGGATGTATTGGACTTTGAACATTCTCAGTGGTTTATTACCAGAAATACTTCTTACGCTGATCTAACAGGAATCGAATCCATGCCAAAAACAAATATTGAAGTTTCTCATAAATTCATTGATTCAGGTGATAAACGCCAGATAAACGTTACACTTAATAACCCCTCTGATAAGCTTGCCTTTTTTATTGAGCTACGTGTCTTTGGGGAAAGAAGTGGATCACCAATCCTCCCTATTTTCTGGGACGATAACTATGTTTCATTATTGCCCGGTGAAAAGCGGGTTGTAACCGGTTATTTTTATAAAAGATCCCTCAAAAACGACCAACCGGCTTTTAGTATTAAGGGGTGGAATTTGTCAGGAGATTGATCAGGGATCAAACTGTTGATGAGCCAAACCCACCAATAATCATTGATTACATTCTATAAAAATTTTAACCTGGCAATCATCACAGATCGATTGTTTAAGCCGTTGATAAATTTTTGGAATAGCTGTTTCCTTATTAACAAAAATATTTTGTCTGCCAAATTTTTTATCGTATTCGCCCTGAGCTAAAAAATCACGAACTGTCTTATTTAACGTACACAGGTACAAACAACCGCCCGATTTTTTTAATTTATCCGAAAAATTAATCAGCAGTTCAGCTCCGGAAATATCAATAATATTGATTCCTGTGGCAATAATTAAAATATGATGGACCCCAGACTGGTTTATTTCTTCAAGTTTCTTCCGCACATGTTCTATCGCCGCAAAAAACATAGATCCATCGATACGTAGAATTTTTAATTGTGGACATTCATCCAGATCATTTAGCTCGGAATTTCTGAATTGCCGAATGTTGTTTTTCACCATCGGGGCAACATTTACAATTCGTGGTTTTGCACTGCTTTGCAAGTATAAAATCAGGGATAAAAGAATACCAATGTAAATGGCAAACTCAAGATGTAAAAATAGTGTTGATAAGAACGTGACGACTAAGACGCCGAGCTCTTTCTTGCTGGATTTTGAAATTTGTTTGATTTGTTTGAAATCGACCAGATTATAGGCCACAAGTAATATAATACCTCCCATGGCCGCTATGGGTAGAAAAGCAGTGAACGGGGCGATAAAAAGAAGGATCAAGGCCAGTGAAGTGGCTGCAAAAATCGCTGACATTGGTGTTTTTGCCCCAGCTTCGTAATTGATCCCTGTCCGGGTAAATGACCCTGAACTAGCATAACAACTAAACATACTTCCTACAATGTTTGATAGCCCATTCCCAATGAATTCCTGATTGACATCAAGTTGTTGTTGCGATTTAGAGGCTACGGCTCGTGAAATTGAAATGGCTTGTATCAATCCTAAAAGAGCGACGGCAAAAGCTTGTGGAAAAAGGTTTTTAATATTGGCCATACTAAGGTCCAGGACTTGAAACTGAGGTAAGGTGGCGGAAAGTTTGCCAACCAGTTTGACACCATCCACTCCATTAGCAAAGTAATAGGCAATCAGGCTTCCTATAATCATAGCCAAAAGCAAATTAGGCAACCATCTAATTTTTCTTGAAAGTAATTTTAATGAAATGGCAGATATTAAGGTAGCGATGGCTATACCTAATACATAGAAGTTTGTTTGGTTGATATGGTTGATAAAATACTCCCACTCGTGATAAAAAGTGGCATTTTGTGGTGGCATTATTCCCAATATATTTTTGAGTTGGCTGGTAGCAATGAGCAGCGCTGCGCCGGCAGTGAACCCAACCACTACCGAGTTAGAAACAAAGTTTACAAGGTTTCCCATTCGTGCCAGCCCCATTGCAAACTGGATCAGTCCTGCTAAAAAAGTCATCACAAATGCAAGGGCAATAAAGTGGTCAGTACCAGGGTGAGCAAATTGGCTTAAAGCAGCAAAAAATACAAGTGAAATGGAGGTGGTAGGACCGGAGATCAAGTGCCATGACGATCCATAAAGAGCTGCGATGATTGGTGGAATAATGGCGGTATATAAGCCATAAATGGGCGGAAGGCCGGCAATCATAGCGAAAGCCACACCCTGGGGTAAAACAATAATTGCGTTGGTGATACCGGCGCCAATGTCATACCTCAACGTGTACTTGTTCACCAATGGCCACCAGTTCAAAAAAGGGAATAACTCACGTGTTATTTTGTTCTTCATATTAAATCAATGCAACTAAAAATCCTTTCAGATTGAAAGCTGGTAAAATTATAAAAATGCTTGTCCTTCTTATCAAAATAATATGTCGAATCATTGGGAATTATAAGCATGAGAAAATATAGTCACCGTAGCTATTTATGCTTTAATGACGGGTTTTAATAATTCTGGAGTTCTTGTTAACTCTTTTCTACATTCCAAAAGGGCTTTCATCTACATACCATTCAATGTTTTAAGGAGGCATTACCACTTTCCTGTTAGTGGTCTAATAAGTGAGTAAAATAGTTAGGCATCGGACGTCTTGGTAAGTAAATTGGAACTAATTTAATAGGAAGAACTGATTGACTTGGCAATTCTTGTACAATAATTATTAAATTAGTGCAATCGTCGTCGGATACATGAAGACTTCAAAAGATAACAGGAACTGCAATTGTCCTGAAGGCTGTTTTGTATTACATCCTTTATATATTCTAATCGATTATCGCCATCCCTAATCCTTTAATTTAAGATAGCAATATTGAATTAAATGACTGCCATGAGCAGTGAGCAGTTGTTTTTGTTGGGTTCCTATACTATCTTATTAAAGATTAAAATAAAAAAATCTAGTTATTGTTCTTAACAATCTAACAATGAAAAAACTAATCAGATTACTTTCAATAACAGCAATATTTTGTATTGCGATGTTTTTTAGTGCTTCAACTCCTGTAAATACCCAGGATGATAGTCATGGAATAAGTCAGAATAATAGTTGGAGGCAACTTTTTAATGGTAAAGATCTGGACGGATGGAAGCACGTAGGGCCAGGTTATATGTCCGTTGAAGATGGCCTTATCCGGACCCATGGTGGAATGGGCCTTTTATACTGGAAAGGAGAAAAATTTGGAGATTGTACCATTCGTGTTGTTTTCAAAATGAGAGATGAAAATGATAATTCTGGTGTATTTATTCGAATACCCATTCAGCCAAGAGAGCCATGGATGCCTGTACATTACGGCTATGAGGTTCAAATTGATAATCATCCTGAAAAGTCCAATGAAGATGAATACCACTCTACCGGCATGTTGTATTCCTTTACAAAACCTCTTGCCAAAAGAGCATGGAAGCCGGGACCCGAATGGAATACTATGGAAATTACACTTGATGGTGATAGGACAATTGTGGTATTAAATGGCGTAAAAGTCACAGATTACAAGGAAGGGGATCCAGTACCGGAACGAAAATTTGATTTTGAACCCTACCATGGTACACGACCAAATGTTGGCTACATCGGTTTGCAAAACCACAGCGACAATGACATCGTGTTCTTTAAAGAAGTCGCTATTAAGCCGCTTGGAAATAGTAAGCAATAAGCAGTGACAAAGAAATAATGCGTTTCAATTAACTCGATGATAATGAATTACGATAAGAAAACAGATCAACCGGCTCTCACAAGGAGAAAGTTTGTAAAAATTGCATCTACAGGAGCCGCTGCATTTTCTATTGTGCCGAATGTAGCGGTAAGTGGTCTGGGCCATGTGGCGCCTAGTGATAAACTGTATATTGCAGCTGTTGGTTGCGGGGGTGAAGCTGAAAATGATATCCATCATTATGCCAATGCACCCAAAAAGAATGCAGTAATCTCATTCCTCTGTGATGTTGACGACCGAAAGGCTGCACCACGAATCAAGGAATTTCCTAAAGCCAAATTTTACCATGACTGGCGTGAACTATTCGATAAGGAGCATGATAATTTTGATGCTGTTTCAGTAGCTATTCCTGATCACAATCATGCCATCGTCGGCCTTAGTGCAATGCAATTAAAAAAGCACTTGTATCTCCAAAAACCATTGACCCATGATATTTATGAAGCCCGCATTCTTACAAAAGCGGTTAAAAAATACAAAGTGGTAACACAAATGGGGGACCAGGGGGCTTCTACAGATGGGCTTCGAACACTGCATGAATGGCTTGATGCCGGTTTGCTTGGCGACATTGAAAAAGTCTATTGTTGGACAGACCGGCCGGTATGGCCTCAGGGAATACCATGGCCAAAGCAACATCCACCGGTGCCAAAAGAACTTAACTGGGACCTTTGGTTAGGTACGGCTGAACAAACGGATTACATAGATAATATGGTACCGTTCAACTGGCGTGGATGGTGGCGGTTTGGCACCGGTGCCTTGGGCGATATGGGCTGCCATATTATCGGTCCGCCGTTTAAACTACTAAAATTGGGCTACCCAACCGAAGTAAGTTGTAGTGCGAGTACGGTCTATGATGGTATTTTTTCAGAGGCACATTATCCAAAAAGCGGTCCGGTTTCAAGCTCTATTCGGTTTGATTATAAACTGGAAAATGGCAGAATTGTTAAGCTTTATTGGATGGATGGGGGTATTACACCGGAACGCCCAGATGAGTTACAAGATGGCAATTTGAATGAAATTATGGGTGACTGGCCCGGGCTGCATGATTTTGAAGGAGCAAACCTTTTTATAGGTACAAAAGGTAAGGCTGCCTGTGGATGGGGTGGACGTAATCCTGTTCTTTTGCCAATTTCCCGAAATAAAGAAATCAATATTCCCCAAAAATATCCACGCGTTCAGGGTGATATGGATGGCCATTGGTGGCAGTGGATAGATGCTTGTATAGCAGGATATGGCAATATGGAAGTTTCTTCCCCTTTTGAAGGCTATGCTGGACCACTAACTGAAACTGTATTAATGGGGAATTTGCTGTTGCGAAGTTTTAATATCCGCGAAAAGATAACGAAGAACGATCCGGTGTATGGGGAGCAGACAGGGTTTAAGTTTCCTGGAAGATATATTTCCTACAAATGGGATGGTGAAAATATGAGAATCACAAATTTCGAAGCTGCCAATCAGTTCATTAAAAGAGAATACAGGAAAGGTTGGGGTGAACTGAAAATATAAAGTCATACCTCATTTAAGTTGATTGATTATCAACTCTTTAGATTTCGAGAAGGATTAATTTGACCTTTCTGATCAAGGATATGTTACATACTTTCTGCATCATTGTATTTTTGCAGCATAATGCCGGAACCCCACCAATATTGTAATAATCTTAACACTTACAGCCGTCGCCAAAGTATCGAGGTGTATATTGGTGATATTCCTCTAGGCGGGGACCAGCCCATTCGTATTCAGTCAATGACTACCACCAATACCCTGGATACACGTGCTACGGTGGAGCAATCCATACGAATGATCGAGGCGGGCTCAGAGTATGTCCGCATTACTGCTCCGAGCATTAATGAGTCCGAAAATCTGAGATCAATTAAGAATGAACTTATTTCCAGGGGGTATAAAGTGCCCATCATTGCTGATATACACTTTACTCCAAATGCTGCTGAACTGGCTGCCAGGATAGTAGAAAAGGTGCGAATTAATCCGGGCAACTATTCTGATAAGAAGAAATTTAAAAACATCGAATACACAGATGCTTCCTATGAGGCTGAAATTGAGCGTATCCGGGAGCGTTTCCTTCCTTTGGTGAAGATCTGTAAGGAGAATGGGACGGCAATGCGCATTGGAACCAACCACGGATCGCTTTCTGACAGGATTATGAGCCGATATGGAGACACTCCCTTAGGAATGGTGGAATCTGCTCTTGAGTTTCTGCGTATCTGCCAGGACGAGAGCTACGACCGGGTGGTGCTTAGTATGAAAGCAAGCAATACACGTGTGATGGTACAGGCCTATCGACTACTGGTTAGCAAACTGGAAGAAGCGAAGATGCCGGCCTATCCTTTGCACCTTGGTGTGACGGAAGCCGGAGAAGGTGAAGATGGCCGGATAAAATCGGCTGTAGGTATTGGTGCCTTGTTAGAAGAAGGGTTGGGCGATACCATCCGGGTTTCTTTAACGGAAGAGCCTGAATATGAGATTCCTGTGGCACGCACATTGGTTGACCGCTATTCAGAGGAAAGGACCCCTTTAGCAAAAGAGGCCGTTTCTGAATCAACCAAAAACCCTTTTACTTATTCAAAAAGAGAAACAAAAGAGATCAATAATATCGGTGGAACCAACGTACCCCGTGTGATTTCAGATTTACGATTTAGCCCTCTTCATGAAGTAAGTCAACTCAAATCCCTGGGTCATCATTATTTACCTGAACCGGATAAATGGGTGATGACCGATTTGGGTGCGGAGTATGTTCTTCTGGGAGATCAAGTCTTTTCTTTTATGTTACCGAATGGACTCCAGGCCATAGTGAATTTGGATATTTGGCAAGGGCTGAAAGATAAAAGAGGATATCACCCGCTTTTTACTACCCGGAATTATGCACCCTTGGGACAAATTCACTTTGTTTGGGTGGATGTTGTTAAGGATCATTTGCCTGAAGACATTGGAACAAATGCTGTGCTGATCGTACATGCTTCCGGAGGATATGTGTTGGCTACCCTCCGAAACTTTATACTGTATCTGATGAAGGAAAAGATCAGGAATCCAGTGATCATTCATGGAGAGTATGGGACTATCCCGGGTGAAACCATGCAACTCTATGCGGCAACCGACCTCGGTGGCCTACTGATTGATGGCCTTGGTGATGGAATACTGATTTCCCATACCGATTTACGACTGGCCAATAGTACGGCCTTCGGGGTATTGCAGGCAGCCCGAACTCGAATGACCAAAACCGAGTATATTTCTTGCCCATCTTGCGGCCGCACTCTTTTCGATCTTCAGGAAACTACGGCTATGATACGGCAACGAACAGATCATCTGAAGGGGGTGAAAATTGGTGTTATGGGGTGTATTGTGAATGGTCCTGGAGAAATGGCGGATGCTGATTACGGTTATGTTGGCTCAGGAAAAGATAAAATAACACTTTATAAAGGACAGGAGCTCGTTAAGCGGAACATCCCATCAGAGGGAGCTGTTGAAGAATTGATTGAATTAATTAAATCCCATGGCGATTGGCTGCCGATGGAGGAGGTAAACTAAATCGTTATGAATTCAAAAGAGAACCAAAGAAATTCGTGGAAAGAGTTGTTCCAACTGAATGATCTTTTCATTTATTTTTTTAGAAAAAAAGATCCATCCAGGCCTCGCAACTTTAGCTTGCGTAGCATGCATTTCGTTAATAAGCTCTCCATCATTATTTTTCTTATCGCAGTGATCGTCCTCATTATCAGGCATGTTTTTTAACATCAAACGTAGAGAATCCACCGGTATTTTGCGTAGGCAACTGATGATTGTGGCCCTTCTGCTCTTCATCACCAGATCACTTGTTCTGGGTCAAAAAGCCGAAAGTTATACACTGGTTCCAGGGGTTGATGTTCTGCATTATGATTTCAAGATTGCCCTTTCCGATGAAAGCGATACTATTAAAGGCAAAGCTACCATCAATTTCAATCTAGGGGAAAATGTAAGGTACTTAAAGATAGATCTAACCCAGGTGGACAGTGAAGGAAAAGGGATGGTGGTGTCTGAAATCGAAAGAGAAAATGCAGCGGTTCAATTTTCATTTAAAAACAATAGAATTACCATTCCTTTACACCATGGTACAGCAGGTCCCTACTCAGTGACCATCCATTATCAAGGAGTCCCGGCCGATGGATTAATTATCGGGAGAAATAAATTCGGACATCGAACATTTTTTGGGGACAACTATCCTGACAGGGGGCGTAACTGGCTCCCTTGTGTCGATTTTCCTGCAGACAAGGCCACGGTGACCTGGACCGTGGCGGCTCCTTCTGGTTATCGGGTGGTAGCAAATGGAGTGCTGGTTAGTGAGGAGTTTCTTAACGACGACCTGAAAGTAACCACCTGGAACGAGTCCGTACCTATATCCACTAAACTGATGGTCATTGGGGTTTCACCATTTGTTGTTCATTTGGTGAAAGACAAAACCTCCGTACCAATTAGTTATTGGGTGTATCCGGAAAATGCAGATCAGGGCATTTCTGATTATTCATTTGCGCCAAATGTGCTAAATTATTTTGTGAAAAAGATTGGCCCTTTTCCCTATGAAAAGCTTGCTCATGTTCAATCCAAAACCAAATATGGTGGTATGGAAAATGCCAGCAATATATTTTATTTTGAAAACTCGGTAGATGGGAAAAAGGATCATGAGAGCTTAATCGTTCATGAAACGGCTCATCAGTGGTTTGGAGATGCTGTAACCGAAGCGTCCTGGCCCCACGCCTGGCTTAGTGAAGGTTTTGCCAGCTATATGACGCATGTTTATATTGAGGACAAATATGGCGTGGAAAAAATGAGGCAGCGGATGAAAGCCGACCGTCGGGCAGTCATTGATTATTCACATTTAGCTTTACTACCTGTTGTCAATAGGTCCAGAGTGACATATCCACATGTTCTTGATGTAAAAGAATTGCTGAGCACAAACACATATAAAAAGGGAGCATGGGTGCTTCACATGCTTCGTCATGAGGTTGGTGACAAAGCTTTTTGGAGTGGAATACGGCAGTATTACCGTGCCTATAAAAATTCCATTGCATCCACAGATGATCTAAAGAAAATAATGGAGCAGGCCTGCGGCTACTCTCTTGAATCATTCTTTCACCAGTGGCTTGAGGGTACAGGGCAGCCTAAGATAAATGGCCATTGGTCGTACAACGCTGATCGGAATGAACTTACTGTTCAACTGGAACAAACAGGATCTCCCTTTAGCTTTCCCCTGGAATTAGCCTTTCTGTCGAACGGGGTAGAAGAATTCCAACAGATTAAAATGGACCAAATGAGGATAAGTAAAGTTTTTGTTCTGAAGCAAAAACCAGATCAGGTGGTAGTAGATCCCCATATCTGGCTGCTATATGAAGGACCTTCCACGCTGCCTTTTGAAGAGGAGTATGTTGGGAAATAAGATGGCGTATGATGCATATTGAAGACTTTAGAGAATATTGTCTTAAGAAAAAAGGAATAACAGAGGAATTCCCATTCAATGAAACCACCCTGGTATTCAAGGTGATGGGAAAGATGTTTGCTCTGACGGATATTGAACATTTCTCCTTTATCAACTTAAAATGTGATCCTGAAAGGGCCGTGTTGCTCCGTGAAGCGTATCCGGGAATTGAACCGGGGTATCATATGCATAAAAAGTCTTGGAACAGCGTAATGATGGATGGTAGTATTCCAGACCGGATGATCAGGGAAATGATCGATGATTCCTATAATCTGATTGCAAGAAGTTTATCCAAAAATCTGAAGGAAAATTTGGATCGTTTGTAAATAAGGATCTTGCTTGCTTAAGTGAACCGGAGGGAGATTTAACCATTGACGATCAGATATTTTCTGATCACATTCACTTCTCACCTTTTGTGTATTTCGGAAGCATTCTGGAATGGATGAAAAAAAAGATATTTAAATTAAGGGGTTGAAATGTCTGAAATAACCTAGAATTTACTACCATGACCAACTCTTCAGAACCTAAAGTTTACGGGAAACCAGGACGCCTGGCTTCGATTGATGCCTTAAGAGGATTTGATATGTTTTGGATCATGGGAGGGGAGTTTATCTTTCATGGTTTGGCCAAGGATACGGAAATGGGGCTCTTCGTTTGGATGTCGTATCAGCTGGAACATTCTCCCTGGGACGGATTTAGGTTTTATGATATGATATTCCCGCTGTTTCTATTCCTTGCGGGGGTATCTATGCCTTTTTCTTTTGGTCATCGTCTTGAAAGAGGGGATACCAAACAAACCATTTATCGCCATGCGGTAAAACGCATGCTCTTACTGGTCTTTTTTGGTATGCTCTACAATGGATTTTTACAGTTCGACTGGGAAACAATGCGCTATGCAAGTGTGCTTGCACGTATTGGTTTGGGTTGGTTTTTTGCTGCGTTGATTTTTCTGAATACCAATGAAAGACAGCAATATTATTGGTTTGGAGGGATTCTGGTCTTCTATTTCTTGTTGTTAAGGTTTGTACCTCCTCCGGGGGGAGAGGCCTATGACCTGACCACCGCCGGCAGCCTGGTGGCCTATATTGATCGATTATTACTCCCCGGGCATCTGTATCTGGATGTCCATGATCCGGAAGGCATTCTATCTACAATCCCTGCGATATCAACTGCTCTTATGGGTGTCTTGGCTGGTCATTTTCTAAAAGATCAGCAAGTTTCCGGAAAGCGAAAAACGCTGATTATATTAGTTGCCGGGGTTGTCTCCATTATGCTTGGTGAATTGTGGGGTTTGTATTTTCCCGTTAATAAGAACCTTTGGACAAGCACATTCGTATTGGTCGCCGGAGGATGGAGTCTTTTGCTGTTGGGGTTGTTTTACTGGGTTATCGATGTGATGAAATTCAGGAAGTGGGCTTTTTTCTTTATTGTTATAGGTTTGAACCCCATTACCATTTACCTTGCACAGTCGGGAATAATCGATTTTCAGGGGGCCTCAGAGTACTTCTTTCATGGGATTGTGCATTTATTTCCAACCTCAATTACCGACATCCTAAATGCTATAGGCTACACGTTTATCAGCTGGGTCTTTCTGTACATTTTATACCGAAAAAAGATATTTCTGAAAGTTTAATTGATGTTGGATTAGATATGAAGCTTTTCCGTAAATGAAGCCTTCACATTTAAGGACAAGGAGTAATTCGACAATTTTAGTAAGTTAACACTTAACCCGGAAAATTCAACAGAATATTCCATCCAGCGGGCTGCCCAATGTTAAATTATTGATCATTTGTTCATTAGGTTTTAGATAAACTTTATTTATAAAAAACATAATACCCAAATATGGGAGTTCAATATTAGGCAATATGCAGGGTTAACCCTTTCATAAGTAATTAATAATCAATAGTTATAAACCATTTTAAATCATTATTCTGGAAAGTGTCATGAATAATGCGGCTTAAAGTTTTTTTGCTGTTAATTGTGGCTAGAATATTGTCTGGGAAATAAAACATTTAATGATCCATGTGGATGGTTTTCTTTTTACACTTCATGCCTTTTCTAAAAGATAAAAAGTGCCTGCTCGGGATCTGAGAAGATAGAGGCATTAAATACATCTTTATGATTTAGCCTTATATTCAACCTACGAAAAAAGAAACCAGGTAAACAGTACCCATCCCTACCAGCCCCTGGATCAATGTAGCAACCGTTTGCGTCCGGTAGGCGGTTTTTATGTCCATTCCGCTGAACTGTGAAATGACCCAAAAATAGCTGTCGTTGGCATGAGAAACTGTCATGGATCCTGCTCCAATGGCCATGATCATCAATGTTTTACCCATATCATGGTCGTATCCCAGCGCTGGAAGTAAAGGATAGATAATGGCTGATGTGGTAATGATGGCTACCGTGGATGAGCCTTGGGCCGTTTTCATAATGGCTGCAATTAAAAATGGTAGAAATATACCCAGGTTCAATTCACTAATACCTGAATTCAGATATTCCTGCAAGGGAAGATGCTGTATTACTTTTCCCAGCGCTCCACCGATCCCTGTTATGATCAGGATGGTGGCTGAGTTTTTCAGCCCGTCGCCCACCCATTTCTCGAGGGTAGTCATATTGAAAGAAGGCATTAGAAAAAAGGAAAAGCACATACCTATCAGCAAAGCATTCATAGGTTTTCCTGCAAAGGTTATTATCTGTAGTACAGGGGCCTCTTTGGCAGAGGTAGTCATATCAATGAACGTACCGATGGCCATCAGGATAATGGGGACAACAATAGGGGCAAGGGATAAAAGGAGTGAAGGGGTATTTTTATGGGTGTCCAACTCGTTACCGGAAATACCTTCTGACATTTCTTCATATGGATATTTCTTTGTCAGATAAATCGAGAATATATAGCCTGCTATCACCACGGGAATAGCAATTACAAGTCCCATAAATATTACCAATATCAGGTTGTCCATGTGTAAGTTAGAGGCTGCGGCAATGGGACCAGGGGTAGGGGGAACAAGCACATGAGGCGCCAGTAAACCGGTAGACAAAGCGATGGCCAGAGGAACAATGGATATTTTAGCCTGGCGTGAAAGAGATCGGTTGAGAGAGGATAGAATAACGAAGGCAGAATCACAAAAAACGGGTATGGATACCACGTACCCGATCATACTAAGTGCAAGAGCCGGCCGTTTCCTGCCTACGAAGTTGAGAATGGCCGTGGCAATAGTGACTGTGGCATGAGATCGTTCTAGCATAACTCCGATAATGGTGCCTGCCATGATGATTATGCCTATCCCCTCCAGGGTGCTTCCAAACCCATCAGCAATCACTTGGCTGATCTGAGCAGAAGGGATATTTGCCGCAAATGCTATTCCATAGGCTGTGATCAATAGTGCGAGGAAGGGGTGGAGTTTAAGTCTCGAAGTGGAGACTACGATGAATACGATACTGATGATTAAAATGAGCAGGACTTTAACCATGACTGTTTTTGTTTAGTCTCTCAAGATAAAGACGGAAGGCATTTTCGCTTAAGAAGGTCAATAATTCCGTTGCATTCTGTTTTGCTTCCTCAATACCCATTGGCTTATTTATCAGGGAAAACATCGCCGTAACTCCATGGGAGTAGAGCACTTCCGATCCTTTATCAAGACTACCGGCCATGCAAAGAACGGGCTTATTGAATTTCTTCGCTAGTTGGGCTACCCCGAAGACCGTTTTGCCATATTGGGTCTGGGAATCGATTTTGCCTTCTCCGGTGATGACTAGGTCACTCGTTCGGATCTTGCTCTCAAGATCTGTAATTTCAGCTACCAGTTTGAAACCAGGCTGGAGCTTCCCATCTAAAAAGGCCATCAACCCGAAGCCAAGGCCTCCGGCAGCTCCTGCTCCGGGCAGCGTACTAAAGTTAGTGTTCATCTCGCCTTGTACAATACCCGCATAGTGGCTCATGCCCAGCTCGAGTTGTTCGATCATCTGCGAATCAGCCCCTTTTTGATTTGCAAAGACATGAGCGGCGCCATTTTTTCCAAGCAACGGGTTGGTAACATCACAAGCAACGTATGTCTCGCATTCCTTCAGGCGATGATCTTTTCCTTCCATGCGGATATGTGCGATATTTAAAAGGTTTCCACCACAGGGGATTACTTCATGTGACTCAGCATCAAGGAATCCGATTCCCAGGGCCTGTGCCATGCCAGCTCCACCATCGTTGGTGGCGCTTCCTCCAATAGCAATGATGAGCTTGCGACAACCCAGGTCCAGAGCAGCCTCGATCAATTCCCCTGTTCCATAGGTGCTGGTCAAAAGAGGATTTCGTTCACACACAGCCAGTTGTTCCAGGCCTGAGGCCTCAGCCATCTCAATGATGGCGGTATGGCGGCCGTCAAGAAGGCCAATCCGTGCAGAAACGGGGCGCATCAGGGCATCATGGACTTGGACAGAGTGAAACTCTCCCCCCGTAGCTTTGGTCAGCGCCTCCATGGTGCCTTCGCCTCCGTCGGCGAGAGGAAGGCCCTCTACCGTGACAGACGCATCCACTTTATTAATCCCCATGGATATGCTGAGGATCACCTGCTCTGCAGAAAGGCTGTCTTTAAAAGAATCGGGAGCTATCAGGACCTTCATACTTGCATGGAGAATTCACACCTAATCGGGATAAGGCGATGAATTATAGAACTAAGTGCCAGATATCCTCCTTTCAGCACGATATTAATAGGCTTGGTTACTTTTCAATTCGGATATCGTCCGAAAGCTCGTTTTTGTCATCCGCACGAACTGTAAACTCATGAGCCAGCAGTAAGTTCTTGCATTTTTCTACTGCATTTACAATTCCGGAGGCCACCTTGTTTTCCTTTATGCCAGTGACCACTTCATTTACCACTCCCTTCCAGTCTGATTGTTCAATTTTTTGATTGATGCCACTGTCCCCTAGAACAACCACTTGTTGCTCCAACTCACTGATGTAAATCAATATGCCTATCCGGTCCTTCGTGTTAAACACTTCTTCCTGCAAAAAAATATCTCTTGCTTTAGTGAGAACCCGGTGTTGAATGATAGCATTAGGGATAAATGAAAGCCGTATTCGCGTATCGAATAAGGTAATCAAGAAACATGCGATCATTATACCAAGCAGGGTAGCCCCGATAGCAATAGGTGTTAATACAGGAGGCAACAGCCATAGATAGGACAAAACGATTAGAAGAAAGGACGAGAGTCCACCTGCAATGGCTGCAAATTTCCAGGAGGCTCCGGAATATCCATCACTCTTTCTGGCGAAATATAGCACGAGTTCACCTGCAGATTCTTTTTCCAGCTGTTCTACTGCTTTGCGTATCAGCTCCTTATCTGAATCATTAAATTTAAACTTTTTCATAGTTTATCTTTTTACCAACCCCCTGAAGCTCCACCACCACCAAAACTGCCGCCACCTCCTGAAAATCCACCGGAAGAAAAACCTCCGCCAGAAGAAAAACCTCCACCTCCGTAATAACCTCCTCCGCCTCTGTAACCGGTACCGCCGCGGGAGAACATAACCACCGTTGACATGATCAGGGCTATGAGTGATATGGCTATATCCATAAATAATAATCCAAAGATCACTGCAATGGCCAGGATACCCAGCCATTTGAGGGAGGTCTTTTTTAAAAATACTTTGCCCACACCGGCCAGTATTACTGAAACCACCAGCATAAGGCCATAAAGTTTCCCATTTATTCCATTACCCGATTCTGCCTGCGTAACTTCGGGCAATTCTTCCCCGCGTATCAACTGGGTAATGGCTCCTATACCATCATTGATCCCTTTATAAAAATTTCCTTGCCTGAAATTTGGCAAAACAAGATTTTCAATGATACGTTTGGCATAAGCATCCGGAATGGCCCCTTCCAGCCCATATCCTACTTCAATTCTCACTTTTCTATCATTTTTGGCCACCAGCAGGATCACTCCGTCATCCACCTTTTTGCGCCCTAGCTTCCAAGATTCAGCAAGTCGTATTCCAAACTGTTCTATGGTTTCATCCCCTATGGTAGGGATAATTACCACCACCACCTGGCTCCCTTTCTCTTTTTCAAAGGATGCCAGGGTCGATTCCAAAGCACTGATTTGCACATTTGTTAACGTAGAGGTTTGGTCGGTCACCCTTTGGGCTAGTTCCGGCAACGGCACCAGGTCCTGGTAGGCCAACGATGTTGTTGCATTGAAGGTGGAAGCCAATAGCAGTACGACTAAATTAAAAACGAGTGGTCTCATTGTGTGTAATAATAACTAAACTTGCGTAATAAACAGAAACACTATGAGCAAAAGAAATTGGATTATCGTTGCAGTGCTGGTAGTTCTTGGATTTATGTCTGTGTCCAGGTACAATGGAATGGTTGGCAAGGAAGAAGCCGTAGGCGCCCAATGGGCCAATGTGGAAACACAATACCAGCGGCGTGCCGACCTCATTCCTAACTTGGTCAACACCGTTAAAGGATATGCTGAACATGAAAGCGAAGTTTTTGAAAATGTCACTAAAGCCAGGGCCGCGGCTACGAGCATAAAAATTGATCCTTCACAACTTACTCCAGAGAATATCCAAAAATTTCAGGCTGTACAGAGAACCTTGAATTCAGCTTTGTCTCGTTTGCTGGCCGTATCGGAGCGCTATCCAGATCTGAAGGCAAATCAAAATTTTCTGGAATTGCAGGCCCAATTGGAGGGTACCGAAAACAGGATTGCCGTGGAACGGAGTAGGTTTAATCGGGAGGTTAAAGAATATAACACCCTGATCCGTACATTTCCGAACAATATGTTGTCAGGGATGTTTGGGTTTGAAAAACAAACAACATTTGAAGCAGCAAAAGGGTCTGAACAAGCGCCTACGGTCCAGTTTTGACAAGTAGAAATCCGTTTTTACCTTGTTTTATCCTTGATAACGAGGATGAAACCTTTGAATTTTCCAAATATTGGAAGTAGTTTTAGCGTTGATCCCATAAAAAGGGAAGGTTGAGCCTTTGTCGTATATGAAAAGACCACTATACATGATGTTGTCCCTGGGATTGTTTATGCTTTCATCCTGCAAGCTGGATAATGTCTGTGTGTCGTATCAAAGTTATTTTTTACTGGACGAAAATACCCAGAAGAACACATTTGCCTATTTGGATGAAGAAGGACAACCACGCCGCGATATGCCGAATACAAGGAAGAATAAACATGGGTTGGTTGATCCTCAGTGGTATGTGATAAAAAATTACAATAAGCGTGTACTCCCAATGGAGGTCGTGTATCCTAAATTGAGTGATTCAGCACAAGTGGCCGGTGATATCATGATGTTTGCTGAAACAGATGTGGTCGATTCTGTAGCCCTGGATAGTCTTCAGGCTGCTGAAGGAAGCTTTCAATATAACAATGATCAAAAATTCTATAATTGGTACTTCAAGGATAAGCTCGTCTGGAAAGATGAAATGATCCCCCCAAAGGCAGAAGAGATTAAAGAGGAAACTCCGGCTATGCAGGAAGCGCCGTCTGATACTACTACAGCAAAAAAGCCATCGATTTTCAAGCGAGTATTTAAATGGAAAAAGAAGAAAAAAAAGAAAAATAGTAACAACGATCAGCCGGATGCTAATGATGATACAGGGGACGTAGGGTCCGGCTGATGACCTGCATTTTATTTATAACAGGCTAATGAAGGAGGTCATTGAAGGAAATAAGGTAGTAAAAGCGGCCGCCTGGTTTTTATGCCTTGGGGCTATCATCGCCCTACTGATGTTTTTTCGCTCATTTATACAGCCGCTGGCCCTGGCTGTCATTCTTTGGTTTCTCATCATAGAGCTTCGGGTGCAGTTTATGAAACTGAGTATCCGGGGACGCTCATTTCCTAAACCCATCTGGACTGTCATAAGCTCTGTTACGGTACTCTACATTTTTTACCTGACTACCAGCATAATCATCGGAAATATTCAAAACCTGGCAAACAACATGTCTCATTATACCAGTAACCTGATCGGTCTGCTGGAAACGCTCGAAAAATGGGTCAACCTGGAAAACCTTGGTGAACGTGTCCAGCAGGATAAGTCCATGCTTGTACGAGGGATGACCAGTGTTGCGACACAATTTGCTTCGGTACTGGGTCAGTTTGTTCTTATTTTATTTTATGTTGTTTTTATGTTGTTGGAAGAAGCTACATTTCATCGGAAACTACAGATAATGATGGACAAATCTACAGGGATGGATGCCTGGAAATCAACCTTCGACCGCATTTATAAACTCTTCCATGACTATGCAACGATTAAAGTAATGACAAGTTTAGTTACAGGAGTGATCAGCTATCTCATACTCTTTTTCACGGGAGTTGAACTGCCTGCACTGTGGGCGTTTATTATTTTTTTATTCAACTTTATTCCCAGTATCGGGTCAATTGCTGCTACCTTGTTGACTACGGTGTTTTCGCTGGTCCAGTTTGGCCTGGATACTCGGGTCCTGGGCATATTTATAGGGATTGCCTTCACCCAGGTGATCATAGGCAACATTGTTGAGCCTCGGATTATGGGCAACCGATTAAATCTAAGCCCTTTGATCGTTATCATTTCTCTTACCTTTTGGGGGTTTATCTGGGGGGTCATGGGTATGATCCTCTCAGTACCCATCACTGCTATGCTTATGATCATTTTCAGCCAGTTTAAAGATACCCGAAACATTGCTATTTTGTTGTCAGGCAATGGCCAGATTGCTGACAGGATCTATGATGAATCCTTTCAAGGACAAGAAGCGGATAAGAATAAACAGTAATAAAGTTATAAAGGATTTTGTGCGCAATGTGCTTTTTTCGATGACAACCAATGAACCAGTTGATGAAAGAAAAACATTTTGGAAAGATGTATTAATATTTCTATTCGGTCCTTTAATTTTTCTTTTCATTGTAAAGTTTACTGGCTATCAAATATTCTACGATCGAAATGATACTACTAAAAGCAGAAAAAAAGTGATTTTCCTTCTTTCGGCTGGAGCTACCTTATATCTGGTGGTTATTATTCTTCTACTATTACTCTATAATTAAAAAGGCTGGATTGTACACAACATTGGGCAGGCTACATAGGGGCTTTCATGGTTAGGGAGGCTTTCGTATCTTGCTTCCTGGGTCCGGTTGCCGGGGACACCGACTAAGGCGTCTCTGTCCCCGACGTTGCCTGGCCCTTTTCGGTCATTCCGACCTATATTGAAGTTTGGGATTGAAAATATGGAACTTAAGAAACTCAATAGACCTGCCATCGTTATTATCTACATATGAAAAGAGTCTTTATTCTGATATGCATTCTTGTCAGAAGTCAGATGTCGCTTGCTCAACAGCTAACCGCAGACCCTTCGATGGTGAAGAGCATTTACTTTGGAGGAGGTAGTTATTATATTGACGATTTTCAGGCACAGGAGTTGAAAGAGTTTATTGAACAATTCCCTGATATTGATAATTACCATGTAACAGTTCACAGCTATACGGATAATATTGGCAGTGTTGAATTCAATCAGATGCTTTCAGAAATGAGATCCTATAAAGCCATCCAAAAGCTCCTCGAGTTTGATGTTCCCAGGGATATTATTCAGATCAAAGACTTTGGTGAGTTCAATCCATTATATGATAATCGAACGCTGGAAGGACGGATGAGAAACCGGCGTGTGGATGTGATACTCTGGCCTATAGAACGTCTGTGATCAGAGAAAATGAATGGAACGTGCCAGTAGTTTCAGTTGGTCAATATGGCTTTGTGTAAAGTAGGGTCGCTTTGCCACAACAATACAGGTAAGTCCGGTACCACCTTTTTCCGGCAGCAGGCTGATAAGGAATGCCTTAGCAGGTTCAGATTCCAAAGTGCCTTCCAGCAATGCCGAAACACCTATTGATCCCATAGGATATATTTTTCCCTGAACCGTCAGTTCAGTCCCTTCTTCTTGTTTAATACCTTTGTTAATAGATGCCTTGAGCTTGTTAACTGATTTGAACTTTGCGCTGTTAACCAATATAAACCCCTGATACTTGTCTGAACCCAGCACATATCCAGCCTCTTTTTTAGTCACTTTCCAGGTTGGAGGGATATCGAACTCAACTTTCCATTTTTCGTTTATAACATGAGAAAAATCGTTCTGTGCCATCAAAATGACAGGAGAGAGGAGTAAAAATAAAAGGAAAACAGGGCGTAGACTGATGTGTAGATTATCCATGCAGTTAAGGTAATCAAGAAAAATAATAAATCAAAAAAGATCGGATCGATCAGCTTATGTATATAATTTATTTCAACGGTATTGAGCAAACAAATTAGTCGAATAATTTATTATTTCGAACCAGGTTTAGAATAGTTGTTCTTGAGTCTTAAACTTCGTATACGTCCAAAATGAAAACAGACTAAAAAATAAGGAATTTTTATTAGAGATAGACCAGGTTGGTTTTATTGCCGATTGAAAAAACATCGAAAAATCTGATTAGGCTTTTGCCAAATTTTTATCGTAACTACCGGTTCCTAATTGATTCAGAAGGGCGAAATGGCTCCTTAAGGCTCCAAAAAATGTTTTATGTTGATTATATGGTAAATTATATTCGATGGCTGTTGCTTTAACAATTTTAGAAATTTTACGATAATGGACATGGCATACATGGGGAAATAAATGGTGTTCAATTTGATAATTCAGTCCGCCAACAAACCAGGAAAAAACAACACTATTATTGGCATAATTTGAAGTTGTACGAACTTGATGAATTGCCCAGTTATTTTCCATACATCCTGTATTGCCTGTCATGTAAAATTTGGTGTCTTCAACCACATGGGCTGGTTGAAATATGAATGCCAAAACCAATCCACAAATAAAATGCATCATCAAAAAACCCAACAAAATTTGCCACCAGGCTAAGGCAATGAAGATCAAAGGCAGCACAATCAAGAGGCCTGCATACCATAATTTATTAAACATTACGTGAGCAACAGCTCTCCGAAAGGAAATTCCCTGGCCAGCCAGTAAGTTCATTTTTTTATATCTGACTAATTGTTCGAAATCTTTACTAATAAACCAATAGATGGTCATAACACCATATAATAAAGGAGCATAAAAAATCTGTAGCTGATATATTTTTTTTCCTTTTTGATTAGGTGAAAAACGCATGACAGGTTTGTTAATATCTTCATCCATACCATCGATATTAGTATAGGTATGGTGTAAAACGTTGTGTTGAATTTTCCAATTTAAATGGTAGCCTCCAATGAAATTGAGCATAAAACCCATAATGTTATTTACCTTCCGACTCTTGGAATAAGAGCCATGATTGGCATCATGCATGATAGCCAGGCCAATGCCCGACATGCCAAAGCCCATTATTGCCCACATGAGCATCACCGGCAATAATGATGAAACCACACCAGTAATCATCAAAATGAGTGGAAGAAAGTACAAGCTGAGCATAAACACAGATTTAAACTTCATTTCGAAGTTACCGTGTTTTGAAATATTGTTTTCCTGGAAATAGTTACTCACCCTTTTTCTTAAAACTTTATAAAAATCCGGTTGATCTTCAACATTAAACTTAACAGAAGGTAGGCTCATAGAGTAGAGTTAAATGGCCGAAGATAGTCTTAATAGCTCGGTATATATCAGTTTGATCAATATTTAAATTTGAATCATTGATTCAAGCAAATCATCAATGATTTAAATTTGTACATTAAATGAAAAATTCAGAAATAGGAGGAAAATTCTGAGGAAATTTTAAGTGAGGAGAACGGGAAAGTTGCACTTTATTAGTTTTTGCTAATGGAGGTCGGCATATTTTCATAATTTTCCTACCATTGCGACATGATCAGGGTAGGGGCAGGAGAGTTTATAAGGGATCAGGTAAAAACACCTGTAGTGGATGTGCGTTCCCCGGCAGAATATGCTCATGGACATATCCCGGAAGCGATAAACATTCCTGTATTTTCAAATGAAGAAAGAGCTGAAATTGGTACTCTGTATAAGAAAACAGGGAAACCTCAAGCTATTGAAAGAGGCTTTGAGATTGTTGGCCCCCGTTTGAAACTTTTAGGTCAAAAGGCACTGAAGTTGTCGGCTAACGGCTGCCTGAATGTTTACTGTTGGCGGGGAGGAATGCGAAGTGAAAAGATGGCATGGCTGTTTGATCATGTTGGCCTGAATACCTGCGTCCTGGAGGGTGGGTACAAGGCCTATCGGAAATATATCCTATCGCAATTCGAACAGACTAACAAGCTGATCATTCTTCAAGGGCCGACGGGATCGGGCAAAACGGATATATTAAAACACCTGGAAGCCCTTGGTGAGCAGGTCATTGATCTGGAGGGCCTGGCACATCACAAGGGGTCGGCGTTTGGTGGACTTGGAATGGACGAGCAGCCGACCACACAGCAGTTTCAGAATAATCTTTATAGTGCTTTTCAGCGAATGCAAGACGATAAGAGGATCTGGATAGAAAGTGAGAGCCTGACCATTGGCAAGGTTTATTTACCTGAAACTCTTTGGGCTTCTATGAATTCTGCCCCGATATTTGCTATTCAATTGCCTCGGCGTGAAAGATTAGGTCGCGTAATCAGGGAGTATGGGGTATTTGAGGATGGATTACTTATTAATAAGGTGAAAAAATTACGTCAGCGTTTTGGAACAGATAAGGTTGACCTTGCCTGTGAATTTATAATGAATGGTGATCTGACCGAAGCTGCGTCACTCTTGTTGGACTACTATGATCATCTCTATTCAAACAGTGCCCGAACATATAAAAAAACAGAACCGGTGCAAATAGACCTTTGTAAGGATGATCCGGAAACAAATGCGCGCCACTTAATATCCAAAGCCAATGAATACCACCTCTAGAAACGGCAAAGTTAAATTAACCAAATATTCACATGGAGCCGGCTGTGGATGTAAAATTTCTCCGGCGCTCCTTGATGAAATTCTTAAGAGACCTGATAAAACCAAGGAATTCAAACATCTGCTTGTAGGCAATGATACGAAAGATGATGCGGCGGTTTTCCAGGTTGACGATAAGAAAGCAGTCATAAGCACAACCGATTTTTTTATGCCTATTGTGGATGACCCGTTTGACTTTGGTCGTATTGCCGCCACCAATGCCTTAAGTGATGTGTATGCCATGGGAGGGAAGCCGATAATGGCGCTTTCATTGCTTGGATGGCCCGTAGATAAGCTTCCACCTGAAGTGGCAGGTCATGTGATAGAGGGAGCACGGCAGACCTGCCATGAAGCAGGAATACCTCTTGCGGGTGGTCATTCCATCGATACGCCAGAACCTATATTTGGCCTTGCGGTTACAGGGATGATCGACTGCGATAAAATTGTTCAAAACTCTGGCGCCGGGAAGGGATGTCTATTGTATTTGACCAAACCACTTGGCATTGGCATATTGACAACAGCAGAAAAAAAGGGAATTTTAAGAGAAGAAGATCAGGGGTTGGCCACCCAATGGATGTTAAAACCCAATACCCTTGGGGTTCAGTTGGCAGGGATGGAAGGGGTGAGAGCCATGACCGATGTAACCGGTTTTGGTTTGCTTGGCCATCTCATCGAAATGTGTGAAGCAAGTGATCTATCTGCAGAGGTGATCAGCCACGAGGTGCCTGTCATTGAAGAAGTGACCCGGTATGTCACGATGGGAAGCATACCCGGCGGGACCGAACGAAATTTTACGAGCTATGGTCACAAAATCAACCACCTGACAGACGAACAAAAAGATTTACTGTGTGACCCTCAAACCAGTGGTGGCTTGTTGATTGCGGTTAACCCTGCTTCAGAAAAGAAGTTTACCCAACTTACCAAAAAGGAAGGATTTGAGCTAGCACCATTTGGCACGCTCAAACCAATGAGTGAACATGTCATTGTAGTCAAATAGCTCTCATTCAGAGTAAAGGAGGCAAAGACAAATTAAGCCATAATGGCATGATGAGGGTAAGTAATTTTTCATCTTACTTTGCACGGTTGTAAACCAGATATGAATACCCCTGCAAAAGATACTTTCAATTTTATCGAGCAGATCATCTCCGATGATCTGAAGAGTGGTAAACATGCCTCCATAATTACGCGTTTCCCTCCTGAACCTAATGGATTTCTACATATTGGTCATGCCAAGTCTATCGCCCTGAATTTCGGTCTGGCAGAGAAGTTCGGGGGTCGTTGTAACCTGAGGTTTGATGATACCAACCCTGAAAAAGAAAGTGATGCATATGTCAATGCGATTATTAATGATATCCATTGGTTGGGCTTCGACTGGGGAAATAAGGTCCTGTTTACGTCGGATTATTTTGATCAACTCTATGCATTCGCTGTCCAACTCATAAAGGAAGGAAAAGCCTATGTGGACGATCAGACGGCGGAAGAAATTAGTGATCAAAAAGGAAGTCCCGGGGCTCCGGGTCAGGAGAGCCCATACCGCAATAGGTCAATAGAAGAAAACCTGGAGCTGTTCCAGCAGATGAAGGAAGGTGCGTTTGAGGAAGGAACTTGTGTGCTTCGGGCAAAAATTGATATGGCCTCACCAAATATGCTGATGCGCGACCCATCAATGTACAGGATTAAAAAGATAGCTCATCATCGTACAGGAAAGATATGGAATGTCTATCCGATGTATGATTTTGCTCATGGTCAGTCTGATTCAATTGAGGAGGTAACCCATTCCATCTGTACCCTTGAATTTGAAAACCACCGCCCGCTGTATAACTGGTTTATTGAAAACCTCGGCATCTTCCCGTCCCGACAGATCGAATTCGCCCGGTTGAATTTATCTTACACAATCACGAGCAAAAGACGGCTGTTGGCACTGATCGAGCATGGGCACGTTTCCGGCTGGGACGATCCAAGAATGCCTACCATTGCGGCAATGCGGCGACGAGGCTATCCCCCTTCGGCCATTGTCAATTTTGCACAGCGGGTAGGCGTGGCCAAAAGGGATAATGTAATTGATCTGGCCCTTCTGGAGTTTGCCGTAAGGGAAGAACTTAATCGTACAGCAAATAGGGTATTGGCGGTCCTTGATCCGGTTAAATTGATTGTTGAGAATTATCCTGAAGGCCAATCAGAGCAACTGAATGCCAAAAATAACCCGGAAGACGAGTCGGCAGGAACTCGCCAATTGACTTTCGGAAAAGAACTTTATATCGATCGGTCTGACTTCATGGAAGACCCTCCGCCTCCTAAAAAGTACTTTCGTCTGGGTCCGGACCGGACCGTACGGCTGAAGTATGCTTATATTGTTACCTGTACCCGATATGAAAAAGATGAAGCGGGCAGGGTAGTGACCGTATATTGCAAATATTATCCTGAATCAAAAAGTGGACAGGATACATCAGGCATCAAAGCTCGTGGCACCTTGAGTTGGGTTCATGCTGGTCATTCAGTACCTGCGGAAGTAAGGCTCTATGATCGTTTGTTTATCCATGAAAGTCCTGCTGTCGTTGAGAATTATGAAGATGCCCTCAATCCGGATTCGTTGAAAGTAAAATTGGAAGCAAGAGTGGAGCCGACCATTCAGGATCTTAATATTGGTTCTACGGTGCAATTTGAGCGAATTGGCTACTTCTGTAAGGATAGAGAAAGCACCAGCGCGCGATCGGTTATGAACAGGACTGTTCCCTTAAAAGATACCTGGGCGAAAAAAAATCTGTAGTATAAATATGAAAGCATAGCTGCCTGTTTCATAATTTTTTATATAAACAGGAAAACAGGGCGTTCCTTCAGAGTCTTCTATCTGGGACAATGAGGATTTGAGTATCTGCATGAAGAGGAAATCAAAAATCTTCTATCGACGTTCCTTATTCGAAAATCAAAGAAGAAAGAATTGTTTATGTCTCATCATCAATCGAGCAAATAAATTATCAGGGCTTGCTTTAGTTCCATATACTTTTTACCTTTCAAGATGATGGTCCCAACGCGGAGGTATATTTTATTTGGCATCCTGTCTCTTGGCTCACTATCGAAAAGTTTTGCTCAGCAGGATCCCTTGTATTCGCAATATCATTTTAACCAACAAGTACTTAACCCTGCCTACACAGGGATTAATGAAAACACGAATGTGACCTTCATTAGTCGTGTTCAGTGGACCGGAATTAAGAACAGTCCGTTTACAAATACACTGGCAGGCCAGACCACCATAGCTGGAAACAAAGTAGGTCTTGGCGCTATGTTTGTACAGGACAACCTTGGGATTGCAAGTAACTTTGAGGCACATTTTATGTATTCTTATAAGCTCGTATGGAGTGATAAAATCTTGTCTTTCGGTTTACAGACCAGCTTTATTCACGTAAACTATAACTTTGCAGATCTCAATCTAAAGAGCCCAAATGATCCCGCATTCCAGGGTTCCGGTGATTCCGCTACTAAACCAAACTTCGGTACTGGCGTGGCCCTGATGAGTGATCATTATTTTATTGGCATTTCTGCGCCCAGGTTGTTAAGCTCTAATTTTGCTGATGGTATAACTTCTGATCTGCGATACAAACGCCATTATTATGGATCCTTCGCTTATCTGATGCAATTAAATCCACTGATAAAATTCAGGCCCTCGGTTTTGGTTAGGATTGTGGATGGGGCTCCCGTATCCTACGATATCAATGCCATGTTGCTATTAAAAAATATGTTTTGGGTAGGCGCCTTCACCAGGAGTTTTGATTCGGCGGGGCTTATTCTCCAGGTTGAGTACAAAACTGCCTATCGCTTTGGATATAATTTTGAAATACCCACGGTTTCGGGGGTTCCGGGGCGGTTTACCACCCATGAAATCATGCTGAGCATCGACCTGGCCCTCTTTGGAGAGCAGGACGTGTTCCAGCGGTTTTTTTAAGACTTAAATATTTACTCTTATGAAACGACAAATCCTTACTCTACTGGCATTCATGCTTTCAGTTTATGCTACAGCCCAAGCGTTGATTGTTGCCAATAACAATCCGGGTGCCGCGCCCGGAACGAATGTGTTCACCGGTGTAAATGCGTTAGAAGATGCCATAACGGCTGCGACAGCCAATGATATCATATACGTGGTTCCGAGCTCTGCCCTGTATGGTAGTAATAATATCAATATTACCAAACCCCTTACGATATTTGGTGTGGGCATCCGTCCTTCCAAGGCCCTGGGGACTAAGTCAGAAATCGATGTGAGTTGTTTTAACTGTGCCATTCAGGTGGATGCTTCTGATGTAAGGTTGTCCGGGCTGATTGTTAAGGGAGATGTCAATCTGAATTGGGCAGATGCCCAGGACCAAACCAACATTACCATTGAGAATAGCCGGATCAAAAGGGCCATAATGAAAACATCCGCTGTTAAGAAAATATCAAATATTCTGATCAGAAATAATGTCATTACCGGCAACGTTAGTGTGGCGACCCATATTCTGCTGAGGACCACAGCAAACGCTGTCATTACAAATAATATTTTCACTGAATCAGGGAGTTCCGCTCCCATGGTAGAGGCAACAGGTGCAATATTTACGTATAATGTATTCTCAGACACTGGTGATGAAATCCCATTTTCAAATGTTAATAATTGCCAGTTCGATCATAACATATTTTATGGGGTAAGGGTGGATATCCCCGTTTCTTCTACAGGTAATTCCTGGACCAATAATCTAAGCTTTGGAAATTCAGTGGACGCCTACCATGTATTTGAGATAACAAATAATGGAAATACGGGGAGTGGTAACATTGAGAGTACAACAGCAACACCCAGGGATCCGATGTTTACCAATTTTCCACCAACAAATGTTTGGAATGACTCATACGATTTAACACTTCTTCCTGGTTCCCCGGCTTTATCTACCGATCCCTTAAATCTAACAACAGATGATATTGGTCCTTCCGGTGGTGCAACCCCTTTCGATTCGGAAGGTAATCTTCTTCCTCTCATTCAGTCGATTACCGTTCCATCAGTGATTCCTGTCGGGACGGATTTGCCGGTGACCATTAAAGCCAAAGGGAACTAATTTCCATTTTTTTGGAATGAGACGGTTTTGTTTTATAACGTTTACGTTGGTTCTAAGTGGGTATTTGTATGGTCAAAATGTCAATAAAGTTGAATATTTCATTGATACAGATCCGGGATTTGGATCTGCTACCAATGTGCTCATTACTCCGGGTTTGTTAGTCACCAAAAGTTTTAATGCTACTACGTCAGGGCTTCCGGTAGGTTTCCATACCATTGTTATCAGGGCCCAGGATATGAACAATTTATGGGGTATCCAGGATACGCGCTCTTTTTTTATCAGCGCTTCTAACCTAATAACAACTGCAAATGTGGTGGCCATGGAGTACTTTATTGATACTGATCCTGGAACTGGAGTTGCGACCGCATTTCCTATTACAGCATCTACAGTGATTAATATAAGTACCCTTGTCCCTGCTAATACCCTCCCGGCTGGATTTCACACGCTGTATGTACGTACCCTTGATTCAGATGGGATTTGGGGAGTGCCAGACAGCCGAACATTTTTTGTAAGCACCTCCAACTTATCAACTACAGCCAACATTGTTGCTATAGAGTACTTCTTTGATTCGGACCCGGGAACAGGGAATGGTACCCCAATTACAATTACTGCGGCACCTACCATTGATGTGAATGCCTTAATTACAGCTAACACATTGCCTGCGGGGTTCCACACGATCAATATTAGAGCGCTGGACTCTGACGGAATCTGGGGCAACCTTAGCTCCCGATCATTTTTCGTCGATGCATTTGCCAAAGCTAAACTGGCGGGTGTTGAATATTTCATTGATACAGATCCGGGTATAGGCAATGGAGGACTACTCCCTGTTGCTCCTTCCCAGGATACCATTGATCGTGTGGTTAACCTACCCACCAACACCCTTACCAATGGAGCCTATACCGTAGGAATGCGTGTGGTGAATGATAACGGTACTTATGGTCAGACCTATTACGCTAATTTTACCGTTTGTTCAACGGCGTCTGCTGATTTTTTATCGGATGTGGTATGCATAGGAGGAACCACCTCGTTTACTGATAATTCATTAAATGTCCTGGTAGGAGATACATATAGCTGGGATTTTGACGGGGATGCTATACCGGATGCAACTACCGCCGGAAACCAGTCATTTACCTATCCGGCTACAGGGACCTATAATGCAACTTTGAGTATAGATAGATCAGGTTGTACCAGCATCATCACACTACCCGTGCAGGTGGAACCCATTCCCGTGGCAAATGCAGGGTTGGACCAAACGGTGTGTACCACTTCAGCCACCCTGGCAGGAAGTGCCCTCGGCGCCAATGAAACCGGACAGTGGCAACTGGTTACAGGTTCAGCTACCATTACTACACCTACTGCTCCTTTAAGTACATTAACAGCAATGACTACGGAAACGGTGGAGCTTTCCTGGACTGTAACTAATTCACTGGGTGGATGCAATTCCGTGGACAATGTGATTATCACCACCAGTGGCTTACTCAATGCCTCAATAAGCGCAACCAGTGTTTGTCAAGGGACCATTACTGATTTCACGGATAACTCCACCAATACCAAATTAGGGGATGTCTATGCCTGGGATTTTGATGGAGATGCGATCATTGATGCAACAACTGCAGGTAATCAGACGTTTATGTTTGCTTCTTCAGGCACCTACAACGCCACCTTGTCCATCGACAGAGGAGGCTGTATAAGTACTTCAACAGTTGTAGTGGATGTCTATGCCTTACCAGTGGTAAATGCAGGTTTGGATCAGTCCGTTTGTTCCCAGTCGGCCACCTTTGCTGCTACCGCTTTGGGTATTAATGAAACGGGAGTATGGACCTTGCTCAATGGTGCAGCAACCATAGCAAACATGAACGATCCGTTATCCACCACAACGATATCCTCCGGTACAGCCGAGTTTATCTGGACCGTTACCAACATGGTCACCGGTTGTGTAACAGCGGACACGGTATTGATCAGTGCCAATCAACCGATCACAGCTAATGCGGCTTCAGGAACGGTGGATATTGGGCAGAGCATTAATATTGATGTACAGTCAGCTGCAACCACCAATCCTGGAGATGTATTAACTACGACTATTGTTACGCAGCCAACATCAGGAACGACTACCGTCCTGGCCGATGGCACTATTGATTATACTCCGGATGCAGGTGCCACCGGAAGTGATACGTTTACCTTTAGGATCACGAACCAATGTAATAACTTCTCTGAAAATACAACCACAATTACAATCAACAATGCTCCGCCAACTATTGCTCCTCCAATTGTAACCCCACCGGTTAACAGTCAAACCGTGACCATTGATTTGTCCGTGCTTATTTCCGATCCAAACAATAATGTTGACCTATCTTCGCTTGCTATTGTCTCACAACCCATTAGTGGTGCCACAGCAAGTATAGATGCAGCCGGTAATGTAACTATTGACTACACGGGAATCACCTTTACCGGACAGGACATGTTTGATGTCACGGTGTGTGACTTATCCGGGGCATGCAGCACCCAAACCATAACTATTGACGGAGTCAATGTAGGGTTGGAAAATCCACCCCTTACAGTATATAATGCTGTTTCACCCAATGGGGATGGCTATCACGATTTCCTTGAAATTGAAAATATCGAGTTCTACTCCGGTAATGTAGTAATTATTCTAAACCGTTGGGGATCAGAAGTGGATA
>Ga0114931_10001148_pt1 | contig 33681 bp, 30 predicted proteins | sample 2SBtaG_FD_89579 | JGI IMG/M metagenome (GOLD analysis project Ga0114931, IMG submission 89579) | Deep subsurface microbial communities from Kolumbo volcano to uncover new lineages of life (NeLLi) - 2SBTROV14_V59a metaG | ecosystem: Environmental > Aquatic > Marine > Volcanic | place: Kolumbo...
ATCTGCGCCAGATCGTCAAAACGCGTCGTGGCGCCCTGATTGATCACACGGGCGCGCGCCGCTTGGCTCCCCGCAATGACGTCACCATAAGGCGCGAACCCTTCAGCAGTCAAAAGTTGGGGCACGATCTGTTTCATTGCCTTTTTTCCGTTTGCGGATCATCAAGAGAAAGCACCCAGCGTCCAAGCGTTCGGCGCTCTTCACGCGTCATGCCGGTCGCATTGCCAAGCGGCATGGTGCCGGTGAGCACCGCGCGGGCGTAAATGCGCTGGGCATAACGTTTAATATCGTCGGGTGCGTCGAATGCCACACCGGCGGGCGGCGCGGAAAAATTCTGGTTGCTGGGCCGCGCGCTGTGACACGCCGTGCAACGGCGATCAATGATCTGCATGGCCTCAGCCAGCAAGACCGGCGCGCCGGCTTTGATATCCGCAACATCGCGCCGCTGAACGCTGGTGGCGGCATAGGCCACGAATAAAAATCCGGCACAGGCGGCAAACACGAGTTCATAGCGGATGACGCCCCGATGCCTGAGAATGAAGAAATACCGGATCACCCAGCCCACGGCACCCAGTCCCGCCAGAAGAAGCCAGTTCACTGAACTGCCCACAACCATGGGATAATGCTGGCTGATCATGATGAAAAGCACCGGCAGGGTCATGTAGGTGTTATGCACCGAGCGCTGCTTGCCTTGCGCGCCCAGAACCGGATCGGGGGTTTTTCCGGCAATCAACGCCGCAACGGTTTTTTTCTGATTGGGAATAATCACAAAAAAAACATTGCCCACCATCACCGTGCCGATCATCGCACCGACATGGATGAAGGCCCCGCGGTCACTGAAAATCCGCGACAGGAGATAAGCGGCGAGCGTGAGAACCGCAAACCAGATGAGGCCGATGATTGTATCGTTTTTGAGCCAGGGCAGGCGGCACAACCCGTCATAGATCAGCCAGCCCATGGCCAAAGCCCCCAGCCCGACCGCACTGGCCTGCCCTTGCGACAGCGCGGCCTTGCTGCGGTCGATGAGAAATATGTCCGCGCCATAGTAGTAAATCAGGGCGAGCAGCAAAAAGCCGCTCATCCACGTAAAATACGCCTCCCATTTAAACCAATGCAGATCGTCCGGCAATGTGGGGGGAGCGACCAGAAATTTCTCATTGTGATAAAACCCGCCGCCATGCACCGCCCACAGATCACCGGCAATGCCGTCTTCAGGGTCTTGGGAAGGGCGCAGATGATCGTCGAGCCAGACGAAATAAAACGAAGACCCGATCCAGGCGATGCCCGTCGTGATGTGCAGCCAGCGCAAAGCAAGGTTGGCCCAAGCCGCGACGTCGATATCCATTTAACCATCCCCATGATGTTTGATGATCAAGACGCGCCCCCCGTCAGTGCCGCAAGCTCCGCCAGGGCGGCGAGGGCGATGAGCGCGGGCGCTTTGCCGCCGCGCGCCGCGCCCCCGATCGGGCAGGTGAGCCGCGCGATCACGTCATCGTCCAGCCCGCGCGCGCGAAAGCGATGCTCAAAACGCGCACGTTTGGTTTTCGATCCGATCAAGCCGCAATAAAAAAAGTCGCCGCGCGCCAGAATCTCCGCCGTGATGTCAAAATCAAGTTGATGGCTGTGGGTAAAAACATAAAAGGCAGAGGATGGCGGCGCCGCCGTCACGCACGAGGCCGGGTCATCTGATACAATGGTCTGAATATGAGCAGGCGCGTCTTGGGGAAAAACATGTGCCCGGCTGTCCACCCACGTCACCGGACAGGTGAGCGCCCCCAGAAGGCGCGTCATGGCCCGGCCCACATGCCCGGCACCGAACACCGTCACGTGCAGCGAAGCCGGGGTCAGCGTTTCAATCAGCCGCGCGCCCGATGGCCACGGCACGCGGCCATTCAGCGGCGCGCCGCCCACCCCAAAAAGGGTGACGGCGCAACGGTCTTCAAGAGAAACCAGCGGCGCTCCATCTGTCTCTTCCCCTCGCACGCAGATGGATTTTTCAAGATACGTCTCCCCGATCGCGGAAATAATCTGCACCGGTTTGGGTTGCTCAGTGAGGTCTTGCAGATCTTCAAGCCAGGACGCGGCGGCGGCATCAATTTTCTCCAGCAAAAGCCGCACATGACCGCCGCAACACTGCCCCAGGAGCGGCCCCAGAGGATAGTCCTGAAACACGTACCCCTGTTTTGTCTGGCCGATCATTTTCCTTGCTTGCTGCGCGGCGATATATTCCAGTTGCCCGCCGCCGATCGTGCCGGTCTGCCCCTGCGGCGTGACGAGCATTTTCGCGCCGATCTCGCGCGGCGCTGAGCCCTCCACCGCGCACACCGAGACCAATACGCCGGTTCCATTGTGCGCGATCAGTTTTAGACTTGCCGAAATCCAGTCGCTCACGGACGCCGCCCTCTGCCTGCACCGGCACGGCGGCGCACGTCTTCCACCGCGCCGAGGATGCGCTCCGGGGTGACCGGGGCATCGAGCCGCGGCATGACCTGATGATCCGCCACACTCGCCACCGCATCGCCAAGCGCGGAAAAAACGGAGATGGCCAGCATCAATGGCGGCTCACCCACGGCCTTTGATCTGTGAACGGACTCCGCGCGATTGCACCCTTTTTCCCAGATCTCCACGTTGAATGCGGCCGGACGGTCGCTGCATACCGGAATTTTATAAGTGGACGGCGCGTGGGTCAGCAAATGCCCCGCATCATCAAAAACCAGTTCCTCCGTGGTGAGCCAGCCCATGCCCTGCACAAAGCCACCTTCGATCTGCCCCCTGTCGATTGCCGGGTTGAGCGAACGCCCCACATCATGCAGGATATCCACGCGCAGCACTTTATTCTCTCCCGTCAACGTGTCGATCACCACTTCTGAAACCGCCGCACCGTAAGCGAAATAATAAAATGGCGCGCCGCGCTGCGCCGCACGATCATAGTGAATGTCCGGCGTTTTATAAAACCCAGTGGCGGACAAAGAGACGCGCGCCAGATAGGCCTGTTTCACCAGATCCGCAAACGTCACAACTTTGTTGTCCAGATAGACGTGATTGTCGTGAAACGCGATGCGCTCCGGCGCACAACTATAATGAGCGGCCGCAAAGGCGATCAGTCTTTGCTTGATCGCCCGGGCCGCGTTCAGCGCCGCCATGCCGTTGAGATCAGTTCCAGCGGACGCCGCCGTGGCCGACGCGTTGGGCACTTTATCGGTTGTGGTGGCGGTGATCTTGACGCGCTCCAGATCAACGGCAAATTCCTCCGCCACGATCTGCGCCACTTTCACCATCAGGCCCTGGCCCATTTCCGTACCGCCATGATTGAGGGAAACGCTACCGTCCGTATAGACATGAATGAGCGCGCCCGCCTGATTGAGATGGGTGGTGGTGAAAGAAATGCCGAATTTCACCGGCGTCAGTGCGAGACCTTTTTTGAGAATCGCGTTTGACCGATTGAACGCAGTGACGGCTTCGCGCCGTTCGCGGTAGCGCGCTTTCGCCTCAAGCGCCACCATCAGTTCCGGCGCCACATTATCCTTCACCTTCTGGCCGTATGGCGTGCGATTGCGCGGTGCGGCGCTATAAAGATTGGCTTTCCGGATATCCAGCGGATCTTTGCCTAGTGTGAGAGCGATCTCATCCATAATGCGCTCGATCCCCATCATCCCCTGCGGCCCGCCAAAGCCGCGAAACGCCGTGTTGGACACGGTGTGGGTCTTATAGCGCAGCGAGACGATGGCGGCATTTTCCAAATAATAGGCATTGTCCACATGAAACATCGCCCGGTCGTTGATGGCGGAGGAGAGATCCTGCGAACAGCCGCACCGTGATTCCAGCATCAGGTCCACGCCTTCAATGCGGCCCGCCTCATCAAATCCCACATCGTAGGCGATCTCAAAATCATGGCGCTTGCCGGTGAGGCGCATATCGTCGTCGCGGTCAAGACACACTTTGGCGGGACGGCCCGTCATGCGCGTCGCCAGCGCGGCTATGGCGGCGATCAGGGCGGGCTGCGTTTCCTTACCACCAAAACCGCCACCCATGCGGCGCACTTCGACCGTCACCCCATGGGCTGCCATGCCCAGAACACGCGCAACGCAGTGCTGGACTTCTGACGGGTTCTGGGTGGAGGAGTGGACCAGCATATCGCCGTCTTCCCGGGGCAGCGCCAGGGCGACCTGCCCCTCCAGATAAAAATGGTCCTGCCCGCCCATAACCAAGCGCCCCTTGATGCGCCGGGGGGCGCGTTTGAGCGCCGCCGCCGAATCGCCCGTGGTTATGGTCTGCGAGTCTTCTATCAGCGCTAGAGGCCCGCGCGCCTCTTCGATGGTGACCAGGGACGTGAGAACCTCATAACGAATCTTCGCTCCGGCCGCCGCCGCGCGCGCCGCGTCAAGGCTGGTCGCCGCCACGGCAAAAACGGCTTGCCCGGCGTAAACCACCTCATCTTCGGCAAACAGCGGATCGTCCCCGGCCACCGGGCTGACGTCATTGATGCCCGGAATATCCTTCGCGCTCAATACTGCCGCCACGCCCGCCGCGCGCCGCACCGCTTCCAGATCCATGGAGACAAGCCGGGCATGGGCATGGGGGCTGAGTGCGATATAGACATGAAGAAGATCCGCCGGCGCGGACAGGTCATCGACATACCGCGCCGCGCCGGTGACATGTTTCACGGCGCTGTCATGGGCCAGCGCCTGCGAGAGCACGCGCGGCGTTTTATGAACGGGCCCGCTATCCATGACGCGCCGCCGCCAATTCCAGAACGTCCAGCGGCTCGTCGCTTGTTGCCTGGGTCAGGAAACATTTGAGCAGAAGGTTTTTAGCCACTGTAAGGCGATAGCCCGCAGACGCCCGCATATCGCTTAACGGCTGATAGTCCGTCTCCAGAGCTTTCATGGCATTTTTGATGGCAGACTCCGACCATATTTTTCCCGTCAGAGCGTTTTCGCACGCGCGCGCCCTTTTTGGCGTTTCCGCCATGCCGCCATAACAGATACGCGCGGATGCGATGCGGTCATCTTCAATTTCAAACCTGAACGCCGCGCACAGCGCCGAGATATCCTGATCGAAACGCTTGGAAATTTTATGCGCCCAGAAATAGTGCGCGGGATTTGGCTTTGGCAAAATAATCTTTTCAACGAATTCGCCCTGCTGGAGATCCTGCACCCCATAAGAGATGAAATAGTCTTCAAGCGGCAATTCTCTTATTGCTTTGTTCCTGCGCAACACCAGGACCGCACCCGCCGCGATGAGCACCGGCATCATGTCGCCGATGGGTGAACCATTGGCGATATTGCCGCCGATCGTGCCGGAATTGCGAATCTGCACCGATCCGATGCGCCGGACCATCTCTCCCATAGGGGGGTAATGCACGGCTAAGCGTGCCATCGCTTCACCAAAGCGCAGACCAGCGCCCATCTCGACGGCATCCGCTGTCTCCGCCCATGAATCGAAACCCTTCACCTCCCCCACAGAGACAACGGTGCCAAGCGTGCGGTGCTGTTTGGTGACCCACAGACCGACATCCGTGCCCCCTGCTAAAATTACGGCATCGGGGTGAGCGTCAAGCGTGTGCGCCAATTCATCAATCGTTCGGGGAGCAAAAAAAGTCTTCGCCATGCCGCTCCGGGGACAGGTGTAGGTCAGGCGCAACATGGCTGCGCGCTGAATGGATTGCAGCAGGGAAATTTTGTCTCTGTCATCCGGCACTTCCGGCGCCGGCGCATCATACATGGTCTGCGCCGCCGCAACGATGGGCCGATAGCCTGTGCAACGGCACAAATTTCCCGCCAGCACATCGTTCAGCGTGGCCACATCCACCGCACCGCCATTGAGATAATGCGCATACAGCGCCATGACGATCCCCGGCGTGCAAAAGCCGCATTGCGCCGCGTGGTGATTCACCATTGCCTGTTGCACCGGGTGCAGTGCGCCAGACGGCCCGGTCAAACTCTCCACGGTGAGCACTTCTTTGCCATCAAGCTGGGGCACAAAAAGCAGGCACGCATTCACCGCACGGTAGCGAACCCTGCCTTGGGCCACGTCCCCGATGACAATGGTGCACGCGCCGCAATCGCCTTCCGCGCACCCTTCTTTGGTTCCGGTTCGGCGCGCATGGCGACGCAGATAATTCAGCACCGTCAGTTCAGGATCGACAGCGCGCACGGTCTGAATCTGCCCATCAAGAATGAAACGAAGATCATCCGTCACGGCGTTAACTGCCTCGGTAGGTGCTGTAGCCATAAGGCGAGATCAGCAGCGGCACGTGATAAGAACGGCCGGGTTCGGCAATGCCGAACGAGATCGACACCACATCCAGAAAAGGCGGCGCAGGCAGGTCAACCCCAAGGGACCTGAAATAAGCCGCCACGTCGAATTCCAGACGATACGTTCCCACTTTCATGGCGTGTTCTGCCAGAAGCGGCGCGGCGCACCGCCCGTCTTCGTTTGACTGCGTTTCACGAATCAACGCATCCCCTTTGTCGCCGCCGCAGGCATAAAGACGGATGGTAACCCCGCCCGCCGGGCGGCCATGGGCCGTATCCAGAATATGCGTTGTAAGCCCCGACAAATCTTATCCTTTCACGCCGCACAAGGGGTGTATGCCGCCGCACCTTGACAAAAATATCATTCAATATGCAGCGCATTTTGTTGACAATCAATGGCTATAATATTTAACAATCACTCCGATAGACTGAAAAAGCCACCCACAGCGCGCCTGCCAGAAGCACGGGGTGACGCGCGCGCAATAAGAGAAAGTCAAGGCTCCCGATGCCCTCCTCCAATCCTCGCGACATGATCGGGTACGGACCCCGCCCGCCTGACCCCCACTGGCCGGGCGGAGCGAAGCTGGCGTTGCAGATCGTCCTCAACTATGAGGAGGGCAGCGAGAAGTGCGTGCTGGATGGCGACGCGGGTGCGGAGACGTTCCTCTCTGAGATGATCAACGCGCCAGACGTGCCCGGCGCACGGCACATTAGTATGGAATCGCTTTATGAATATGGCGCGCGGGCCGGCGTGTGGCGTTTGCTGGAGCTTTTTCGAAAACACCAGATTCCCGTGACGCTTTTCGCCGTCACCCTGGCGCTCGACCGCAACCGTGCGGTGGCGGAGGCCGCGCTGAAAGACGGCCATGAGATCTGCTCCCACGGCTATCGCTGGATCGATTATCAGAACATTGACGAGGAGACGGAGCGCGCGCACATGGCTCAAGCCATCGCTCTCCACACCGAAATCACGGGCGCCCGGCCGCTGGGCTGGTATACCGGCCGCACCAGCCCCAACACCCGCCGGCTGGTCATGGAGGAAGGTGGCTTTTTGTATGATGCCGATGATTACAATGATGACCTGCCCTTTTGGATTGAAAACGGCGCCGCGCCGCATCTGGTGATTCCCTATACGCTGGATGTCAATGACATGCGTTTTGCCACGCCGCAGGGCTTTAATTGCGGCGATCAGTTTTTCACCTATCTGAAAGACACGTTCGATGTGCTCTACAAAGAAGGCGCCACGCGCCCCAAAATGATGTCGGTGGGGCTGCATTGCCGCTTGGCGGGACGTCCGGGACGCACGGCGGCGCTTGATCGATTCTTTTCTTACGTCCGGCAATTCAACGATATCTGGATCTGCCGGCGCATCGATATCGCCCGTCATTGGCGCCAATCGCACCCCTTTAACGCTGCGGCCCCATCATGAGCGAACCCCTTCCCCTTGTCCTGAAAGAAAAACCGAGCGCTTTAAGCAAAGCGGCGTTCCTGGAAATTTACGGCGGGATTTATGAAAAGGCGCGTTGGGTGGCTGAAATGCTCTGGCAGATGGCGCCCAGCACCGACATTGACACCGTGCAGGGGTTCGCCCGCGCCGCACAGGCCCTGGTTGACAACGCGGATCAGAGCGCCAAATTGCATCTCATGCGCGCGCATCCTGATCTGGCCGGGCGCGCGGCAGCCGCACACGGTCTGACATTATCTTCCGCACAAGAACAATCTTCCGCCGGTCTTGACCAGTGTTCTCTTGAGGAACTGGAACGCTTTCAACAACTCAATGCCGCGTACAAGGCCCGGTTTGGTTTTCCCTTTATCATGGCCGTTCAAAACTGGGACAGGACAGACATTCTCGCTGCCTTTGCGCAGCGCCTTCACAACACGCCGGAGCAGGAATTTGAGGGCGCCATGGAGGAAATACATAAAATCGCCTATCTGCGCCTGGTGGCGCTCAGCGCTTGAAAAATTCATGACCACGCCTCCCCCTCTCCCCGCATGGATCAATCTGGCGCAGCCCCGCCTCGGCGCTGAAGTGGTGTGTGCCACGGATGATTTTTTTGCGCCCAAAGAGCGCCTGATCCTGCCTGACGCACCGGTTTTTATTCCCGGGAAATATGACGACCACGGCAAATGGATGGACGGATGGGAAAGCCGCCGGCGCCGGGGGGGCGGCCATGACGCCTGCATCGTCCGGCTGGGCCGGCCGGGCCGGATCCGGTCGGTCGATATCGATACGGCGCATTTTACCGGCAACTTCCCCGCTTCGGCTTCGGTTGACGCGTGTCTCAGCCATGATGTGATTCCCGGCGCCGATGCGGGCTGGAAGGTTATTGTTCCGCAAACGGGCCTTCTGGGCGATCGCCACAACAGGTTTGATGCCGCGCCAGGCAATGCGGTTAGCCATGTGCGCCTCAACATCTATCCCGACGGCGGCGTGGCGCGCCTGCGCGTCTATGGCGAAATCTCGAAAGACTGGTCCGGCGTCGGCGCTGACGAACTGATCGACCTTGCCGCGCTTGAAAACGGCGGCCGCCCGATCCTCGCCAATGATGAACATTTCGGGCGTCTGGAGAACATCATCGCACCGGGCCGCGCCCTCAACATGGGCGATGGCTGGGAAACCCGCCGCCGCCGCGCGCCCGGCCACGACTGGGGGATCATCGAACTGGGACATGCCGGTGTCATTGACAAAATCCTGGTTGACACAAGCCATTTCAAAGGTAATTACCCTGGCGCCTGTTCCCTTCAAGCCAGTTCAGAAACTCTTGCACCGGGGGAAGATCCCGAAAACTCATCTGCCAACTGGCCTTTTGTGTTGCCCGAACAAAAGCTCTCCATGGACCGGGAACATGTTTTTCAAACCGAAATTATCCGCCATGAGCCCGTGCGCTTTGTGCGCCTCAACATCTATCCCGATGGCGGCATCGCCCGCCTGCGCCTTATGGGCTTTCTCACACGCTCCGGCGATTCTTGATCATTTCCAGCCCACGCGCCGGAAAGGTTTTATGTTTGAGGATCTCTTGCGTGCTCAAACCATCAAGCTCATGGGGAAAGACTAGCCATTCTTCTGTTTCATGAATATAAAAATCCGGAACGCGGTTTGTTTTATTCTTTCCCGGCTTGTAATAGACCGTCGCCACACGGATATCTTCGGGTGTGTTGCGCCGGCAGCGCGCGCTGAGCTCCCGGATGATGGCGTCAACGCTACGGCCTGAATCAAACACATCGTCCACGATCAGCAATTGATCGTCGGCATTGATGCGATCAATAAGGTATTCCAAACCGTAGACGCGCACGACATCGCTTTGGTTGTTCATGCCGAGATAAGAAGACGTGCGCACCGAGATGTGGTCATTGGCAACGCCGCAAAATTCAAAGACTTCCTGAACGGTGATGCCGATCGGCGTTCCGCCCCGCCACACACCGACAATGTAAGAGGGACGATAGCCACTCTCTAGAATGCGAATGCCCAATTCAAACGAATCCTTGAGCAGTTCATCGGCTGAAAGAAATATTTTGTCCATAAAACCTCAGACCCTGGCGTCAAAGAAGTGCGATTCCCCCGCGCGAGGCTATCAAGAAGGCTGCGGCAGGGCAAATGCGGCTGGATCGTAAAAACGAGCCCGCACAAGCGCCCGCCGGTCCCCTGGAATTTTAGAATGGTTTGCGAATTTTCACCATGATGTCCACGCCCTGTTCAGCAACCTTGAACTTAGCCTGCTCATATTTGGGTTTTCCAAATTTTACTTTTGGGTTGTTGGAGGTTCCCACAGGCTCTTTGGGAATGCCGATGAAGTTTCTGTCCAATTTTCCATTATCGTTTTGATCATGATAGACGGACACGGCATAAGAGCCGGGGCCTTCGACCACAAAGCACAAGTCCGCGCTCTGCGTGTTGACCGCTGCCGTGGCCTGCGCACTATCTTTTTTCAGGAAATTTTCAGGAATGTCCCCATAGAGCCTGGCAATAATGGTGCCTTTGATTTTTTTAATGTTCGTGACATGGACGCGTATGGAATAGGCATGTGTCGCACAAGACGGCGCCTCACGCGCGGCATCAGGGCCGCTTTTGTCAGGCAAGGGCTGAGCCATAGATTGAAAAGTCATGCAAAATCCAAGGACAAGCGCCAGCACACTTATTTTACCTACATGCAAAAGTTGTACATGTTCTTTCAAAACCCCTCCGGCCCCAGGGTTTTCACCTGAAGAAACACGCGCTTGATCACATAAAAAGTCCAAAGCCGCAAAACAGGGTCCAAAATTGTCTTTTTGATGCATTATCCTACCTTTCTGTCCCCTCAAGTGGGGGCATGAACCGAACCCTGTGCCGCACCGGTCCGGCGGGAAATTCATGAGAGTTCACTCTTACTGAATGTCATGCCAATGTGCGGCAAATCACATATTTGAGGGAGGGTTTGCAATTAACTCTGTAATTTTGTACCGCATCAGTCGTTTCAGGGGAATTATTTTTAGTTTGCTTAATGATTGTTTTTCCTTCTGGAGTATAATTCGTATAGAGGGGGTCCTTTCGCCGCACCGTCATACAAGTGGGAATCTAGTACTTCATTCAATGTAACGGGATTTTTCCACGACGGTTCATCATCATTCAGACAGAGAAAATTCCCTGCTTTTCTCCGTTTATCGTGACTTGCAGGTGGCGCTGGTGAGGCCTTTGCCGCTGGCAGGGCCCCGGAAGGGAAAGTAACAAACATGACGACCCTCATCACCGGCGCCACGGGATTTGTCGGCTCTGCCGTCTTGAGAAAATTATTGGACAGGGGAGAGAAGGTCCGAATTCTCAAACGGCCAAGCAGTTGTCTATCAAATCTCAGCGATTTGGACGTCGAACTCTGTGAAGGCGATTTAACGGACCCTGAGTCCTTGAACCAGGCCGTTCAGGGCATCACGGCGCTTTATCACATTGCCGCAGATTATCGCTTATGGGCCCGCGATCCACACACGATCTATCGGGTCAATGTCGATGGCACGCGTAATCTGCTGCGCTGTGCCCGTGATGCGGGCGTGCGCCGGGTGGTCTATACAAGCAGCGTTGCCGTTCTGGGCTTGCGGGAAGATGGTCAACCGGCCAATGAGGACACGCCGTCTTCTCTCGACGACATGGTTGGACACTACAAAAGATCAAAGTTCCTTGCCGAACAGGTCGTCATCAGTTTTGCGAAAGAAGGTTTACCCGTCGTTATCGTCAATCCCTCGACCCCCATGGGGCCAAGAGACATCAAACCCACACCGACGGGCCGCATGGTCTGGGAAGCCGCGCGCGGCAAAATGCCCGCCTTTGTCGATACCGGGTTAAACGTGGTGCACGTCGACGATGTCGCGCAAGGACATTTGCTGGCTTTTGATAAGGGGCGCGTCGGCGAGCGTTATATTCTCGGGGGCGAAGACATGTCCCTGAAAGAAATTCTCATCACAATCGCCGAACTGACCGGACATCGGCCGCCACTCGCCTGTTTGCCCCGATCTGCAATTTATCCGGTTGCTTTGCTGGCTGAGTGTTATGCGTATATGATCAGCCGTAAAGAGCCATTCGTGACGCTGGATGGGCTGCGGCTGGCCAAAAAGAAGATGTTTTTTTCAACCGGTAAGGCTGAGCGTGAGCTCAAATATAAACACCGGCCTGTACGCGAGGCTCTAAAGGATGCTATTGAAGGATTTGGCATTCCGGTTTTGGCTTAGCTCCATTCATCTTCCCTGAATGATTGTCAAAATCATCCTCATGTAATTTCTGGCAAGGTGCGCGTTTGAAGTGCCAAGGTGACTTTCCGGAAGTATTCGTTGTCAGTCTCGGACGATCCGGTTCGACGCTGATATCCAGCCTGATGAGGATGCACCCTGATATCCTCAGCATCTCAGAATTCTTTATGGAATTGTCGAGCCGTGCGCTCGTTGCGCGCAAGGTTTCAGGCAAAGAATTCTGGCGCCTCCTGACCGTCGCCCGCCCCGCGGTCCGTCTGGCGCTCAGTCCACAATGCTGCCCCAAAGAATTCCTGTATGAATTCGGACCTGGCGCGGCCTTCGACCCCCAATCCCTGCCGCCGATATCCTACATCACATTGCCGCACATCACAGACGATCCTGATGGGCTTATCAGAGAACTGGCGCCCGTTTTAACGCAGCGCAGAAAAGCCCCCGTCGCGCACCACTACCGTTTCCTGTTCAACTGGCTGCGTGTCCGTTTTGGCAAGAAAATGTGGGTGGAACGTTCGGGCGGCTCGCTGATTATGACGCCGGCCCTGCATGCGCATTTTCCGCAGGCGAAATTTATCCATATTTATCGCGACGGAAGGGACGTTGCCTTGTCGATCAGCAAGCATCCGCCGATGCGCCTCCTGGCGCGCAACTGGAATGAATCCCGGCGTTTCGGCATTAATTTACTTAAACCCCCGTTTCGTCTTGGGGACAGCCGTCTGCTGGCTTTGATGGAGCCCGTCTTGACGCCTTTTCTGTCGATTGAGCGGCAGCTTTCCGAGCCCCTTGAACTTGATATCATTGGAGATTACTGGTCAGAAGCCATCCGCATCGGTCTGGCCAATCTGGCAAAAATTCGCCGGGAACGGGTGTTAAATCTCTGCTATGAGACTTTGGTTCAAAACCCTGAGCGGGAGCTGTCACGGTTAATTCAATTCATCGACCCGCGCCTGAACAATAGAGCCTGGCTGGAGAGGGCCGCCGGGATTCCCAAGGCCAGCCGGTCCGCCTGGCGCGATCTGGCGCCGCCCGTCAGACTAAAACTTGAAAGATCCTGCCAGCCTGGCATGCAACTTCTGGGATATGTCGGCTAAATCCCGGCGGGACGCCTGTAGAGACTCTTCACCCTTGTTTGTGACTTTATCTGAACCCTGCTAGGGTGGCGGGGGCACAAACACGGTCGGGGCTGAAAACGCAGCGCGCTGGGGGGGCACTCATCTGACTTTCCAGAAGATTGCGGACCGGTTGGGGAAGACGTCAATGGCATTAAGGGGTGGTGCAGAAAATGCTGTTTAGAGTTCACAGGACTGCCGGATGACGGATTTATCGATTTTAGCCCGCACGCAATTACAGTCTTACCGATTAAAAAGACAAGACCGGGAGGAGAGCCTCAGCGAGGCCCGGCCCTCCCCTTTCTCCCTGCGCCAGGCCTATCTCCTGGTGAATGATTTGATGGCGCCCAGACCCCTGATTTACTGGGCCGATTTTCTCTTTCATATCTCTCTGGCATGGGGGGCCTTCGTACTGATTGTCAGACTTCCGGCTTTCTCCGCGCTTCAGCTTGTGGCTCTGGTCACGGCCACATTGGCTTTTTACAGGGCGGTCATCTTCATTCATGAACTGGCGCATTTCAAGAAGGGGCGGTTTAAAGCTTTCCGGCAGGTCTGGAATCTCCTGTGCGGCTATCCCTTGCTGTTACCATCGTTCACCTATGACGGCGTGCATAACGAACACCACAAACGCAATATTTACGGCACGGCCAAGGATGGGGAATATCAGCCCTTTGCCGTGCAGGACCCTTCCCACATCATTGGATTTCTACTCCTCTCGTTTATCATTCCGTCGCTGCTCTATTTCCGTTTTTTATGCCTGACGCCTTTGTCCTATCTTGTTCCGCCGCTGCGCCGCTGGGTCTGGGCGCACGCGTCATCCTTGACGATTGATGCGCGTTATGTGCGGCCGAAAAACGCTTTGCGCAATGACAGGCATTGGCGGGCTCAGGAGTTCATGACTTTCCTGTACGCTGCCATCGCGACCGCTCTGGTCGGCGTGGGATACCTGCCCCTCAGCGTTTTCATCACATGGTATGCCATCACCTTCCTCATTCTCATCCTGAATTCCCTGCGCACCCTTGCCGCGCACGCCTACCGGAATCCGGGAGAAAAACCGATGGGTCTCGTCGAGCAATATCTCGACTCAATCGACATCCCCGGAAACCCGGTGCTCACCCCTTTATGGGCCCCTGTCGGTCTGCGTTACCATGCCACGCATCACCTCTTCCCCTCCATGCCCTATCACAACCTTGCCAAAGCCCATCTCCGGCTCAACCATGAAATCAACGGCGAAGCTCTGGCGGCCCACACAGTTCGAAAAAGTCTGTGGGCGGCATTGCGGGGCCTTTGGAAAGAATCGTCCCGCAACACCTCCCCCTGATCAGACAGGGTTTGTGGGGATCTTGCGTGAACATAAAGCCCCAAAAGAGTTTCATAAACGCTGATGGGTCATCAGTCCCTTGTGAACAATCCGGATTTAGGCGGTTTGTTCACAGGGGACGAGTTAAAATTATTGCAAATGGCATTGCATGCAAAGCTAAAAACAAGGCAACACTTGTCACATAATAATGGTGCCCTCTCGTAGTCAGGATTTCTACCGCACCCCTCTGTCACCCCGCGACTTGATCGCGGGGCCCATCTTTATTGACAAACCACATGGATACCGCAGTCAAGCCGCGGTATGACAAAAGGGGGAATATTAAGCTGCGGCTTTGGGATTGAAACGTCTGTAGAATGACTCATTTGCCTCCGCCATTTCGCGCAGCAGGGCACATGGCGCGAACCTTTTGCCGTATTTCTGCGCCAAAACATCACACTCCTCGACGAACTTGCCGACACCGATCATATCAATCAAAGAGAGCGTGCCGCCGGTGTAAGGCGCAAAGCCCCACCCCAGAATGGAACCGACATCGGCGTCCCGCACATCAACCAAAACATGCTCTTCAAAGCAGCGCGCCGTCTCCAGCGCCTGAATGTAAAGCAGGCGTTTTTCAAGCTCCTTGACATCGGGCTGCTCATCTGCCGCCTCTGCCAAATCGGTCAGACCCGGCCAGAGATATTTCTCGCCACTTGTCGGGTATTCATAAAAGCCCTTGCTGTTTTTGCGCCCTTTGCGTCCCAGTTCGGCCACCATTTTTTCAACAATCTTATCGCCCGGCATTTCTTCGTAGGCTTCACCCAAATCTTTTTTGGTCTGTTGCTGCACATGATAGCTCAGCTCCAGCGACACTTCATCGGTCATGGCGAGCGGCGCCACCGGCATGCCGGTCATCTTGCCCGCATTCTCGATCAGCGCAGGCAGCACGCCTTCAGCCAGCATGTTCATGCCTTCGCGCACATAAGTGCCAAAGCAGCGCGAGGTATAAAAACCCCGGCTGTCATTGACCACGATGGGCGTCTTTTTAATTTTCCGGACATAATCAAGCGCCACCGCCAGGGCCTGATCATTGGTTTTTTCAGCCATGATGACTTCGACAAGGGGCATTTTATCCACCGGCGAGAAAAAATGGATGCCGATAAACTGTTCTGGCCGCCGGCTCTCCAGCGCCAGGCCGGTGATGGGCAGAGTTGAGGTGTTGGAGCCAAAAATGGAAGACTTAGGAATCGCGGCTTCGGCTTTGGCGGTGACATCGGCCTTGATTTTGCGGTCCTCAAACACCGCTTCGATGATGAGATCGGCGCCCTCCAGTAACGCATAATCAGTGGTCGGCGTGATGCGGGCCAGAACATCGGCCTTTTTTTGTGCCGTCGCCCGGCCGCGCTGGATGCGCTTGTCGAGCAGCTTGGCCGAATAATCCTTGCCCTTCTCAGCGTCTTCAAAAGACATGTCAATGAGCACGACCTCAATGCCTGCCATAGCAGACACATAGGCAATGCCCGCGCCCATCATGCCGGCGCCCAGAACGCCCAGCTTCTTGACGTTAGTAGGCGCCACGCCTTTGGGCCGCCGCGCGCCTTTGGTGAGTTCCTGAATGGAAAGGAACAGGGTGCGGATCATATTGCGCGCTTCGGGCCGCAGCAGCGTTTTCAGAAAATAGCGCGATTCAATGCGCAGCGCCACTTCCATGGGCGCCAGAAGACCTTCATAGAGCGCACTCATAATATGTTTTTGCGCGGGATAATTGCCATAGGTTTTAGCGTGCAGCATGGAATTACCGATGACAAAGTTTTGCATGCCGTCTTTGTCATGCGGACCGCCGCCGGGGATCGCATAGCCCTTTTTGTCCCAAGACTGTACCGGATCGCCGTCCTCTTTAACCCAGCGTTTGGCCTCCGCCACGACCTGTCCGGCCGGGGCCACTTTATGGATAATGCCGCTTTTCAGTGCTTTGGAAGGCGCCAACCCCTTGCCTTCGAGAAGGAGCGGGGCGCAAGCCATCACACCGATGAGGCGCGGCAGGCGCTGTGTGCCCCCGCCGCCCGGCATCAGTCCGACTTTGGCCTCGGGCAGACCCAGTTGCGCTTTTGCATTGTCCGCCGCCACACGGTAATGACACGCCAACGCCACTTCCAGACCGCCGCCCAATGCCGTGCCATTGATGGCGGCCGCCACCGGCTTGCCGCACGTTTCCAACTCCCGCAGCAAACGGTTGAGCGCGTAGACGGTCTCAAAAGCCTGGCTCAGGCCCTCTTCGCTGCGTGAAGAAGATGTGGAGCCAAACAAGCCCCCTTCCATCTCTTCCAGATCAGCCCCGGCGCAAAAACTGTCCTTACCGCTGGTCAGCACCACGCCCTTGATCGCATCGTCTGCAACCACGGCGTCGATCCAGCCTTTCATCTCCTCAATGACCGCCGCGGAAATGACATTCATCGATCGGCCAGGCATGTCCCACGTCACGAGGGCGACGCCATCGGAATCGACTTCGAGGTTAAAATTTTCCATCGCTTCACATCTCCTATCGATCCATATCCCGGATCATCATTCTTCTTGAGTGACTGCCGGGCCTTAGACCCGTTCGATTATGGTGGCTGTGCCCATGCCGCCGCCCACGCACAGGGTCGCCAGCGCCGTGCTGAGGTCGCGCCGCTCCAGCTCGTCCAGCACTGTACCGAGGATCATCGCGCCGGTTGCCCCCAGCGGGTGACCCATGGCGATGGCGCCGCCATTGACGTTGAGTTTGTCTCTATCAATCTCAAGCGCCTGAGCGAACCGCAGCACCACGGCGGCGAATGCCTCATTCAACTCATAAAGATCAATGTCGCCCGTCTCCATGCCAGCGCGCTTCAGGGCTTTGCGCGTCACAAGTTCGGGGCCGGTCAGCATGATGGAGGGCTCCGAACCGATGGAAGCAAAGCCGCGGATACGCGCGCGGGGGGTCAGACCCAGTTCCTCACCGATCTCCTTGTTGCCGACCAGGATAGCCGCCGCGCCATCGACCAAGCCGGATGAATTACCGGCATGATGCACGTAATTCACTTTTTCCACTTCCGGGTAGCGTTGCAGGATCACTTTATCGAATCCGGCAAAATCGGACAGGGCTGCAAAAGAAGGCTCAAGCGCCGCCAGAGATTGCATGGTGGTTTCGGGCCGCAAGTGTTCGTCATGATCCAGCGCAATGAGGCCAATTTGATCCTTGACCGGAACAATGGATTTTTTGAAATAGCCCTCATCCCAAGCATGGGCCGCGCGTTTCTGACTTTCCACGGCATAAGAATCAACATCATCCCGGCTGAAGCCGTATTTTGTGGCGATGAGATCGGCGCTCACCCCCTGCGGCACAAAATAGGTTTTGAACGCCGCTTCCGGATTGCTCGGCCACGCGCCGCCGTCAGAGCCCATGGGCACGCGGCCCATCGCTTCGACGCCACCACCAATGCTCAAATCCGCCTGTCCGGACATGACCTGCGCCGCCGCCATATTTGTGGCCTCAAGGCCTGACGCACAGAACCGGTTGACCTGCACCCCGGCAACAGATTCATCGTAATCCGCGTTCAGCACAGCGGTGCGGGCGATATCCGCGCCTTGTTCACCGATGGGCGTGACACACCCTAAAACCACGTCATCGACGCGGGAGGTGTCCAGATTGTTGCGCTCGCGCACCGCCTGCAAAACCTGGCTCGCCAATTGCAGCGACGTGATACCGCGCAATGCGCCGCTCGCCTTGCCCTTGCCACGCGGCGTGCGCACGTGATCGTAAATATAACAGTCTGTCATGGCCTTAAAGACTCCTTGTCAGTGGCAGTTTGCGCCAAAAACTCCCTCGCTTTAGCCCTTAAAGCGAGCGCGAGATAAGCACTTTCATGATTTCGTTTGTGCCGCCATAAATGCGTTGCACGCGCGAGTCACGGTACATTTCGGCAATGGGGTATTCGTTCATATAACCATAACCGCCATGCAATTGCAGGCATTCATCAACAATAGAGCATTGCAAATCACTCACCCAGTATTTCGCCATGGAGGCGGTCACCGGGTCGAGTTTGCCGTCAAGCAGCAATTGCGTGCAGTGATTGCAAAAAACCTTGGCAATGGTGGCTTGTGTTTTACATTCTGCGAGTTTGAACTGCGTGTTCTGAAACTCGATGATGTGCTTGCCAAAGGCCTGACGCTGTTTGACATAATCAAGCGTCACCTCCAAGGCCCGTTCCATCACCGCCATGCCGCCCAAGGCCACATTCAACCGCTCCTGGGGCAATTGCTCCATAAGTTGATAAAAACCCCGGCCCTCTTCCGTCCCCAGCATATTGGTTGTGGGTATGCGCACGTCGTCAAAGAAAAGTTCTGAGGTGTCATTGGTTTTCTGGCCGATTTTGTCGAGATTGCGCCCGCGGCGAAAGCCTTGGACGTCATCTGTCTCCACAATCATCAGCGAGGTGCCTTTGGCGCCCAGTGCGGGGTCCGTCTTGGCGACAACGATGATAAGGTTGGCGGTCTGGCCGTTCGTAATGAACGTTTTGGATCCATTGATAACGTAGTGATTGCCATCAAGCTTGGCGGTGGTTTTAATGCCCTGAAGATCAGAACCCGCCGCCGGTTCTGACATGGCGATGGCGCCGACATATTCACCGGACGACAGCTTGGGCAGCCAGCGGCGCTTTTGTTCTTCAGTGCCATAATGGGTGATGTAGGGAGCGACAATCGCGTTATGGAGCGACACGCCCCAGCCATCGACGGCGCTGCGGCCAAGCCGGTTCATCAGCACCGCTTCGTGGGCGTAGGTGCCCCCGCCGCCGCCATATTCCTCCGGCGCGCTGGGGCACAGCAGGCCCGCTTCGCCTGCCTTGTACCATATATCGCGGTCGACACATTGTTGCTCCGCCCATTTCTCTTTATGGGGGACGCATTCGCGTTCCAGAAATTTATCCACCGCATCACTAAAAATTTTCAGGTCTTCCGTCATGAATGACGGGGTCTCAACTTGAAGAGGTTCCATGGATTTAATTCCTATAGGGTGTAGAGATCAGTTGGTCCTCAGAAATCTTCCGCTTGCAAAGCCATCATAGAGTCGGAACCGCTTTTCAGTTTGGCCAGATGGGCGGCGGCATCGGGGAAAATTCGCTCGGAAAAATATCGCGCGGTCTTGAGTTTGTTTTGATAAAAAGGATCTTCACCCGCGCCATTGGCCACTTTATCCTGCGCCGCTTTGGCCATTTGCGCCCAGACCCAAGCCATCAGCACAAGACCGAACAGATGCAGATAATCCGTCGACGCAGCACCGGCATTATCGGGATTCTTCAGGCCGTTTTCCATCAGCCAATTGGTGGCGTCTTCCAGATAGGTCTTCGCCTGCGCCAGCGTTTGAAGATGGAGTTCAATGGTTTCATCACCCTCATGTTCTTTCAGATACGCTTCAAGCTCTGCCAGGAAAGAAAATATCGCCCGGCCTCCATTGCTGGCAAGCTTACGGCCCACCAGATCCAGTGCTTGCACGCCATTCGCACCCTCATAAATCATGGTGATGCGGGCGTCGCGTACGAATTGCTCCAGCCCTGATTCCTGAATGTAGCCGTGGCCGCCCAACACCTGCTGCGCATTGACCGTATGGGCAAAGCCTATATCGGTGAGATAGCCTTTGATCACGGGCGTAATCAACCCCATCAGATCGTCGGCCTTCTGGCGCATTTCCTCGTCAGGCGCCATGTGCGACAAGTCACCCTGCAACGCCGTCCAGTACATCAAAGCGCGCGCACCTTCGTTAAAGGCTTTCTGATCCATCAGCATACGGCGGATATCGGGATGCACAATAATCGGATCCGCTGCTTGATCCGGCGCTTTGGGGCCGGTGAGTGCGCGGCCCTGAAGCCGTTCTTTGGCGTAAGCCACGGCATTTTGATAGGAGACCTCGGATTGCGACATGCCCTGCATGCCGACGCCCAGCCGTGCGGCGTTCATCATCGTGAACATGGCGCGCATGCCCTTGTTCGAACTGCCGATGAGAGTGCCGGTGGCGCCTTCGTAGTTCAGCACACACGTGCTGTTGCCGTGAATGCCCATCTTCTCTTCCAACGAACCGCAGGTGACACCATTGCGCGCGCCCAGCGAACCGTCTTCCTGCACAAGATATTTAGGCACGATAAAAAGCGAGACGCCTTTAATGCCTTCCGGTGCCCCGGCAATTTTCGCCAACACCAAGTGGATGATGTTTTCGGTCAACTCATGATCGCCCGCCGAGATAAAAATTTTAGTGCCGGTGATTTTGTAAGTCCCATCGTCCTGGGGCACGGCTTTGGTGCGCATCAGACCCAGATCGGTGCCGCAATGAGGCTCGGTAAGGTTCATGGTTCCCGCCCATTTGCCAGATACCATATTGGGCAAATACATTTTTTTCTGCTCGTCAGAGCCATGGGCGTCGATGGCCGAATAAGCCCCGTGGGTGAGACCCGGATACATGGAAAAGGCCATATTCGCCGCACTCACCATTTCCGACACGGCAATGCCGACCACCTGAGGCAAGCCCTGGCCGCCATACTCAGGATCGGAGGTTAAGCCGCCCCAGCCCCCCTTTGCATACATGTCATAGGCCGCCTTGAACCCTTCGGGAATCCGCACGACGCCGTTTTCCAAATGACAGCCCTGCCTGTCGCCCACTTGGTTCAGGGGGTGCAGCACTTCTTCGGCGATTTTTGCCCCTTCTGTTAAAATCGCGTCTACCAGATCCGGGCTGGCGTCTGCAAATCCCGGCAAATCCCCATAAGAATCAATTTTCAGAAGGTCATTCAGGACAAACTGCATGTCGCGCAAAGGGGCATTATATGTGGTCATCGTTCCTCACCATTATCGTCATGGGGCCGGCAAACCCGGCCGCCGACGTGACAAATTTATCTTCTCTTATCGCCTCATTCGCTTTATCCGCCAACATGCGATCCACCAGATCGCACACATCGTGCAACTCCGTGATGGCTTCGGCAATATCCTTTTTCTGCTGCTGAAGGATTGCGATGCGCTCGGCGAATTTTCGCCGCGAAACGCGGAGCTGCGCCACCTGACCATCCTGCAAATCATAGAGGTCGAGCATTTCGCGAATTTCATCGAGAGAAAACCCGACGCGTTTGCCGCGCAGAATGAGTGAGAGCCGGGCATGATCCCGCGGCGCATAAATGCGCGTCTGCCCCCGGCGCGCGGGGTTGAGCAGGCCTTTGTCTTCATAAAAGCGGATCGCCCGCGTCGTAATGCCGAATTCGCGCGCCAGATCCCGTATCGAATAGGTTTTGTGGGGCATGAAATTCCAACCCTTGTCCCGTGTTTGTGCGGACTGATGCCAGGCCGCCCGCCCTTTGCCAAGAAGTACTTTAATTTACGTTTACGTAAACGTCAACTTATAAAAAATCCCAATAAGAAAAACTTTTCATTTTTCCCTTTTTCCGGGAATTTTACCTTTCTTTACACAATGTTTGCTGCTCTATACATTCTTCAAATCACTTAATTGAGGCCAGTGATTCGCATGAAACCGGGCGTACCGTGGAGCGTGAAGGGGATTGAACCCGAAGCACGCGTGGCGGCGAAAAAAGCGGCGCAGCAGGCCGGAATGACGCTCGGCCAGTGGTTGAACAGGGTCATTCTCACATCCGGCCCCGAGAGCCCGGGCATTGATGCGGAAAACTGGTCGCCTCCGGCATCGAAGAGCGATCAGGATCTGGCCACTCTGCACGCGGCGCTGGCCGATATGGCCCGGCGCTTTGATGAAGTCGAACAGCACAATCAGGAAATCATCACGCACCTTGATCGCGCCGCTGACGACGCACAAAACGGTGATCTTGCGCCAATTCAGGGCTCGACTGTTGAAGCCAGACTCATCGCCCGGTTGGAAGAAACCAAACAGGAATTATTCGGCCGCATGGAGGCGTTGGAAAGCGGCCTGAACCGCCCGCCTGACAGCGCGACGCTCAAACCTCTGGCGGGCACGCTCTCTAAGATTGTTCAGCACCTTGAAACGTCTGAAAAACGAAATATTGACGGCATGGGCGCCATGGAACAAGCCATCGCGCACCTTGCCCAACGCATGGATTCAACGGAGCGGCGGGCGGGTGTGCCCGGCGATGCGCACGAAAACCTGTCCGAACTGGAAGCCCGCATCAAAAGGGTAGAGAGAGAAGCGCGCGAGAACGCCGATGCCATCAGGGAACGCGTTTATGAAATTTCCCACGCACTGCAAGAATCCAAACCCGCGCGCGGCGCGGATACTGATGATTTGCCTGCTGATTATATTACAGCCTTGAGATTCGAAGCACTGGAAGCCAGTCTCAAAGACTTGGAGCGCAAAATCAGCGGCATTGAAGTAAGCGCCGCCCACCTGGTCCAGCAGATTCCCACCGGCCCACTGCCGACAGATGGGATAACTTCTCCCTCCCCGGCGGACATAAACGAGGCAAAGCCCTCCAACAGTTTAGCGGAAACTTTGATCCGGCCATTCGGAACACGGCGGCGCAAAGACACGGCGGGCCTTGACCTGCCGCCGGTGCAAAAAGTGCCTGTGCCCAAACCACCGCTCGAAGAGGGTGCGGGCGAAGACGCACCGCCCCCGGCCGCCGAGCCTGAGGCAAAAATTCAGGAAAGTGCCAAAGCGCCATCCCCGCCACTTGAAATGGATAAAACCGCCCGGGTGAAAAACCCGATCGCCGATCTGGTGCTGGACGACGAAGACGATGCGGAAGAACACACAACCAAAGGCCGCTTCCGGCGCGGTGTCATGGGCGCGATTCTGCTTTCCTTCATCCTGATGGCCGGAGCGGCTGTTCTGCTCCTTCTGGGAGACGGCCGCTTCTCCATTTCCGATGCCCTGACAAAACTCGATCTCACTGGGGCCATGGATAGCCTGAGCGCAGACACGCCGGAAAAGACGGGCCAAAACACTGTGACAGCGCCCCCCACCGCGCCGGCTGATCCCATTGCGATCACGGTAACACCCACACCCCAGGCTGCAACACCGGCCGCTAAAACGAATGCCGCCAAAACAGATCCAGATCAGCAATTGCTGCTCGCGGACGCGCCCGTGCCGATAGAAGATCTGGAGCGCCTGTCCGCCGCCGGGCGCGCTTGGGCACATTATCGGCTGGGCCTGCGTTTTTTGCGCGGAAAAGACGTGGCGCTGGATGAACAACGCGGGGGCCAATTGATCAAACAGGCCGCTTTGCAAGACCTTGCCGCGGCTCAATATCGCCTTGGCGCGCTTTATGAAGCCGGCTTGGGATTTGAGCAGGATTTCGTCCAGGCCCGCCTGTGGTACGCCAAGGCCGCCTTCGCAGGCAACCGCAAGGCGATGTATAACCTTGGCGTTTTGTATGCGGAAGGCTCCGGCATCGCTCAAGATTATGCCCGCGCGCACGACTGGTTCACCAAAGCCGCCCGGCTTGGCCTCGCCGACGGTCAGTTTAATTTGGCGATGTTGCTGTACAAGGGCATCGGCGGCGCGCGTGATCCGATTCAGGCGTATAAATGGTTTGCCATCGCCGCAAAACACGGCGATTCGGGTGCCGCTGAAATGAAGACAAAACTTGAATCAGAGCTGGATGCGTCGAGCCTGGCCAGCGCCAGAGCCCTGGTCTCTATCTGGCAGCCGCAACCTCTGGACAGGTTGGTGAATTTGGAATTTTAAAAGTCCCGTCCCTGGCCTCTCTGCGCAGGCCATGCCGGGCGATAAACTAAATCCTGCGCCGGGAGTCACCGGATCGCACAGTGCCTTTTTGTCCCAAGGGCTTTTTTGTGCCTGATTTGTGATAGCCTGACCGATCTTACACGAACGTGATTCCTGACGGACGCAGCCATGCAGATTTATCTTCCCATCGCCGAATTGTCGATAAACGTCTTCCTTCTCCTGGGCATGGGAGGAGCGGTTGGCTTTCTTTCGGGCATGTTCGGTGTAGGCGGCGGCTTTTTGATGACCCCTTTGCTGATTTTCACCGGCGTCGCGCCGGCCGTTGCTGTGGCCACCGGCGCCAACCAGATTGTCGCTTCATCCGTTTCCGGCGTTCTGGTGCAATGGAAACGCAAAAGCGTGGACTTCAAAATGGGATCCATTCTTCTGGCCGGAGGCATGGTCGGATCGCTCGCCGGCGTTCTTCTTTTCCGTCTTCTCATCGCAAGCGGCTTGGAAGATCTCTTCATCAGCCTGTTCTATGTGGTTTTTCTCGGCATTATCGGCTCGCTGATGTTTGCAGAAAGTCTGCGCACCATCCGCCGTGCGCATTCCAGCAATCCACTGCCGCATCGAAAGCCCAGGCATCATAACTGGATACACGGCCTGCCCCTACGTGTCCGGTTTCCCGTCTCCGGGCTTTACATCTCCTGTATTCCACCCCTCATCCTGGGCTTCTTGGTCGGCATTCTGGCCGCCATCATGGGGGTGGGCGGCGGTTTCATCATGCTGCCTGCAATGATTTATCTGCTGCGCATGCCGGCCGCCATCGCTATTGGAACATCCCTGTTTCAGATTATCTTCGTCGCCGCGATTACCACCATCCTTCATGCCACCACAAATCATACGGTTGATTTCGTGCTCGCTTTTTTGCTGCTGCTCGGCGGCGTGGTGGGCGCACAATTCGGCGCGCGTGCCGGACAGCGTCTCAAAAGTGAAGAATTGCGGGCCCTGCTGGCCCTGCTTGTTCTGGGAGTATGCCTGCGCCTCGGTGTGGATCTCGTGGTCACTCCCATAGACCTTTTTTCACTCGATGAAATGGTGGGCCAGTGACACCGCTTATCTGCATAAACAGGGCATTGTGCTTTATGGCGGTTCTCGACTTTTCTGTATTGTGTTCACAAATTGCTGCCGCTGACAGTCTTGTGGCCGACCTTTCAGAAAATTCGATTGCCATTTCATCCAATTTTACCGGTAAAAATCTGGTCCTCTTCGGCGCTATTGACCGCAGTTCGGTTCTTTCGACAAACAAACTGAATGAACAGGCTACCCGCGATGTGGTCGTGGTGATCAGTGGCCCCAACCGCCCTGTTCCCATCACAGTCCGGCATAAGCAACGCGTGGCCGGCGTTTGGGTCAACACAACGGCCATCACCTTTGACGGCGTGCCTGATTATTATTTCGTCGCTGCCAATCGCGCTTTTGAGGATATTGCCGCGCCTGAAATTTTTAAACGCAATCAGATTCTCCCTGAGAATCTCAAAATACACCCCATCAGAACTGAGCTGGACGAAGCCGCTCTGAACACCTATCGTACCGCCATCATCCGAAACAAAATCCGTGAAAAACTCTATTACGAAAAGGAAACCGGCGTTCAATTCCTGGATGAAACCCTGTTTCGAGCCAACGTAAAAATACCCGCCAATATTTCTGTCGGCATCTACAATACCAAAGTCTATCTCATCAGCAATGGACGGGTCATCAGTGTCCAAAGCAAACTTCTTGATATCAACAAAACGGGTTTGGAACGCAGCATTTTTGAATTTGCCTTTGACTCACCATTTTTCTATGGCCTTCTCGCAGTTTTTATTGCTCTGATCGCCGGCTGGGTGGCCTCTCTTGTCTTCCGTCAGGACTAATAAAACACTGGCCAGACTATGGACAGGCGGTGCGTTGGTGCTATTTCTGGCCATCCCGGCTGTCATCTGGGTCGTGGCGCATGATTCTTTCTCGGCAAACATGACGGCGGATGACATCGCCGGTGAAATCCGTGTGTTGGGGGGCTGGGCCATTGCTGCCTCTCTTGCCCTGATGATCCTGTGCGCGCTCTCGCCCCTGCCCTCTGAACTCGTCGCCATCGCCAACGGCATGGTCTACGGACCTATCGCGGGATTCGCACTGACCTGGAGCAGCGGGCTGATCGGCGCCATGGTCGCCTTTGCCCTGGCGCGTCTGCTGGGACGGCCCGCCATCACCGTTGTTTTATCTCCTGATAACAACAAGAAATTTGATGAACTTATGTATAAGCGGGGCGCCAGCATCCTGCTCATCGGCCGCACTATACCTTTGGCGCCCTATTTTTTGCTGAATTTCGCTTTCGGTCTGTCGCCGATGCGCTGGTGGACCTATATCTGGGTCAGTGCTCTTGGCATAATCCCCATGACCATCGTGGTGGTCCTCTTTGGCAATCAACTGGGAGTCATGTTATTTTAACTCACAAGGCCGTGTCCGTTTCTGTCTCGTCCTTCAAGGGCAAAGATTTGATCCCGCTTAAGATCAGAGTTGTTGCAAAGCGCGCCGCCGCGCGCGGGTCCGGCCTGGAGCGACACAACATGCGATCTCCCACCTCAAAGGCTACGCCAATCAGAGCCGATGTCAGATAATCCGTATCGATTGCGGGGAGCAGGCCCTGCGCCACCGCCTGCCCGACATCATCCTCCAGTTCCTCAAACGCCACCAACATTTGAGGCGTGTGCATGCGCACTTTCAACGTGCCTGCATTACGCCGCAAAACCGCGTACATCGCCTGATCGGACACCAGATAATCGAAAAAAACGCGGTAACATCCTTCAATAAAAGCATCTATGTTTTTTGCCTCTAGCCGCGCCGCTTTCAGCTTCGGCCTGATGCTGAGCGCGCTTTCATCAAGAAGTGCCTGAAAGACTTCCTCCTTTGACGTGAAATAATTGTAAAAAGTCCCGGAGGCCAAATGCGTGCGCCGGACAATTTCCCGTATGGACGCCGCGCCCACACCAACCTCAGCAAAAACCTGGCGCGCTGCCCCCAGAATCGCCTGGCGGTTTTGTGCCTTGGTCTTTTCCCGCTTTGCGCCGGATTCTTTTTTCTTCTCCGGTTGACTTTCCGAGCGTTGATCCACACAACATCCTTTCACAAAACTCTTGCACATGGCTGCAGGAAGAAGGGTGCCTGAGTTTAGAACCTCACTGCCCTTTACGCAACGGCAACCTCCGATCAGGAAAAGCAAATCCCGGCATGCCCCGGTCAAAAAAACCAGACAGGAAAGGCCGGCCCATTATCCTCGATATGCTGGGAGGTGACAAAGACGCCTTTCTCAACACCGTGCCCCATGCCAAAGCCATCGGCATGGAACTTGTGGAAATTGGCGCAGCGTCCGGCGTGCTAAAAATTCCTTACAGCAAGAAACTGATCGGTTATCCAAAAACGGGAGTTGTGCATGGCGGCGTGATCACGACACTTCTCGATACCGCCCTGGGCCTGGCCGTCATCTGCGCGCTCGAAGAACTGGTGCCCATCGCCACGCTCGACCTGCGCATTGATTACATGAAAGCGGCAACCCCCGGTGAAACAATTTTTGCCCGGGCAGAATGCACGCAGATCACCAAAAGGATCGCCTTTGTAAATGGCGCAGCCTATCACAGCGATCCTGAAGATCCGATTGCCACATCCGTTGCCGCCTTCATGCTGAAGTCAAACAGTATGCCCCCTCATAAACTTGCCTTGCAGGACTGACCCCATGCCTATCTCCGGCGCCGCCTTCATGTCGGCACAGAAACTTCAAGCGAAAATTGACGCCATTCCTTATGCGCATTTTTTAAATTTCAAGGCTGAACATCTGGATGGTATAATCCTCACACGCATGGTCTATGGCGAGCACCTCATCGGCAATCCGTTTCTACCGGCCATTCATGGCGGAGTGCTTGGCGCTTTTCTAGAGATGACAGCCGTCATTCAATTGATGATGGAGAACACGGAGGATACCCTTCCCAAAACCGTTGACATTACCATTGATTATCTGCGCTCCGCCCGGCCTATGGATACCTCAGCCCGCGCCTTTATCACCAAGCACGGACGCCGGGTGGCAAATGTGCGCGCGCAAGCCTGGCAAGAGGATGCCGACCGGCCCGTGGCCTTATTGCATGGACATTTCCTGCTGCCGCCCCTGAACGGACACTGACGGGGAGAGGGATGGCTGCCTCCGGGAGTCAGGATGTAACTTACCGCAAAGTCTGGGCGGTGGCCTGGCCGATCATCATCGCCAACAGCTCCACGCCCCTTCTGGGTCTCGTTGACACTGCCATTATTGGTCATATTGGCGCTGCTGCGCCGCTGGGCGGGATTGCACTGGGAACGTTGATTTTCAACTTTCTCTATTGGGGATTCGGGTTCCTGCGCATGGGCACTACGGGTTTTACCGCGCAGGCGCTGGGAGCGGGCGAAGAACTGGAAATCAAGGCCTGCCTGGCGCGCGCCGTAATCATTGCACTGCTCTTTGGGTTGATCATCGTGTTTCTTCGACAACCTATCGCCGCCCTGGCCTTTACCCTGTTGAAGGGAAGCGCCCAAGTTGAAGCGCTGGGGCGCGCTTATTTCAACATCAGGATTTGGAGCGCGCCCGCCACGCTGCTGCATATCGTTTTTATCGGATGGTTCATCGGCCTGCAAAGAACAAGGTGGTCGCTGGTGCTGCTTTTATGGCTGAACAGCGTCAACATCATCGCCGACATTGTTTTCGTTGTGGGTATGGGATGGGGCGTTGAGGGGGTGGCCATGGGCACGCTTGCAGCGGAAATCAGCACCGTGTGCCTTGGCGCTTTGATGGTGTATCAGCAGATGCGCCGCCGTACGCCGGTGCACACCCCTCTAACCCGCGCCCGGCTCATGGACAGCGCGGCTCTAAAACGCCTGCTCAGCGTCAACGGCGATATCTTCATCCGCACATTGTGCCTGTTTGTCGCCTTTGCCTGGTTCACCGCTAAGGGCGCTGAGATGGGAGACACAATCCTCGCCGCCAATTTTGTGCTTTTCCAGTTCGTCACTTTCGCCGCGTTTTTTCTGGACGGCTTTGCCTTTTCCGCTGAAGCGCTGGTGGGCAACGCCATCGGCGCGCACAGCGCAGCCGTGCTGAAAAACACGGTAAGGCTGTCCACCCATCTGGCCCTGGGCGCCGCCTTCCTCATCTCCTTAAGCTTTGCTGTCTTTGGCGGCCTGGTCATCGATGCGCTGACCAATGTGGAAGAGGTGCGCGCGCAAGCCATGCGGTTTCTGCCCTGGGCGGCGGCCCTGCCTGTGCTCTCGGTGTGGTGCTTTCAGTTTGACGGCATCTTCATGGGCGCCACCCGCACCGCCGATATGCGCAATATGATGCTGCTCTCACTGGGAATCTATATCGCCGCCTGGGCTGTCCTTAGCCCCCTCTTCGGCAATCACGGCCTGTGGGCGGCGTTGAGCATATTTTTCGCCGCACGCGGCCTTTCTTTGGGCCTGCTTTATCCGAAGCTTGCGGCATCGATGAGCGCCGCTCACCCGTGATTCAGGAGGCGTGAAGGAACGCTACAAAATCTCTAGCACTGCTTCCGGGGGACGGCCGAGGGCGGCCTTTGCACCCGCCACCACGATAGGCCGCTCAATCAACACGGGGTTGGCCACCATGGCCTGGATGAGCGCGTCCCGAGACAGGGTTTCATCATCGAGGTGATTGTCTTTGTAGGGCACTTCCTTTCGGCGCATGGCGTCCCGCGGGCTCACCCCCAGTTTGATCAAAATAGCGTCAAGCTGTTCGGCGCTGGGCGGGGTCTTCAGGTATTCGACAATGGTGAATTCCACACCCCGCTCTTCCAGCAGCGCCAAGGTCTGGCGTGACTTGCTGCACCGGGGATTGTGATAAATCGTGACGGCCATAACAGCGTCTCCTTCAGAATGTGTGATCCTGGCCCACCGCTTCCGCCACGTGGGTCAACCCATCTCGTCGAAGCATCATTGCAAGATCGCGTTTGAGGGATGTTATCAAAGCCGGGCCTTGATAGGTCAAGGCCGAATAAAGCTGCACCAGCGACGCTCCCGCTTTGATCTTGGCGTAGGCTTGCCTCCCGCTGGAGATACCACCCACGCCGATCAGCGGCAGGCGGCCCTCGGTCAACCGGTAAAAATCCCCCAGCACTTGTGTTGACCGTTTAAACAAGGGCGCACCCGAGAGCCCGCCGGTCTCGCGGGCATGAGAACCGGTCAGATGTTCGCGTTCCCCAAGAGTGGTGTTGCTGACAATCAGCGCATCGATTCCTCGTACCACCGCGACGCCAGCGATATCGCGCCGCTCCTGCTCCTTGAGGTCGGGCGCCACTTTCAAGAAAAGCGGCAGGCGTTTTTCCCGCTCCGGGATCACCTCCTCGCGCGCCGCCATGAGGCGGGCCAGCAAATCATCAAGTACTGCTTTGTCTTGCAAGCGCCGCAGGCCCGGCGTGTTGGGTGAAGAAATGTTGATGGTGACGTAATCCGCCAGACCGGCCACCGCTTTTAACCCCGTGACGTAATCCGCCGCACGTTCGTGCGAATCTTTGTTCGCCCCCAGATTAACCCCGATAATGCCAGGCCGATTGCGGTTTTGGCGCGCCTGCAATCGTTCGACGGCGCGGTTGAGGCCTTCATTGTTAAATCCAAGACGGTTGATGATGGCGCGATCCTCACTGAGACGGAAAATCCGCGGGCGCGGATTGCCGGCTTGGGGGCGCGGTGTGATGGTGCCCACTTCCATAAACCCGAAACCCAGGCCCAGCATGGCGTCTGGCACTTCGGCGTTTTTGTCAAAACCTGCCGCCAGCCCCACCGGGTTGGCAAAATTGAGACCGCAAACGCTCGTGGCAAGCGCCGGCTCATCATCCCCTGCGCCCCGCCCCGCCAGGCCGGCTTTGAGCAGACGGATGGTGATTCCGTGCGCGGTTTCCGGCTCCAGCATCGCCAAAACCCGCGCCGCAAGGCTGGTGACGCTCACGGGGTTTGTGTCCCCAAATGCGCCGGGAAAACATGCCGGCCCTCATCGTCCAGAGGCAAGTCATGCACGGCGCTGACAGCTTTGACATCAAGCGGGGCGTAAAGATGGGGGAAAATCTGACCCTCACGCGCCGCTTCCCATTTCACAGCGTCCCCAAGCGGCGCGCCGTCCACTTCGATCAACAGCAGAGCGCCCTGCCCGGCGAAGTATTTTGCCGCTGTGCTGGCCGCCTGCGCCGCGCTGGAAAAATGAATAAAACCATCCTTCAGATCAAGGGCAGAGCCCGCATAAACGCCGGCGGATTCAGCCGCCGCCCATTCGGCTCTGGTGCAGATTTTATAAATGGTGCGCTCTGTCATGGCTGAGAGCGGGTATAAAGGCCCGCGCGGGTTCAATCAATCCCGCAGCCATAAAAGATACCTTGGCGCCGCTTGACCAGTATTTTGAGCCGTTCAGCGTCCTGGCTCTGGTATGGGTTGAGGACATTGCTGATTCGGTTTCACGTATTTTGCAACATTCCTGTGGCGGGTGCCAGGAGGCAAAATCGCTGGAACTCAGGCGCTGTCAATCAAATGCAGTGTGGGGTTTGAGCCAAGCGCCGTCACCTGGCCGATGATCCGGGCGTGCACATAACCGGCGGCATGAAGCTGTTTAAGGCAGACGCCGGATGCGGCGAAAGGCACTGCCCCCAGCAACCCACCCGCGGTCTGGGGATCGAACAGAACTTGGTATTTTTCGTGCCCCGCTTGCGCCGGGACGTTAGCAATATGAACGGCGGCCTTGGTATTTTCTGCATGCAGTGTACTGACAATCCCGGCGGAGATGCAGTCAAGTGCACCTTCCATCACAGGCAAAGCGCCCAGATTGATCTGCGCGCCGCAACCCGAAGCTTGCATCATTTCCACCATGTGCCCAGCCAGACCAAAGCCTGTGATATCGGTGCAAGCGTGAGCGTGGGCGCTGAGAAAAATGTCCGCCGCCTTGGCCTGTGACTGCACCATCAGACCTAGCGCGGCATCAATCCAGCGTCCTTTGGCCACCCCTCGCATATTTGCCGCCATCAGCGCGCCCGTGCCCAATGGCTTGGTGAAAATCAGCGCATCGCCTTGCCGCATCCCGCCTTTGGTCAGGGCCGCCCCTTCAGCCGCCACGCCATTGACGGCAAACCCCAGCGCCAATGTTTCGCCTTCCGCGCTGTGTCCGCCGATGAGCGCTGTCGCGGAATCGCGAAACGCGCGCAACGCCCCCGCCAGCATAAGATAAAGATCGTCTTCCATCTCTTGCGCTGTACCAAACGGAACGACGGCAAGAGCCTGCGCGCTTTTGGACGCCGCACCCATAGCATAAATATCTCCCAGGGCATGGTTGGCGGCAATCTGGCCAAAAACATAAGGATCGTCGATAAAAGCAGGGAAAAAATCCACAGACTGCCACAACACTTCACCCGGCGGCACTGGCACACACGCCGCATCGTCCAGCGTCTGAGGCAGAACCAATTCTGGAGCTTCATTGCGCAAGCGCGTCAGGACGCGTGTCAACAGGCCGGACGAAACTTTCGCGCCGCACCCGCCACAGCGCATGGCGTCAGACACCCCTGCCTCTTCTTTGCCCGGCGGAGGAGGTGGCGGGGACGAAGTCATATCCGGCAGATCGCCGAACCTGGTCATGAAGCGGCGGTCAATCCAGTCTTTCCACTGCCACACCCACGCCCCTTTGGCGGCCAAGCGTCCGCGCGAGGCCACCGCCCTGCCGTCGCCTGTCGATATCAGGCTGAGCCATTTCTTCTGGGGGCGGAATTTCCTTAAAGGCTGACGGATGAGCGCACGGCGCAGATTGTCCGTCAATGGCGGCCCCTGCCGCACCGCCATGACGCCCGCTTTTTCCCTTGGGTGATTGATCATGGTGGCGACATCGCCTGCGGCAAAAACATCCTCATAGGACACAGATTGCAGACAATCATTCACTTGAATGAAGCCATCCGTGGTGAGATCGAGATCTGTTTCACGCAGCCAGGCGGGTGCGCGGGCGGCAATGGTCCACAACACCACATCAATTGGATAGGTTTCGCCCGTCAATGTGATCAGCGCGGTGCCGGAAACGTCGCTGACCCGCTCCCCCAGATGAAGTATGACACCGCGCTCAAGCAGACAGCGCAGTAAATATTTTTGCGCCAACGCACCATGGGTCGGCAGCACGTGTGGACTTTGCGAAAAAAGGTGCAGCTCCGGCATGACCCCTTCTCCCGTACGCGTGCGAACGGAGAAAACATGTTCCATGGCCAATGTGAGCTCAACCCCCGCCGCCCCCGCGCCGACAACACCGATGCGCAAGGGACGGGGCGACGACGCCACTTCGTGCTAGAGACGTTGCCAATATTCGAGAAAACCGGAAATGGGTTTGACCGGGATCCCAGCCTCGGCCGCCCCCGGCACCTGAGACACGCCCGGCGCCGACCCCACATTGATCGAACACAGATCATAGGGCACGGGCGGACGGTTCCTGCACAAGATCTGTTTTTTAGCTAAATCGATCCCGGTCACGTCATCACCATAAAAGCGTGCCCCGGCAAACCCTGCCAGTTTTCTCAAATCAATATGGACGTCATCGTAGGAATAAAAGCCCGCAACCAG
>Ga0114931_10001149_pt1 | contig 33666 bp, 27 predicted proteins | sample 2SBtaG_FD_89579 | JGI IMG/M metagenome (GOLD analysis project Ga0114931, IMG submission 89579) | Deep subsurface microbial communities from Kolumbo volcano to uncover new lineages of life (NeLLi) - 2SBTROV14_V59a metaG | ecosystem: Environmental > Aquatic > Marine > Volcanic | place: Kolumbo...
GACTTCTCGGAGAAGTCCGGCTTCTACCTACAAACTCTGCTGGCGGAAACGCTCGACGCCCAGGTTGCTCTCCAACGCCGGCAGCACCCGTTGACCTTCCGCCTTGGTCACCTGAACCAGAGTGTCGAGCCAGGCCAGTTGTCCGCTGGCGTCATCCGTCTGCGGAGCCAGAATGCGCAGGACGTTCGCACCCCGCTGGCCGGCCCACCGCCCCAGTGCGTCATGGCCCTGCCCCACAGGAACGGCCACCGCGTCCGGGCGAATGCCGTGATAGAGATAGACGATGGCCGTGATCTCGCCCCCGTCTCCGGTGATGGTGGCCAGGTCGTTGTTCGCCACCCCTAACTGCTGGGCGGTGACAGGGTTGATCTCCACCCACGTGTCCCAGGACGCCGTGGTCATGGGGTCGGGGGCTTCCTGGAGCCAGGGCAGGCCGGCGTGGCGGCCGTCGCCAAAGACGACGGAGGGAATGGGGATGAGATGGAAAGGACGCTCACCCCCATCACCGGCGAAGCGAGGAGGCGTCGCGGCCAGCGCCTCGCCAAACCCTGCGCCGGGCGTGGGCGGAGTCCAGGCCGCCTTCTGGGACCACCACCCGCCGTGTTGCAGCCAGGCGGCCCAGAACGTGTCCGTATCGCTGGCCGTGAAGTTGCCATCCAGCAGTTGCAGCGAGGTCAACCGAGTCTGGATGAAGTTGACCAGATTGGGCCAGGGCAGACGTTTGGCCACGCCGCCGCCCATGGCATTGGCCAAGGCCAGCAGGACGTCGCCCGGGTCGCGCGTGTCGTAGAGCGGCTGCACCACCGGCTGCTGCGCACTCACCGCCATGGGTCCGAAAGCCGGGTCGACGAACTCGTATCCCCAGGTTTCCAGATAGGTGTGGGCGGGCAGGACGAGATCGGCCAACTGCGCGGTTTCGGTCATAAGCGTGGCGAAGACGACCACGTTCTTCACCGAGGCCAGCGCGTCAGCGAAGCCCAGCGCCGCCGGCAGCTCGTAGATGGGGTTGGCGCCCAGCACGAAGAGCGTATCCACGTCGCCGTTGGCCATGCGCTCCGTCAGCGCCTGCACATCGGCGAAAGAAGAGACCGGTGACCGGCGCAGATCCCGGGAGGGCGGCTCCGCAGTCAGTTTCATGCCGCCTTCTTCACCGGCGCCCATCAGCAGGTTCAACGCCACCACGGCCTTGACCGCGTCCAGGCCGTTGGCGTGGCCGCTGAGCATGCCCCCGGGCAGGGCCACCGGCCGGGTGGCGGCGGCGAAGGTGCGGGCCAGTTGCGTCAGTTCGTCCACCGGGATCTCCATAGCCTCGGCGATGGCGGCCACATCCACATCCCCGTACAGGGCCTGGTAGTCGACAGCGTCGCCGCCCCGGGCCAGCCCCTCGTCCACGATGATTTTGCCCAGGGCCAAGGCGGCCAACCCCTCGGTTCCAGGAGGCGTCGGCAGCCAGCGGTCGGCGCTGGCCGCGGTCATGGAGAGGCGGGGACCGAAGGCCACGAAATAGCCGCGCTTGCCCACCTGGCCGCGCATATCGCCGTAGCGCTGGCTATAGCCCACGGGCGACAGCCACGTTTCCAGAAAATCGGCGCCGAACCCGAACACCACGTCAGCCTGGCTGATGTCGAAGACGGGCAGCGCGGGCGCGTCGAAGAGGCTCTGGCTGGCCGCGGCCAAGGTGACGCGCCCATCGAAGGCCGCCTGGGCGTCGTAGATGACCGGCGGTTCGGCCCCCAACCCCTTCATGAAACGTCCCACCAGTTCGGACTGGTAGTGAGGCAGATAGCCGGTCAAAAAGGCGACGCGACTGGGGTCCACGCCCTGAAGCCCGGCGACCAGGTCATCGATGACCCCTTCCCAGGAAAGGTCCGCCCACTGGTCCTGACCGCGCTCGCCGCTCCGTTTCAGCGCCTGCTGCACGCGGTCGGGGTGATACAGTTCCTGGAGGCCGGCTTGTCCGCGGGCGCAGAGACGCCCGCGGTTGAGCGGATGCTCCGGGTTGCCTTCCAGCTTGCGAGCTCGCCCGTTGCTCACCTTGGCGATGACGCCGCAGCCGGCCGGGCACATGCGGCATGTGCTGGCGAACCAAAAATTCTCGCTCGGCAGCGTCTCCTCCGGCGGGTTGACGTAGGATTCCATCCACACCGGCTTCTGAAGATCCGCGGTGCAGCCGCTCACCAGGAAGAGGCTGGATGCGACGGCGCTGCTTTTCAGAAAATCGCGTCTCGTTATGTGAAAAGTCATGACTGCACTCCTGGGTAAAGCATTCCGGGAATGGGGCGGCAAGACTCCGCAAACCCCAGCACTCCTGTCCCATTCCCGGAATGCCGGCTTACCTCATTTGGGACAGATCCGATCGGGCCTATTTATGACACGTCGAGCAATCCAACAGTCGGGGCATGTCCACCGAACTGTGGGGAACAGTGATCGCCCCCACCTCGCCGGCGACGGTCCCCGTTATCGAGCCCGTTATCGAGCCCGTTATCGAGGCGGACGCCGCCACCTCGCTGGCGTCCGTCCCCTGATCCACCTGATCGCGGTGACAACTAACACAGAAGCCCATGTTCAGATCGACCGCCTTTTCGACCAGGTCCATGTTGGCCACGTCCCCATGGCAGGTTTCGCAGGCCACGTCATTGCGCACGTGTGCGCTGTGGTCGAAGCGCACGAAATCGGGCTGCTTGTACACATCCGGCCACTGCACGCGCGCACCGCTTTCATAGGCCGCCTTGAGTTGGTCAATCTGGGCCTGGGCGTCCGGGTCGTCCACACTGACATAGTTGTGGCAGACCATGCATTTGTTCAACGAAGGGATGTCGGCCTGGGGTGAGCGCAGGGCTTTGGTGTGGCAGAACATGCATTGAACGCCCACCTCCTGCACATGGACCTTGTGGCTGTAGGGGATGGTGACGGGCGTGGGTTCGGCCTCCTGCGCGGGGGCCGCGTGTCCTCGCCCCGGCGTAAGCAACGCGATCAACACAATGCCGGCGATGACAGCCGCAGCAGCCAACGCGAAAATCCAGCTTTTGCGAAAACGAACAGGTGAATGCTCCATGGCGCTTCCTTTGATTCTGGCAACGCTTCTACTGGCTGAAAACGGAATCGACGCCGCTCCGTAGGCTCGCCTGGATGATCCGCGCCAGTTGCTCCTTGTCAAGCCCTCGCCAATGCATATAGCGATAATAGCGGGTGTCGTCCCGGTCCAGCGTGAACGCCAGCACATTCAGATTGACGCCGATTTCGTCGAACGACCAGGAGACCGGCCACTCGTCTTCGATGAGCACGAAATCAGGCTTCAACGTCTGTACGGCAGTTCTGGCGTCGTCCAGGTTGACCGCGCCGATCGGTTCCATGCCTGCATCCTGCAAGATGACTGTGGTTACTTCCTTGAACAGCGGATGCCGCCATATAATCAATATTCGTGGCGTTTCGAGCATCGCTTGCATGGCCGGTCATCCTCCGCCCGCTATCATCGCGCAAAAGGAGGCATACCGTAATCGTGCAAGAGCGGATATGTTCATCATGCAAAACGCCATTATTGGCTGGCGGTTTGCATGATGAACATTTGAATGGATTCAGAATAGGTGGAATCGGTAGAGGTGAAAGAGAGGAAGTTGAATGCCGACAGAGGCATCCAGAGCGCTCAAATCAGGCTTCGATAATGCCGTAGCGAATGGCGTAGCGAACCAGATCGATGGTGGTTTCCAGCCCAAGTTTTTGTAAGATATGCGCGCGGTGCGTCTGCACAGTGCTGGCGCTGATGACCAGCTTTTCCGCGATCTCCTGATTGGTGCGTCCATGCACCAACAGCAGCATGATTTCTTTTTCCCGCTCGGTCAGATCGTGATAGCCCGGCGGCCCCGCTTTCCCGCCATCCTGGGCCATTTCCAAATAATTGTCCAACAGCCGCCGCGCAAACCGCGGCGGGAAATAGGCTTCGCCCCGGGCCACGGCGTGAACCGCGGCCAACAACTCACTGCTGGCCGACTTCTTGACCACATAGCCGGCCGCGCCGACCTCCAGGGCGCGGAAGAAATAAACATCCTCCTCGTGCATGGTCAAGATCAGCACCTGGGTGCGGGGAGATGCCTCTCTGATCAAGCTGGCGGCCTGCAGCCCATCTACGCGCGGCATGCTGATGTCCAGAATCGCCACGTCCGGCTCGTGCCGTCGGACCAAATCGACGGCCTCTCCGCCATCGGCCCCGGCCGCCACCACCTGGATGTCGGCCTGGGAACCCAACAACAGGCAGAGGCCCTCCCGAACCACCACATGGTCTTCGGCGATGATGATGCGCACCGGATTCACAAGGCCAATTCCTTTTGTAAAGCCGGTTCAGTCTCGGGATCGCCCACCGGCAGCCAAAATTCCACTTTCGCGCCTCGAGGCTGATTCGAGGCGACGGTCAGCTTGCCGCCCACGCTCATCGCACGCTCCTTCATGCCTAGGATGCCCAACGAAGAGGGACCCCGACGTCCGTTTTCGTGGAGAAGCCACGACGGCAACCCCACGCCATCATCGGCGACCGTGACGTGAAGAAGATCATCCTGTCGATGAACGCGCACCCATACATGTCGGGCATGAGCGTGCCGCAACACGTTGGTCAGCGCTTCCTGGATAATCCGGTAGGCGACGGTGTAGGTGGCGCCCGCCACTGTCGCCAGATCGCCCTTGACCTCCAGGGTGGCGTCGATGTGGGCGGGTGTCATACGCTGTTCCAACTCGTCCTGAAGGGCGGGGGCCAGTCCGTAATCGTCCAACACGGTGGGGCGAAGGCTGACCACAATCGTGTGTGTGCGTTCGATGATCTCCAACACCAGCTGGTTCGACCGCTCCAAACATTGGCGAGCATCCTCGGGACGGTCGGAAATCAGCTCTTGACAGGCCCGCAGACGAATGCTGAGGCCGGTCAGCAACTGGCCCAATTCGTCATGCATTTCCCTGGCCAGGCGGCGGCGCTCCTCCTCCTGGACCGTCATCAACCGGTTGAGCAGATCGCCACGCTGAACGTGAAACGCGTGCAGCCGCGCCTGAGCGTCCTCCAGATCTTCGTACATGCGCAGAAGACGTTGCTGATCCTGTTCACGCGCGGCCAGGATGCCCCGGATCCACCACAACACCAACCACACCGCAACCGGCCCTAGAATGCCAAAGACAAAAACTTCGATCAGAAAATTCTCGTTGAAAAAGCCCTGTCCGTCACCAAAAACATGCTCTTTCACCTCATCGAAAAACACGATGCCGGTGAGCAGCAACGGCAACGCCCACTGTACGAACCTGAGTTGGCTGGCGACATGAATCCCTCGGCTTTGCAGCCAGTCGGACAGAAACAACGAGTGCGCAGGTGAAGACGGCGTGTGGTTTGGTTGGTTCCCGTGCTTTTCGCTCATGAAAAACATTATACTCCATCAAGAGCATATCAAAAATCGAGTGGGCGCCCCAGACTAGCACAAATGTTCCACACGTGTTATAATGATGTTATCTTCCCGTTCACACGCACCGTTCTTGAAGTAGCTCACAAAGGAGAAACCACCATGCAAGCTACAATCCGTTATCCAGACGGCGTTTTCTGCTGGGTCGATCTGTCGACCACAGACGCCAAAACGGCCAAAGCGTTCTACAGCGGCCTCTTTGGCTGGACGTTCGACGACCGCCCCACCGATATGGGTGGCGTCTATTCCATGGCCCAGATCGAGGGCAAGGATGTAGCTGGCCTGGGCGAGATGCCCCGGGTGATGCAGGACCAGGGCATTCCCTCGTTCTGGATGTCCTACGTAAAACATGACGATGTGGAGGGGGTCGCGGCGCGGATCGAAGAGGCGGGCGGAACCTTCATCCTGCCGCCCATGGATGTCATGAAGTCCGGGCGCATGTTGATCGCCCAGGACCCGGCCAAGGCAGCGTTTGGCGTCTGGCAGCCGGGCGAGCATATCGGTGCGCAGCGGGTCAACGCGCCCAATTCCCTGGTCTGGAACGAACTGCAAACCAACGATGTGGAAGGGGCGAAGACGTTCTACGCCGGGGTCTTCGGCTGGACCTATCAGGTGGATGATAAGGGGTACGTGGCCGTCCTGGCCGGCGAGCGAGTCCAGGCCGGGATGATGCAGATCCAGCCAGAGTGGGGTGAAGTTCCACCCAACTGGAGCGTCTATTTCATGGTGGATGACGTCAACGCGGCTGTGGCCAAGGTGCAGGAATTGGGTGGGAACGTCATGGTTCCGCCCACGCCTGCCGGCGAGATGGGCAAGTTTTCCGTTGTGCAGGATCCGTTGGGCGCTGTCTTCAATGTGATGGAGTTCAACGGACCGATCGACCCGCCGCCGGGAGCATAAAAAGATAGCACGCGGATTTGACGGATTGGGCGGATATTCACGGATTTTTTTAGAAAATCCGTGAATATCCGCCCAATCCGTCAAATCCGCGTGCTATTGTTTCTACGCCAACGCGCGTTCCACGACCGCGACCACATCGGGGTAGTCGATGCCTAGCCGCTGTAACGTCTCCACGGTGGGGATGCCGTCGGCGTTCCAGCCCCGGCGCTCGTAGACCGCGTCCATGAGCTGCTCGTACCGATCTTCGCGGTAGGCTCGCAGATGGTCCATCTTCTCCTCGATGCTCAGCCCCTCCGGATCGACACCGGCCAGATCGCGCAATTGCTTGTCATAGCGGTCGGCCCGGGACTCGTACTCATCCACGGTCACCGGTCCCATGGCGCGATAGGGCGGGTAATCATCCTTGCGTCGCCCGTATCCCCGCCGCAGGTTGAAGACCCGCTGGAAGTTGTAGACCCGCTCCGATTGCAGGACCAGATCGTCGGGCGTCGTCGGCTTGCCAGTGACGCCCTCAAACAACCAAGTGTAGTTCTCCACATGCTCCGGCACCTTGGCCGGCTCATCGGTCTACTCATTGTCCGCCGGCAGGATATCGTTCCAGGGCAGCTTGCAGAGACCGTGGAGACTGAACCAGGTGCGCCACATGGGGAAGTAGTGCAGGGCCTCGGCCTTGTCCTCGAAAGTGGGGATCTGGTTGTGAACCTGGTCCATGAAGATCAGCCAGGCCTCGTCATGCTGGCCGCCCTTGAGAGCCATGCCGTAGCCGCCCTGCTGTGCCAGGGATTCCTTGGTCACATACTCGGAAATCTCCAGCCCCTTGACCTCCATGCCGATGTCCTGGAGGAACGCAGGGTCCGCGTCATACTTCTCGGCGAAGTATTTCTTCATGAAACGAACGCCCTGGCCGACGATGGCGCCAAAGCCCTCGCCCCGGGCCATCTGGTGGACTAGTTCCAGGGAAGCGGCGATGTTGCCCCAGGTCATGTCCAAGCCGCCTGTGCGCTCCTGGTTGAGGATGCCCTCCTGGTAGCATTCCATGACGAAAGCGATGGAGTTGGCCAGGGTGATAGTATCGATGCCGTAGGTGTCGGCATAGAAATTGAGTTCCAGCACGCCCGTGGGGTCGAAGATGCCGATGTTGGGGCCTAAGCCCGCGGCCGTCTCGTACTCAGGCCCATCCACCAGCACGATCTCGCCGGCGTAGGGCCCCGTCTGCAGATGAAAATGATCCACGCTGTGGGAGCACGAGAGCTGGCAGCCGGCCCAGCAGCCATCGGGCATGCCCTGGGTGAAGAGGCTCTTCCAGACCGCGGAGTCGACCAGGTGGGAGTCGGGGTGGGAGCCGTACCGGAAATTGTGGACTGGCAGCAAATCAAAGTAGTCCATGATCTCCACCAGATGGGCCGTGCCCACCTTACGCATCTGATTCTGCTGATCGTCGTACATCGCGATCTCTTTGTTGATGCGCTGCCCGGCTTTCTTGATCATAGCCTTGTCTTCGGGGTTGTTGCTAGTGCCCCGCAGGTCGGAGTAGCGAACCACAATAGCCTTGATCTTCTTGTCGCGGAAGACGCGACCGCTGCCGCCCCGGGCCGCCTGCTTGACGCGCACGGCCTTGCGGCGCACGTCGTACCAGCTCAGGTTGAGACCGGAATAGCGGATATGCTCGGCGGCCTGGCCTGCGGAAACCACGGATATACCCCGCCGCTCGCGATCGCCGTCAGCGTACATCTTCGTCAATTCGTCCGCTAGCAGATGGGTGTCGATGTCTTCCAGAGGCGCCTCCTCCACGGTCACCCGTCCGTTGTCGCCGTCGATGAAAACAATCACGTCCTTATCGGCCTTGCCCTGGATCTCGATAGCATCGAAGCCGGCGAACTTGAGGAAGGGACCGAAATAGCCGCCGCCGTTGCTGTCGATGACCAGATCCGTCAGCGGAGAGACGGTAACCACCGTGGATTTGCCGGAGCCGGGGTAGGCAGTGATGCCGCCGATGGGGCCGTTGGCGATGACGATCTCGTTGATGGGATCATCCCAGGACGTGTCGTCTTCAATGGCCTGCCAGAGAAGCCAGAGTGCAAAACCGCGCCCGCCCGTGAAGACGTCTTTCATCTCCTGAGTGACGGGCTTTTCCTCGACGCGCCCATCGGACAAATTGACATAGAGGGTGCGATTGGCGTACCCCTGCGCAACGGGTCGCGGGTCATAGGCGTATTCCGCCAGAACGCGATGCGCCGCTTTCATCTGTTGCAACGTTGCAGCCATTGGAACCTCCTAGTTGAATGAAGCAGATGAATCATTGACGCCTCTATTATACCTTGCACCTTCATAATTTGATGAAAATCGCTTGCACCTTTTTCAATGCAGATCGGGTCTCAGGTGAAATGATAGACGATAAAATCCACAGGCTGAAAGGCGATCACAAAACACATTCTTTTTACATCTTCCTGCGGCTGGTGCGATCTATGAAGGTGATACTATAATGCTAACGAAGATGCGGCTCAAACGAACGATCGCAGGAAGAGGGAAAATGAAGCAAAAACCGCAGCCAGTTGCCACCTGTCTCTATCAAGGTGCTGCCCAAAGCGCCGACGATAGCTGTTCCATAAGAGAGCAGAACAACCAAAAACGAATTCCCCATTGCAACCGACGTCAGGAGCAGCCATGGAGATCGGACTGACATTCTTTTTCCTTTTTGTCGTTGTATACGCTTTGTTTGCGTCACCGCTTAATCGCTGGCTGATCAGCATGCCGATTTTTTTTGTGGTGGCCGGCGCGCTGCTGGGCGACGCCATCCCCCAATTTTCGACCAACCTCCCCGGCGCGAGACTCTTCACGGAGATCACCTTGGCGCTGCTGCTTTTTGCCGACGCCTCCACCCTCAGCTACCGGAAGGTGACGGAAGACAGACAGTTGCCCAATCGCCTACTGCTGTTCGGCTTGCTGCTCAGCATCGCTATCGGCGGTGTAGTGGCCTTTACCCTTTTCCCTGAAAAGGGCATCTGGTTCGCGCTCCTGCTGGCGTCGGTTCTGGCGCCGACGGATGCAGCGCTAGGGTTGCCCATCTTCAATAATCCCAAGGTCCCTGTGCGGATTCGGCGGGCGCTCAATGTGGAAAGCGGACTCAACGACGGCATCGCCACCCCATTTGTGATGCTCTTCCTCGCCCTGGCCCTGGCTCGCCCCGGAGAATCGGTCGATCCATTTCTGATGCCGGCGATTACGGAGATCGGCATTGCGGTGATTGTCGCCATCGTGGTGGGCGTAATCGGCGGCAAATTATTCGCGTTGTCCGAGAAACGAAAATGGTCGTCTCTCTCCACGCAGGAAATGGGCGCCCTAGGCCTGGCCCTGGCCGCGTATGCAGGTTCCATCGCCCTGGGCGGCAATGGCTTCATCGCTGCATTTATCGCCGGATTGCTCTTCGGCCGTATGAACCAACACGCCGAAAGCATCGTCGAGTTTACGGAGATCAGCGGGACGACGTTATCCATCTTCGTCTGGGCCATGTTCGGCGCAACCGTCGTGTCGCCGCTGCTGCGTGGGTTCGACACCCGGGCTTTGCTGTTCGCGATTCTGTCCCTGACCCTCGTGCGCATGCTCTCCGTGGGCATTGCGATGATAGGGACAGGCTTGCGTCGTGACACCGTCGCGTTGATGGGGTGGTTTGGTCCGCGCGGGCTGGCTTCGGTGGTTTTCACCTTGATCACACTTGAGACGTTTCAGGGAATGAGCCAATCAACGGAAGCTCTCATCGCCGCAGCTAGTTGGACCATCCTGTTAAGCGTCGTTTTACACGGCGTATCAGCCCAACCGTTGGCCAACTGGTACGCCCGACGGTTGGAAAGCGCACCGGAAGACATACCGGAGATGTGGGATGAACCCGAAGTCGTACTCCGCCGTTCTCACCCTGTAAACTCGATGAAGAGGTCGTCCATAAACAACGCCAGCCAGGCGGAATAAAAGAGAGAACGAAACAGCATAGACAAATCGCTGGACAGTCGCGTCAGAACCCAAAGATCAGCGGGGCCAGGAAAATGGAAATCACACCAACAATAATCGTCAAGGGGATCCCCACCTTGACGAAATCGATGAACTTATACCCGCCCGGTCCATAGACCATTAAATTGGTCTGATAGCTGGCTGGCGAGATAAAGGCCGACGATCCCATCATCAGAATAATCGCGAAGGGCATGAAATTCACCTGTAAGCTGGCGGCGAGCGAAATGGAGATGGGGAACATGACTGCGGCCGCTGCGGCGTTGGTGGTCATGTTGGCCAACAGAGACGTGCCGATGAAAATGGAGGCTAGGGCGATATAGGGGTTGCCTCCCCCTAACGCCGCCAGGAGATTGGCGATCTGGTCTGACAGCCCCGTGGCCGAAACTGCGCCGGCCATTCCCACCGCGCTGGCCAGAACGATCAGCGTCCCAAAGTCCACGCTACGCCCGGCGTTGCGGAAGGAAAGGCAGCCGGTCGCCATCATGAGAAAACCGGCCAGCAGCGACGCATTCAACATGGTGAGCCACCCAAATGTGGCGGCCACGATCATACCCAGGGTGATGAGCAGGGCGGCCACGGCCCGATCGGTGCGCTGAATGCGATATCCCCGCAGTCGCCGCACAATCGAGTATTCAAGTTCGTTCCGGTTCTCGTAAAAGAAATCATCACCCACTTCCAGGATGGCGTTGTCGCCGCCCTCAATTCGGACATCCTGAAGGGGACCGGCCGGTGGCCTTCCATGGCGTGAAAGCGCCACGATCTTGGCCTTGTACGGCGGCTCCTCACGCGCGGGCAAATCAATCACCTTCTTCCCAACCGCAGGATGGCCAGGCGCAACCACCACCTCCACCAACCGGTGGGTGTGGCGGGAGGCGTCCATGGGAACCAGTGCATTGAGGGGTGACAGACCGATGGTCCGCCACAACTCAGGCAGCGAATCAACCGTCGCCACAAATGTGAGTACGTCCCCGGCCTGCAACACCTCCCCTTCGCTTTCGTTATCGTCACTAAGAGCAGAGACTAGGGAAGCGGGGATGACTTTGCGTTTGATTTTGTTGAGCTTGATTAAAATCGGCTTTTGGAGCGGCTCCTCTGGCAAAGACTCCTCTGGATGCTCAAGGGCCGAAAGCTCATAGCCGACTGGGTTCGCGAATCCGGCCTCCTCTAACGTCTTGCCTATCAGCGGGGATTGTGGATCCACCACGAACTCAGCCCGGTAAAGCCGCCTTTCCTCCCCCAAGACATCCAGAATCTTTAGCTCGGGCAGCAAACGCGCGCTCAGAAAAATGATATACGCCAGGCCGATCACCGCCACAGGCAGACCAACCCAGGTGGGATCGAAGATGTTCAGAGGACGCAAGCCGGGAACGCTGGTATTGCCGGCGGCGATCTCGTCCAGGATCAGACCGGCGATAATCAGATTGGTGGACGTGCCGATCAGGGTGGACGCGCCGCCCAGAATCGAGGCGAAGCTCAGTGGAATAAAGAGTTTGGAAACTGAAATCCGAGTCGCCCGGCTCATATCGCGGATGACCGGAATCATCATCGCAACCAGAGGCGTATTGTTGAGAAAAGCGCTCCCAAGGGCAATGGAGGGCAATATCTTCAACTGAGCCTCGCGCAACGATTTAGGAAAACCGATCAGCTTGTCCGCGACCAGCGTTATGGCCCCTGTCGAATACATCCCCGCAGCCACAATAAAGAGCGCGCCTACGGTGATCACGCCAGAGTTGGAGAAGCCCAGGAGAAGTTCATTCTCCGGCGCCAGTCGCAGGGTGATAGCCACAGTTAACGTTCCCAGAAAAATGATCCAGGGCGGCAGCTCGGTGAAAATGAGCAATATGAACAAGCCCGAAAGAAGAGCTACAGTGAGCCAGGCGTCGAGAGGCATAGAGAGACTCCGCTCGTTTAAGATCGGCGAGTAAAATTGAGCAGATACACAAAGTTCGTACAATTTGTACAGTTCGTGGTTATTTTCGAAGCGCCTGTATTCTACATGAAAGGCCCAGAATCCTCCGAATCAATATGCAATTAGAAACCCCAAAATTTGGCGGCGCGTTCGGACCGGGTTACAATATACGTTATGCCTTTAACATTGCACGCCGCATGGTTGCGTTTTAACGCGCCTTTTCCCGACGGTCAGCTTTTTTTATGGGCTGAAAACGTCGATCGAATCGATAGTGATGGCGGAACACCCAATGCTGGGAATGGGTTTAACGCCTCTATGCACCCCGCCAATGGACGCCAACGCAGCGCCCACATTCCGTCACACCCTTTTCAGGCGTCAGCCGGACAGGTGCGCGCGCTGCTGGCGGATCTGGCCCCCGGCCTGGATGGGGGAGGGATGCAGCCGGCCAACGCCTCTGTCTGGCTTCCCACGCTTCAGGGGATGCCCGTGGCCCGCCGCGGCGTTCTCCATCAGGCGACTCACCTGCGTCAGGCCGGCGCTCCGATAGAGGATTCCAACATCCCGCCGGCCCGTCTCGAACTCGCGAACTGGCAGGTGACAGGGGTCACGCTGCCGGCGCTGGATGTCCTCACTTCACTCAACCACCTTGATGGACCTGACAGCGTTGGCCATCCCCATGGTTGGCGTCGCTACCGCTTGGGTAACGACTTGATTTTCTGGAGCAACGCCGCCAAAATCGCCTTGGAAATTCTGGTCGGCCAGCATTATTTACCCGCCCTGCGCGCCAGCGCCGACGGACGTTTTTACGCCGTCTGGCAACCTGCGCTGCTGGATCAACCCCTACGCCAACGGCTGACGCAACTGGTGGCGCTTATGCCGCCGGTCTGTCGGACGTACGAACTGAATGCGCTGGAGGACGCCCCCCATCCGTCCGCGCTGACCGAACATTTCCTGGCCGCGCTGGTGGATAATGCCGTACGCGAATGGGCCGAAGACCCCGCTCCCCCCAGCGCGACATCGCCGGCCCTCCACTGGATCGAGCGTCTGCGCGGCCCCCACCGCCAGTTGGCGCTTCCTCCCCAGCCCGTCCACCAACTCTATCAGAACTGGCGTTCATGGATAGAACAACTTCAGGCGTCCAGCGACGCCAGCTTTCGCATCTGCTTCGAACTGAGTGAACCGAGCTTGGATATGACGGTCCAGGAAAACGCGAAAAAAATGGGCCATGAAGAAGCGGACGCGGGAGGCGGGGCGACCTGGCTATTGCGCTATTTCCTGCAGGCCCGCGACAATCCCCAGTTACGCATCCCGGCCAGCCAGATCTGGCAGATCCGCAATGGGTCGCTTCATATCGGCGACCGGCGGCTGGATCAACCCCAGGAACGGCTGTTGGCCGGACTGGGCGTGGCGAGCCGCCTCTTTCCGCCTATCCAACGCAGCCTGCGCAGCCCCCAGCCAGAGCAGGCCCTGCTGAGCACGGACGAGGCTCACCAGTTTCTGAGCGAGATCGGACCGTTGCTGGCGGCCAGTGGATTTGGCGTCGTCATGCCGGAATGGTGGCGGGCGGATCGCCGACAACGCCTGGGATTGAAATTGCGTCTCTTCGCCGACGCCCACGACGCCCAGGCCGAGGAAAATTGGGCGGCGGATTGGGCGAATGACGAGGCCGAAAACCCGGAAATAATCCCGGAAACAATGGTGCACGAGTCCCCCAATGCTCTCCCTCCGGGCGCGGGCGTCTATTACGAATGGGCATTGACCCTGGGTGGCGAGCCGTTGAGTCGCCAAGAATTCGAGCGCCTGACGGCCAAACGCACGCCTTTGGTGCGCCTGCGGGATCACTGGGTCGAATTGGATCCCCGGCAGGTGGAGGTCGCCGAAACCTTCCTGGCCAAGCGTCACTCCCAAGGCGCCATGTCTTTCCTGCAGGCGTTGCGTATGGCCCAGAGTTTTGCTGCCATTGACCTACCTCCGGAACAGAAAATTGACGACGGCGTGAGTGAAATGACGGCCTCCGCTCTCATGGCCCAAGCCCTCACCGCCGACGCAGCCATACCGCCCGAAGAACTTCCCGCGCAGATCCCCCTGGAGGCGGTGGAGGTCGAAGGTTGGCTGGAACACGCGCTGGAACAATTGCGCGCCCAGTCGCCCGTGGGCGAACTCGCCGAGCCTGCCGGCTTCAAGGGTGAGTTACGTCCCTATCAACGCCGCGGCGTTGGTTGGCTGTTCTATCTACGCAACCTGGGACTAGGCGCCTGTCTGGCCGATGACATGGGCCTGGGGAAGACAGTCCAGGCCCTGGCCCTGCTGCTGCACGTGCGCGATCGGGCTCGCCGCCAGAACATGGCGAAAACCCCGCCCCCGACGCTCCTGATCTGCCCCACCAGCGTGGTCGCTAACTGGAAGCACGAAACCGACCGCTTCGCACCCAGCCTGCGCGTCCTCGTCCACCATGGGTCGGGCCGCCAAAATGGTGATGAATTCCTAGAAAGCGTGCGTAATCACGACCTGATCGTCACCAGCTATGGCACCGCGCGGCGGGACATCGACCTGCTCACCCAGATCCAATGGGGCGAGCTGATCTTGGACGAGGCCCAGAACATCAAAAACCCCCGGGCCAAACAGACCCAGGCCGTTCGTCGCCTGGAAGCCCGTAACCGCATCGCCCTGACCGGCACCCCGGTGGAAAACCGGCTCTCCGAGCTGTGGAGCATTATGGAGTTCCTCAACAGCGGCTATCTGGACGGCAGCGAGCAGTTCCGCAAACGCTTCATCGTCCCTATCGAGCGCTATAACGACGACGGCCGCGCCGCGGAGTTACGCCGCTTGGTTCAGCCATTCCTCCTCCGTCGGCTGAAGTCGGACCCAGCCATCATCTCTGATCTGCCGGAGAAAAACGAAATGGTGGTCTACTGCACGCTAACCAATGAGCAGACCGTTCTCTACGAAACCACCGTCCGCACCGCGCTGGCCACCCTGGATCAGAGCAGCGGCATCCAGCGGCGAGGACTGGTGCTGGGCCTGCTCACCAAGCTGAAGCAGATCAGCAACCACCCGGCCCACTTCCTCAAGGAAGAGGGCCCCCTCCCCAGCCGCAGTGGCAAATTGGATCGCCTGACGGAGATGTTGGAGGAAGCCCTTTCCGTGGGTGACCAAGCCCTGGTCTTCACCCAATTCGTGGAGATGGGCCATCTGTTGCAACGTCACCTGCGCGACACGTTGGGGGCGGAGGTGCTTTTCCTCCACGGCGGCACGCCCGCCAAACAGCGCGACCGCATGGTCCAGGAGTTCCAGGACAAGGACGGCCCGCCCATATTCGTGCTCAGCCTGCGGGCAGGTGGTTCCGGGCTGAACCTGACCCGGGCCAACCACGTCTTCCACTACGATCGCTGGTGGAACCCGGCGGTGGAGAATCAGGCCACCGACCGCGCCTTCCGCATCGGCCAGACCCGCAACGTGCAGGTGCACAAATTCGTGGTCGCGGGCACGCTGGAAGAGCGCATCAATGAAATGATCGAGAGCAAGCAGGCCCTGGCCGAGGCCATTGTGGGCAGTGGCGAGGAATGGCTCACCGAACTGAACAATGACGAACTGCGCGAACTGCTCATGCTGCGGCGGGAAGCGCTATAGGGCGGATCAACCATGATACGCAACGCCAACGGGCATAACTCAAATTGGTGGTCTCGACGCTGGCTCAATCTTCTCGAAGAATTGGAGTTGATCAGCAACGAGGAGCCGACCCGCACTCAAACCCGGGGCAGCCGCGTCCAGCGTCTGGAGGTGCTGACAGGCTCTATCAGCGCCACAGTGCGCGATCGAGACCGAGGAGAGTGCGCCGTCGACATCCGGATCGCGCCGTTGGATGACGACCAATGGCGAGCAGTAATCGATGCGCTGAGCAGTCAGGCCCTCTTCACCGCCCAATTGCTGGCCGGTGATATGCCGCCGGCCACTGAAGAGACCTTTGAACGCGCCGGCGCTTCCCTGTTGCCTCGGATGCGAACAGATTTAATCCATACGTGCAGTTGCTGTACAGAGGATGAAACGAAAAACGGACGACATGGAGAAAACCTCTGCCGCCCGCTAGTGGCCGTCTACGTCACCCTGGGCGAAATGCTCAACGACGATCCCTGGCTGCTCTTCCGCCTGCGCGGGCGCGACCGGCAGCAGATCCTGCGCGAACTGCGCGAGCAACGCAACCGCAACGCTGATGACAACGGACAGGCGACGCCGGCCCTGCAACGGCCAACTAACACCGATGAATCAGCCATCTATCGCCCGGAAACTGAGATGAAGACGCCCGTGCAGCCGACAGATCTGGCTGCGCAAATCGACCGCTTCTGGGGCAAATCCAAACCGTTACGCGAATTCCCCCACTTCATCGCCCCGTCCGCCATCGATCTGGCCCTGCTGCGCCGTTTGGGACCGCCGCCCTTCTCCACCGACGGACAGGCTGTCAGCGATCGGCTCAGCGACGTCTACCATACCGTCACCGCGATTGCCCTGGCCGTGGCCTACGATGAAGATCCAGACGAAGAATAACCCGATACATACGCACCGTTCGTGATAAGCGCTTTAGCGCTACGCCAACCCCGTTTCAGTCCTAAAGCGCTTACTACAAATCATAGCGCTACCCCACCCAATCCATCTCCTCTTCGACCACAATCCACATCTTACGCCGCTTCTGGAGGCGCAGACGGAACCCCCCGCCCACCACCGGCGAGCGCTGGATGTTCATCTGCACTTCGGCATCCTTGAGGGTGCGGAATTCGATGGGTTCCATTTCGATGATGGGCCCGTGGGCTGGCGGCGCGGGCTGGCCTTCGATGAGCCACTGCACATCGCCGGCAAAGCCCAGATCGCCCTGCACTTCGGCCGGATGGGAGCGAATGCGCAGAACTGCGGGATTGCCCTGGGCGTCCGGCTCCATGGCGCGCATCAGCCCCAATTTGTGGATCAAAACGGTGCGACGAATGCGTAGAGTGTCTGGCTCCTGGGCGTCGGCGCTACGGTAGTAGCGGGCCAGGGCGTAGGTGGGACCAAACGCGTTCTGCTGGCTGAGCAGCCGCAGCAACTCCTCACGCACAATGCCCCATCGATAGCGCCACTCCTTTTCCTTGACCTGGTCACCGTATTCCAACAGTTCCAGAGTGGCCTCCGCGCCTAGGCGGCTGACGATGGTCAGGGGGGGAAGTTGGGTGGGGTCCTCCTTGAGCCGGGCCAGCGTCACCTCCGGCGTAGACTCCACGTCGTCCACCCGCTGGAAAGTGCGCCGGGTGCTCAGGCTAAAGAAGACGCCGAGCAACATGGCGCCCACCAGTAGCCCCAGCAGGACCCATGCCACAGCGTCCATGGAATCGACGATACGCGCAAAGGGAGGAAACTGGAACTGGGTTGATCCAAGTTCTTCAAAGAAGCGCCGCAGCGCTTCCAACAACTGTTCCATACAGACACCTGTGCAGCAGGCTGAATTCAATGAAAGAGCAGCTCGTATTCTACCACAGGTGCTATCACCTTACAGAGACGAACTTGTATCTGCTCAATAAACTCAATAAACTCGATAAAACGGGGTCGGCGGCCAAAGAAGTCCGACTTTTGCCAAAAGTCAGGCTTCTGCGCCCCGGAATATTGAGCAGATACACGAACTACATGCGCGACGAAGCGCCCGCGCGATGCAAACGCAGACGCCTCATCCCTCCTGGGCCAGCTTCTCCGCCAAGGCCTGATCCACCCGCTCCCGCAGCCGCCGCACCTCTTCCGTCTGCATGACAGGCTCGGCGCCGCCCGGCTCCCGGGTCTCGTAGACAGCCCGGGTCTCTCCTATCGCGCCCTGAGGCATCCGCTCCACCAAATTGTAAAAATGTTCTCGCTGAGAATTCACTTCCATTTCGGGGACCTCCACAACCGTGTACGCTTGGGAAACTTGACGCGTCAACGCGTAGACAAGGTATTGATTGAGGGAGACCTTCTCCTCTTTGGCCATCTTCTCCAACTGCCGATGAAGGCTGTCCGGCAAACGAACTGTCAAACGTCCCATACTCTCCCCCTTATCACACAGTCTACGCACCAGTGCACACAGTCTACGCACCAGTGCACACAGTCTACGCACCAGTGCACACAGTCTACGCACCAGTGAAAGAGACCGTACCCCACGGATGAACCATGAGCACTACAACGCCCAATCCACTGATTCTGGCAAATGCGAACCAACCCAGTACACATAATCGGGCGGCGTCATCACGACCAGGTGCAGATGCTCGACCGCCCGCCGAAAGTCTTTGACGTTCCACGTGATCAGAAACGCGTTGGCGTTCATCGCGCAGTCGATCACATGCTCATCCCCCGGATCAGGCGAGCTCGGACGCCATGTAAAGCGAACGGTGACAAAACGGGCCGTCAACAGCAACTCGCGCAACGCAGGCTGCACCTGACGCCAGCGCTCCGGTGACAGCTTGCGAGACAAGACGTCGAAGTACTCGTACGCCAGCGCATCACAGACGCCCACGCTGAGCACGCCACTCCGCCAGCCATCGACGATCAGGGCGCTAGCCCCGTCCTTCCGGGTCATGCCCTCGAAGACGACATTGGTATCAAGTACAATCGGAACATCCAACACACCGCCCATGACGTCATTATAGCACCATATATGACGCGTGTCAAGCGCTCTGTTCGAATTTCTCGAAAAAAGAAGGATGCGTCCTAAATGAGTTAGAGACGGTCGCTCGTCAACCTTCCAGGAAGCTCGGAGCTTCCTGGAAGGTGATGCAGACCCAGCTCGTTTAGGACGCACCCAAAAAAGAAAAGAAGTCCGGCTTTTGATAAAAGCCGGACTTCTACTTGCAGGGCAATTGATCTTCACGCCACTTACGTTACAATTCGATCTCCTCCAACTCATCCACCATCTCGCGGATCACGTCGAAGCCGCCCTGCCAGAAGGCGGGATCGGTCATGTCGATGCCGGCTTCTTCCAGGATCTCCTGGGGACGGGCCGAGCCGCCATAAGAGAGCAACTTGAGATAGCCCGGCTTGAAGGCGTCGCCCTCCTGCTGATAGCGGCGATAGAGGGCCAGAACCAGCAGTTGGCCGAAGATATAGGCGTAGCAGTAGAAGGGGGTGTGGTAAATGTGGGGAATACTCACCCACTCGTACTTGAACTCGTCGCTCAGCTCGACGCTGTCGCCGAACTGCTGACGCAGATTGGCCATGTAGAGTTCATGCAGTTCCTCGCTGGATTTATTGTCCATGATGGCCTGATGCGCGTCCAACTCGAAGAGGACGAAGAACGCCTGGCGTATGACCGTGGCGTACATATCATCCACGGCCGCGGCCAACAGTTCCCGGCGCACCAGCGGATCCGGCTCCTCGTTCAGCATACGGTCGGTCAGCAGGATCTCGGAAAAGACCGACGCGGTCTCGGCCAGGGGCAACGCCGGGTGCTGGGTGAGGACGGAGTGTTTCTCGGCCAACATGCTGTGGATGGCGTGGCCCAGTTCGTGGGCCAGGGTGGCCACGTCCCGCACCTTACCCGCGTAGTTGACCAGCACCCACGGCGTCAGGCTGGGCAGCACCGTGGAACAGAACGCGCCGCCCCGTTTACCCTTGCGCACCTCGCTGTCAATGTGATGCTCATCGAACACCCGCTGTGCGTGCCGGGCCACCTGAGGATTGAAATTGGCGAAGGTGTCCAGCACCATGTGCACGCCCTCGTCATACTCAACCACCTTGTCCGATTCAGCCAGCGGTGCGTAGATATCGTAACGACGCAGCTTCTCCATGCCCAACCAGCCGGCCTTGAGCTTGAAATAGCGCTGGAAGACGCCCACGTTTTCGCGCGCCACCGCCAACAAGGCGTCGACCGCCGCGTCCGGGATGTCATTGGACACATTGCGCACGGCGATGGGTGAAGAAAAACCGCGCAGTTTCACGTTCTCATTGGCCCAATCCCGCACCCGGTTAGCATAGATCTGGGCCAGGATGTTGGCCTCGTCACCAAAAACGCGATAGAGTTCCTGATAGGCCGCGGCCCGCAGATCGGCGTCGGGCGAATGCACGTAGGACATGAGCGCGTCCCGGGTCAGGGTCTGCTCCTCGCCGTCCACCTCCAGCGTATACTCCAGCCGGTTGGTCAGCATGGTGTAGAGGGTGATCAGCGCGTCAATGCCGTTGGCGTCCTTCGTGTTGATGATCTGCTCCGAACGCTCGTCCAGCATGAACGGCTTGGTGCGACGCAGATCGATCAGGAAGTGGCGATAGTCCGCGTACTCGTCCCCGGCCGGCAGGAGGACCTCGGCCTCCTCGTCGGAGAGACCTTTCCACCACAGATCGAAGAAGAGGGTGCGGTTCTGGGCCTCAGTCGCCACCTGCTGGATGCGGTTGAGGAAGGTCAGCGCCTCCGTGGACTGGGTGTCGGACGAGAACCAGAGGCTGGCGTAGGCGTAGGGCCGGTAGATCTCCTCAGTCAGGGCCTCGTATTGGCGGATGACGTCCAGAAATTCATCCGGGTCCATATCCGGGGCCAGCCGTTCGCGCACGGCCTCGAACGCGGCCACATGCGCCTCCAGCGCCTCCAGCCGCTCCTCGATCGCCTCCGGACTCGTATCCGGCAGCAAATCGGACAGATCCCAGCCGGAAAGCTCGTACTGCTTCGTCGCTATCATGAGAATTCCTTATGAACGTGACAAGATAGCAAGATGGCAAGATGACTCAGGTGACAAGGTGACAGGGTGACCAGTCGCCGTCACCCTGCCACCCCCTCGCCTTGTCATCCTGTCATCTTGTCATTCCGTAACCATCCGGCGCAACACCGTGTGCAGGATGCCGCCGTTTTTGTAATAGTTCACTTCCACAGGCGTGTCGATGCGGCTGATGACCTGAAACTCGGTCACCGCGCCGCTGTCAGCCGTGGCGCGCACGGTGTATTCCTGGCCCGGCTCCATGTCGTCATCCAGGCCGATGATGTCGTAGGTCTCGAAACCGGTCAGCCCCAGCGTGGTGACGTTCTGTCCCTCCTTGAACTGGAGAGGCAGGACGCCCATGCCCACCAGGTTGGAGCGATGAATGCGCTCGAAGCTCTCGGCGATGACCGCCTTCACGTTCTGAAGCTGGGGACCCTTGGCCGCCCAGTCCCGGCTGGAGCCGGTGCCATACTCCTTGCCCGCCAGCACGATCAGGGGCGTGCCGTCCTCCATGTAACGCTCGGCCGCATCCCAGATAGCCATCTGCTTCATTTCCGGGATGTAGACCGTGTAACCACCCTCCACACCGTCCAGCATCTGGTTCTTGATGCGGATGTTGGCGAAGGTCCCGCGCATCATCACCTCATGGTTGCCGCGGCGACTGCCATAGGAGTTCCACTCGGAGCGGGGCACGCCGTGGGCCTCCAGATATTTGGCCGCGGGGCTGCCGGGGGCAATGGCCCCGGCCGGGCTGATATGGTCTGTGGTGGTGCTGTCCGGCATGATCGCTAACACCCGCGCGCCCACGATAGGATGGACCGGCGGAACCTCCGGCGTCAACCCCTTGAAGAAGGGTGGCTCCTGGATATAGGTGCTATCGGGGTTCCAGTCGTAAATTTCGCCGCCGGAAACAGGCACATCGTTCCACTTCTCGTTGCCGTCGAAGACGTTGCCGTACTGCTCCCGGAAGATGCCCGGGTTCAGGCTGCGGCGAATTTCCGTGCGGATCTCCTCCTGGCTGGGCCAGATGTCCCGCAGATAGACCGGCTGATCGTTGGGATCGTAGCCCAGGGGATCGGTCGCCATGTCGATGTCCATGGTGCCGGCGATGGCGTAGGCCACCACCAGGGGCGGTGACGCCAGGAAGTTGGCGCGCACATCAGGGCTGATGCGCCCTTCGAAATTGCGGTTGCCGCTCAACACCGAAGTCGCCACCAAGTCCGCCTCGTGAATGGCCTTGCTGATGTGGGGCGGCAGGGGGCCGCTGTTGCCGATGCAGGTAGTGCAGCCGTAGCCCACCGTGTGGAAACGCAGCGCCTCCAGATAGGGGATCAGGCCGCTGGCCTCCAGATAGCGGGTCACTACTGTGGAGCCGGGAGCCAGACTGGTCTTCACCCAGGGCTTGACGTCCAGCCCAGCCTCCACCGCCTTCTTGGCCAGCAAACCGGCGCCGATCATGACGCTGGGGTTGGAGGTGTTGGTGCAGGAGGTGATAGCCGCTATGACCACCGAGCCATGCTTGAGCTCGAACTCCTCGCCGCCGTGAGCCACGGTGATGGAAGTGCCCAGGTCCTCCTTTTCCAGCCCCAAGCCCTGGGGGCCGATGGGGGCGGAAAGAATTTCATGCCACTTGCCCTTAGCCTGATCCAGATCGATGCGATCCTGGGGGCGCTTGGGACCGGCGATCGCCGGCTTGACCGTGCTCATGTCTAATTCGAGGGTGTCGATAAAGACCGGATCCGGCATGTCGTCGCTGCGGAAAAGCCCCTGCTCCTTGGCGTAGCGCTCCACCAGGGTGACCAACTCCTCGTCGCGCCCGGTGCCGATGAGGAAGCGCAGGGTCTCCTCGTCCACGGGGAAGAAGCCCATGGTCGCTCCGTATTCGGGCGACATGTTGGCGATGGTGGCCCGGTCGGGCAAGGCCAGTTTGGAGACGCCGGGACCGTAGTACTCCACAAACTTGCCCACCACACCCTTCTCGCGCAACAGCTCCGTCACCCGCAGAACCAGGTCTGTGGCCGTGGCGCCGTCGGGCAGTTCGCCAGTCAGCTTGAAGCCCACCACCTCCGGCATGAGCATGTAGATGGGCTGGCCCAGCATGACGGCCTCGGCCTCGATACCGCCCACGCCCCAGCCGACCACGCCCAGACCGTCGATCATGGTGGTGTGGCTGTCGGTGCCCACCAGGGAATCGGGGTAGGCGACCATCTGTCCGTTCCCATTCTCCGACTGCAACTGGACCACCTTGGCCAGGTACTCCAGGTTTACCTGGTGGATGATGCCCGTGGCCGGCGGCACCACCCGGAAATTATCGAAGGCCTCCCGCCCCCATTTCAGGAACTCGTAGCGCTCCCAATTGCGCTCGAACTCGCGCTCAGCGTTGTAGAAGAGGGCGAAAATGCTGCCAAAGCGATCGACCTGCACGCTGTGATCGATGACCAGATCCACCGGCACGTGGGGGTTGACCTTCTGCGGGTCGCCGCCCAGGCGCGCCATGGCGCTGCGCAGGGCCGCCAGGTCCACCACGCTGGGCACGCCGGTGAAGTCCTGCAAAATCACGCGCGCCGGCTTGAAGGGGATCTCCACCTTGCCGGCGGTCTCCGGTCCCCACTTGGCGATAGTCTCCACCGCCTCTTTGGTGATCTCGAAGCCGTCGGCCTGGCGCAGGGCCGCCTCCAGCAGCACTTTGATGGAGAAGGGCAGCCTGGAGACTTCGGCGATCCCCTGCTCCTCCAGCGCGGCAATGCGGTAAATAACCGCCTCTCCGCTGCCTGTGTCGAATGTGTCGCGTGCGTTGAAAAAATCCTGAGTAGCCATCATCTATCCTTTCACTGAATGGTCAGCAGTGCTGGTTTGAGGAAATCAATGGATTATCGAAAATCATTGCACCATCTATCGATTGCATTGTTTTTTGAGCAAACTGGACCTTATGATACCAGCTTTCAGGTCAGGAATTAAAAATCAAGAGGTTGCGCTTCCCACAAACTTGCGCCTGACGTTCCCAGACGCCGCATAAAAAGCCGCATAAAAAGAACGTGTGGATGCGATCGCATCCACACGTGTTGACACGTATCATTTTTTAGCATAGCAGCCAGGCAAACGTCAAACGATAAGCACCCATACAAAACTCAACCGCCACTTGTCAACCGTAGCATCTGGGGTCGATGGCCAGGGATGCGCTCGATCAGCCCCTGGGCCTCCAAGTCCAGCTTGACGGTGGTTACGTACCAGCCCACAGAACCATCGAAACTATCGCCCAGTTGCGCTTTGACCGCGTCCGTCAGACCGGTGAAGGTGAGTTCGCCGGCCTGGCTTAACTGGCTGAGAATGGCGTCTTTGATAACATCGTACTTGGCTTTGCTGATGTTGACGCCCTGCTTACCCGCAGGGTGCAGGGTCATGATTTTTTCGCTCATAATACGCATCCTTTCGCTGGCGCGCCTAGTACAGGTGGGCGTAAATAACCCGACAGTTCGTAGTACGCGCTTTAGCGCGGTTGTCAGCGGGACCAGCGCTAAAGCGCGTACTACGAACTGTCGGTCTACTTGCGCCGCATTGTACTAGCGCCAAGTCTGTCGCAGCACCCGAATCCAGTTCTGATGAGTGATCTTCATCAGGTCATCGTCGCTGAAACCTGCATCCAGCAATGCAGCCGTCAGCCGGGGCAGTCCGGCTGCGTCCTTCAGATCCGCCGGCATCTTGGCGCCATCGAAATCAGAGCCAAGCGCCAGATGATCCACGCCAATGCGGTCGGCCATGTAGACCGCGTGACGCACGATCTCGCTCAGCGAAGTCTCCTGATCCGAGCGACCGTCCGCGCGCAGGAAGCCCACGTGATAGTTCAACCCAACCACACCGTTGGATTCAGCGACGGCGTCAAGCTGTTTGTCGGTCAGGTTACGGGGCGAGGCGCAGAGCGCGTGGGCGTTGGAATGGGTGGCCACCAGGGGGGCGGACGTGCGCGCGGCCACGTCCCAGAAACCGGCCTCGTTCAGGTGAGAGAGGTCGACCATGATCCCCAGCGTGTTGCACTCTGTCACCAGCCGCTTCCCGGCGTCGGTCAAGCCGGGGCCAATGTCCGGCCCCGCGGGATACTTGAAAGGAACGCCGTAGCCAAAAGCGTTGTGACGACTCCAGACAATGCCCAGGGAGCGCAGGCCGGCCGCGTAGTAGACGTGGAGTGCGTTCAGGTCCGTGTCAATGGCTTCTGCGCCCTCGAAGTGAAGGACGGCCGCCAACACGCCATCGTCGATGGCGCGTTCGAGTTCCTCAGCGGCGCGCACAATGGTCACTTCGCCCTGGGAATCCGCCTCAATGGCGTAGAGAAGACGCACCATGCCCATGACCGTACGGGTGGCGTATCCAAAGTCCAGAGGGGCGGGCATTGACATCTCATACGCGAACCCGCCGCCTTTGGCGGATGATTTGGTTCCTGGAAAATCGTCAACTTCCGCGTCCTGCTCCTCCCGGGGGTTGGGGACGAACACGGCGAAGAACCCGCCGGCAAAGCCGCCAGCCCGTGCGCGAGGTAAATCGATATGCCCCTTTTCGCCTCCCTGGAAAAAAGATTGGGTCTGGCCATCCTCTTTTTCGAAGAGGCGAAGCAACGTATCATTGTGGCCATCGAAGACCGGATATTTTTTTGTCATGATGGATGCTCCAACACTAATATTTGTATTCTTCACGGACTGGACTAAAGATGTCCAGAGCCACGCAGCCATCAGGACCGGCTACGCCGCTGTGCTCCACGCCGCCGGGAACCAGATAGACGTCGCCGGGACCCAGGGTGCGCGTCTCGCCGTCGATGGTCAGGGTCAGCTAACCGGAGAGGATCGCGCCCCCCTGTTCGTGGGGGTGGCTATGGACGGGCAAAATCGCGCCCGGCTCCAGATCGGCTACGGAGAGCAGCATCTCATCGCCCCAAAAGGTGCGGATATCGATGCCAGGAACAACGGACTTACGCGTGCGGTTATCCAAATCGAAGAAAGGCATGATGAAACGACTCCTGAAGTGATATTGGCTGAAGAAACTAAAAAAGAGGTCCAGCCTAAGGCTGGACCTCCCTCGATAGTCGGGGAGAGAGGATTCGAACCTCCGACCTCATCGACCCGAACGATGCGCGCTACCGAGCTGCGCTACTCCCCGAAATCACGCCCATTACAATACCATATACGCGTCTTTTCGACAAATTTTTGGGCGGCTAAACGGCGAAGACTTTCCTCTAATGGTCATCAAAAACACTTTGCAGACGCTTGCAGATATGCTATAATCCCGCGTGGACTTCGCCATTGTTGCATCCTTTCGACGGCGGGAAAGCGATGGCTGACAGCCCGTTCCCTGTCTTGGAAAAGGATCTTCGGGAGAAAAAAAGCATGATCGAAGTGGCAATCGACAGCATTCGCGTGAGCCTGATGTCGCAACATCGCATCGTGGTCCTCAAAGAAAAAGAGGGAGATCTCTACCTGCCCATCTGGATTGGTCCGTTCGAAGCGGACGCCATCACCCTTCAGCTACAGGGAATGGAAGCGCCCCGGCCGCTCACCCACGATCTACTTAAAAATGTGCTGGAGACCCTCGGTGGAGAGGTGCAATACGTCGTCATCAACGGCCTGGAGAAAAACACCTACTACGCACGCATCACCCTAGAACTGGATGACGAAACCCTGGAAATCGACAGTCGGCCAAGCGACGCCATCGCCCTGGCCGTGCGGGTGAACGCCCCCATCTACGTGGCCGACGAGGTGATGGAACTGGCGGGCATGGAGCCGGAGCCGGAGATGAGTCTCACGGGCGACGAGATGGGCGGCTCTGAAATGCAGGAAGAGGAAGGGACGGACAAAGACCTGGGTGCATTCAACGACTTCGTCGAAGGCCTGGACCTGGACAACCTGTTGGGCGCCTGATCGCAAATCGAAAGTCAACCGACGCACAAAAACGGCGGAGCTGCCCTTGAGGCCAGCCCGCCGTTTCGCATGTAAGGGGCGTTATCCCCAGCTTTTCCAGCAATTTTGCTCGAACTTATTCACTGAACGAGGGATCTGCTCAACAAATCGGGGTTGACGGCCAAAGAAGTCCGACTTTTGGCAAAAGTCGGATTTCCTACGCCCCGGATATTGAGCAGGTACTGAACGAGGACCCAGAGGTCTTTGAGAAGGCATGACCGACACACAAGAAACGCTCATCAAATCCATCCCTGCGAATATCGAAGCCGAACGCGCGGTGCTCGGCTCGCTCCTGATCGACCAGGACGCGATCATCAAAGTGGCCAGCTTTCTCCGCCCACAGGATTTTTTCCGTGAGCGGCACACTTGGCTTTACGACGCCATGCTCAGTCTCAACGAACGGCACGAGCCTTTGGACTACGTGACGTTGGTGGACGAGTTAGAGCGCCGCGAGCAGTTGGATGACGTGGGCGGTCCAGCCTACATCACCGATCTGGTCAACAGCACGCCCTCGGCTATGTCCGTAGACCATTACGCCAGCATCGTCGAGCGCACAGCCGTGCTGCGTCGCCTGATCTCTGCCGCGAGCAAAATCGCGGAGCTGGCCTACGACGAACGCCAGGACGTGGCCACCGTGGTCGATCGGGCCGAGCAGATCATCTTTGGCGTCTCCGAAAGTCGCATTCACCGGGATCTGACGCCTGTACGCGCCATCATGAGCAACGTGGTCGATCAGATCGATTTTCTGGCCCGCAATCAAGGAACGCTCATGGGCGTGCCCACCGGCTTCAGCATGTTGGACCGGATGTTGGGCGGGTTCCAGAAGAGCGACCTGATCATCCTGGCCGGACGTCCGGGCATGGGGAAAAGCAGTTTCGCCATCTCCGTGGCCCAAAATGCAGCCAAACTTCATGACACGCGCGTCGCCATCTTCAGCCTGGAAATGAGCAACGAACAGATGGTGCAACGGCTCCTGGCCATGGAGACGGGCATCGACAGCCATCGCCTGCGTCTGGGGAAGGTCTACGACGAAGAATGGCCCATTTTGCTGGAAGCGGCCAACAGGCTGGCGCAAACCAGCATCTTCATCGACGACACGCCCGCGGCCAGCGTCAACGAGATCCGCACCAAGGCCCGACGTCTCTTCGCCGAGCATGGTCTGGACCTGGTTCTGATCGATTACATGCAATTGATGAGCGGCCAGAGCGGGCGTAACGAGAACCGGCAACAGGAGATCAGCTATATCAGCCGCTCGCTCAAAGGGTTGGCCCGTGAACTCAACGTCCCGGTCCTGGCGCTAAGCCAGCTCAGCCGCGCCGTGGAAAGCCGGGCTGACAAGCGACCTATGCTTTCCGATCTGAGAGAGAGCGGCAGCATTGAGCAGGACGCGGACGCGGTGCTCTTCATCTATCGAGAAGATTACTATATCGAGGACACGGACCGCCAGAATATCGCTGATGTCATCGTGGCCAAGCACCGCCACGGCTCCACCGGCTCGGTCAGTCTCTACTTCCGCAAGGAGCTGACCCAGTTCCGGGACCTGGAAATTCAACACACGGATCTGGATTATTAAGACCAACGACGAAGGACGAACGACCAACGCAATGTCAGCGGGGGGATAAGACCAACGACCAAGGACGAACGACCAACGCAATGTCAGCGGGGGGATAAGACCAACGACGAAGGACGAACGACCAACGCAATGTCAGCGGGGGGATAAGACCAACGACGAAGGACGAACGACCAACGCAATGTCAGCGGGGGGAGTATGAAACAGACAGGCTTTATCGGCTTTCCAGATGAAAAGATGAAGGCCGTGATTATACCAGACTTCTTCTTTACAGATCTGCTGCCGCTGATCGACGATCTGGCGGAGTTGAAACTGACTCTCCACTGCTTCTGGCTGCTGAATGAGCAGGAGGGGCGGCTGCGTTATCTGCGCGGCAGCGACCTGCGCGGCGATGAGATTCTGCTGGAAAGCCTGAATCTGGACAACGATCTGCGCACGCCGCAGCAGGCGCTGGAAGATGCGCTGCAACGGGCGGTGGCTCGCAACACCCTCCTGCGTATGGATATCGAGACAGGAGAGCCGGAAAGCGATGATGTTCTCAGCGAGGACTGGTACTTCATGAACACGGTCAAGGGCCGCCAGACCATCGCCCTCATTCGCCAGGGGCGGCTGAATGAACTGCAAAAGGTCATTCCCCAGGAGGCCCGGCTCAAAGTGGAGCGGCCCAATATCTTCATCATGTACGAACAGAACATCGGTCTAATGACGCCCATGATCGCCGAGCAACTGCGGGATATGGAGCGCAGCTACCCGCCGGACTGGATCGCGGAGGCGTTCGAGATCGCGGTCAGCCGCAACAAGCGCGCCCTGCGCTATATCCAGGCCATCCTCAAACGCTGGGAAACCGAAGGCAAGGAAGACAACTATGAAATCACTGGACGAAATGCTGAAAAAGGGAGCCGGCGGGATTATCTCCCGGACGAGTTCTCCGGCATCATCCGCGGCTAAGAGAAACGCCATGAAAGAGTCGGAGACATGCCCGATCTGTGGCGGTATTGGCTATGTGCTGCTGGATGTGCCGGTCGGTCATCCAGACTTCGGCAAGGCCATCCCCTGCCAATGTCAGGAGCAGGAGCGCATAGAGCGCCGGCTGAGCCGGCTCCAGCGCATGGGCAGTCTGGATTCGGTCAGGAACTTGACCTTCGAGACCTTCATCCCGGAGCCGGCCACCCTGTCGGTCGAGAAAGCCCACAACCTGCGTCGGGCATTCGAGACCGCGCGCGCCTTCGCCCAGGAGCCGGAGGGCTGGCTGCTCTTCACTGGCGCCTATGGCTGCGGCAAAACCCACCTGGCCGCGGCTATCGCCAACGAACGGCTGGCCCGTGGACAACCCGCGCTTTTCATGATTACGCCCGATCTGCTGGATCATCTGCGCGCCACCTTCAGCCCCAACAGCGACGTGAGCTACGACGAACTCTTCGAACAGGTGCGCTCCACTCCGCTGCTGATCCTGGACGACCTAGGGGCGCACAGCGCCAGCGCCTGGGCCAAGGAGAAGCTCTTCCAGTTGCTCAACCACCGCTACAACGCCCAACTGCCCACGGTCATCACCACCAATCAGCGCCTGGAGGACCTGGACCCGCGCCTGCGCAGCCGCCTGCTGGATCGCAATGTGGTGGATTATTTCCCCATCCTGGCGCCTGATTTCCGGGCCGGGTTCAACCCCAGCGAATCGGACCTGAGCACGCTCAACCTGCACCGGGAGCAGCGCTTCGACACCTTCGACGTCCGCCGTAATGACCTGACCGCAGAGGAGCGGGCTAACCTGCAGGATGTTTTCCGGGCCGCCCAGGCCTTCGCCCGGGAGCCTCGAGGCTGGCTGGTGCTGGCCGGCACCTATGGCTGCGGCAAGACCCATCTGGCCGCAGCCATCGCCAACTATCAGGTCGAGGAAATGCGCGCTGACGTCATGTTTGTAGTCGCACCCGACCTGCTGGACCACCTGCGCGCGGCCTTCAGCCCCCAGGCGTCCACCACCCTTGATCAGCGTTTCGATGAGATCAAACGCACGCCCTTGCTAATATTGGATGATCTGGGCACCGAGAGCGCGTCGGCCTGGGCCAAGGAGAAGTTCTTCCAACTGCTCAACTATCGCTACAACGCCCTGTTGCCCACGGTCATCACCACCAGCGCCAAACCCGGCAACATCGAACCCTGGCTGCGCACCCGCATGTTCGACATCGACCGCTGTCAGTTCTGGGGCATTATCGCGCCCGGCTATCGGGGCAGCCGAAGCCAGCGAGGGAAGAAGATGGCTAGATGACAGGGTGAGGGGGTGACAAGATGATCGTTCACCCCCTCATCTTGTCACCCTGTCATTTTGCCACCCTGTCATCTTGTCACCCCCTCACCCTGCCATCCTGGAACCTACCGCCCAATTTAGGCGTCCTATTTTCGTTGTGCTAAACTGGCTAAACTGGATCATCGGCGGCGCGTTTGCGCTGCCCTGAAAGTTCAATTGGGAAAACCGCCCATCCCAGCATTAGGCAAGGGATTGAAATCGATGCTTACATTCAAGAAAAATTCTCTGCTTCTGCTGACGGCTCTGATTGGTCTGTTGGTATTGACTGCGTGCGGCTCCAAAGCGCCCCCACCCCCGCCGACGCGCACGCCCATGCCCACCTTTACGCCCACGCCTGAAGGTCAGGTCATCAGCGAGCCGCTGACCCAGCCAGCAGACCAGGAGATCGCGACCGCCCTTCCTCAGCCGGTGGAACCCCCGCCCGCCGAGTCGCAGCCAGGCGAGTCACAACCCGTCGAAGCGCCGACCGCCGAGCCACAACCGACTGATACGCCGGCTCCCGCACCAGCCGAGGTGGTGGTCAACAGTATCGTCAACGTGCGAGGCGGACCGGGCACGAACTATAATATTTTGGGCGCGGCCCAGCCAGGCGAGCGCTACCCGGTCACCGGCCGCAATGACGCCAGCGACTGGTGGCAGATCGACTACAGCGGCCAGGTAGGCTGGGTCTTCGGCCAGTTGGTGACGCCTCAAAATGTGGAAACGGTGGCCGTGGCCCAGAACATCCCGGCCCCACCGCCACCCACGCCGGCCCCGCCCACGGCTACGCCACAACCGGCTCAACCGACCGCGCCGCCGGCCCCGCCCCAGCCTCAGTACGAATTCAATAAAGCGGTCGTCCAGCGATGTGATCCCAACGCGGGCGTGACCTATGTGGAGGGTACGACTTATAAAAACGGACAACCGGCCAACGGGTATAACGTGGCCTTCAGCTATGCGCCCGATGGCCCGCCCGTAGCCACCATCAAATCCGGCCCACACGAGGGCTATCCAGGCTGGCGAACGGGTTTCTACTCTCACATCATCGGCTCTACCGGACCGCGAGAAGGCGACTGGTATTTCTGGATTGTGGATGGCACGGGCAAACGAATTTCGGCCATCGCCCATATTCACACCGACGGCCAGGCAGGCGATGGCAAGTGTCAGCAGGGCGTTATTGACTTTGACTCGTAAAACGTGAAGACGTGAAACGTAAAACGTGAGGTCGCCGCGAAAGAGGTTGCAAGTAGCGGGTAGCGCATTTCACGCCTCACGTTTTACGTCTTCACGTTTTACGTCTTCATGCCTTCACGCTTCACGCCTTCACGCCTTCACGTTTCACGGACACACCCACCCATGCGCGCATCCATTGCGTTACGTCAAACGCTCATCCTCTGGATCAGCCTGCTCATCCTGGGCGGGCTGACTTTTTTCATCCTGCGCACGCCGCCTGCGCGCGCCTGGATGTGGTCGCAGACGGGCGAAGAGGCTTTCGCCGCCCAAGTCAAGGGGATGACCGACCGTGCCGGGGATCTGCTGCGCCCGCGGCTAAAGACCGAGCCGGATGCTGAAATGGCCTACGTGGGCGTCAACCCCTTTGGCGTCAACGTCTTCCTGGAGCAAGAAGCCGATCCGGCCAAGCGAGAGTTGGCGGTCAAGATGGCCAGCGAGGCCGGTTACCACTGGCTGCGTCAGGAGTTCCCCTGGGAAGACATCGAAATCCACGCCAAAGGCGACTTCGAGGACCGGCGGCATGAACCCGTCCGCTCATCTTGGGAAAAGTACGACCAGATCGTGGACCTGACCGAACAGTATGACCTGGAGTTGATCGTGCGCCTCTCCAACCCGCCGGCCTGGTCTCGGGCTGCGGGCGATGAGATCGGGACCTACGCGCCGCCGGACAACGTCCAGGATTTCGCCGACTTCGTCTCCGCGGTGGTCAGCCGCTACAAGGGTCGGGTCCGCTACTACCAACTCTGGAATGAACCCAACATTTACCCGGAATGGGGCGAGCAGCCCATCAGCCCTGAAGATTATGTCAAATTGCTCAAAGCCGGGGCCACGGCCGCGCGCGCTGCCGATCCGGACGCGGTCATCATCGCCGGCGCGCTGGCTGCGACCATCGACCTGGACGGCACGGTGACGGCCGGGCGCAACTTCAACGATCTGCTTTTCCTGCAACGCATGTACGACGCGGGAGCTGCTCCCTATTTCGACATCATGGCCATGCAGGGCTACGGCCTTTGGTCGGGCCCCACCGACCGGCGCATGCAGCCCCGGGTCATCAACTTCAGCCGCAACCGCTTCGTGCGCGATCTCATGGTGACCAACGGTGACGCGGCCAAGCCCATCTGGATCAGCGAGATGAACTGGAACGCGGTCCCCGACGAGATCCCGGACAAGCGCTATGGCCAGGTGAGCCTGGAGCAACAGGCCAAGTACCTGCCCCTGGCCTACGAACGCATCCGGCGCGAGTGGCCGTGGATCGGCGTGGCCAACACCTGGTATCTCAAGCGCGCCACCGACGCCTGGGAGCGTAACGGCCAGCCCGAGGCCTACTTCCGCCTGCTGGCCCCCGACTTTACACCCCAGCCAGTCTATGAGAGCATGAAGGCGTACACGCAAAGCATCGGGACGACAGCGGAATAGGGAGCGTCCTAAACAAGTTAGCATTCCGGGATTCGGCCAGAAGATGCGCCGTGACGGCAGATGGTCTGGCCGAATCCCGGAATGCGGTTTCAACTCACCTATGGGCAAACGTCTCAACCTAATCCTGCTCGCCATAATCCTTCTCCTGGCCGCGTGGCTGCGCTTCTATTGGCTGGGCGGTTTCAGCCTGTGGAGCGATGAGGGCAACACATGGGCGCTCATCGGTCGCAGCTTCGGGCAGATCGCGCGCGACGCCGCCGCGGACATTCACCCGCCGGGCTACTACTGGGCGCTCAAGGTGTGGAC